>Ga0209420_1000200_pt1 | contig 37280 bp, 34 predicted proteins | sample BlaSpr_A8_OM1_O1_FD_187972 | JGI IMG/M metagenome (GOLD analysis project Ga0209420, IMG submission 187972) | Forest soil microbial communities from Thunder Bay, Ontario, Canada - Black Spruce, Ontario site 2_A8_OM1_O1 (SPAdes) (version 2) | ecosystem: Environmental > Terrestrial > Soil > Boreal...
TCTACGTCGGTGTAGGATATTGGCGATGTCTAAAGACTGGGAACGTCGTAACCAAGCACTCAACCGTATTCGTGAGGGTCTGAAGCAGGACCCAGCGAACCTTGAATTGGCAAACCAATACTGGGTTGCTCTCGCAGGCGACAGAGGCCAAGACGACTATCGATCTGGTCAAAATGTCATTGAAGCCTATCGAGAAGCCGCTCTCGGGTCGGCCGAGGGGGCGATTGCATTCGCACGCGCATATCGAGATCTGTTTCAGGTCAGTGGCGAGATTCCGCGTCTCGCATATTTCGATGAATCCTTGATCCAAGCGCTAAGGAACTCCGTCGCATAGTTGTCCGAACGAGGCGGCTTCGCCGTTGGGTGGATTCTTGATGTGATAGGGCGTGAAGCCAAAATCTCGTGATCCTAATCGCGATACTTCAGCAGTTGAGGAGCTTATTGCAGCACGGGCATGTCTGCGTTCTTCTGTGTGAACTCCAGAGAGAGCACTGTGTCCGACTCCTTCTGACTCCAATGCATCATGCAGCTTCCGCCCGTGTGGTCAAATGAAACTTCGGAGTTCTCGATTGGCATGGCCGATGTCGTCACGGACATAGGGGGCGAAAGAAGAAACAACCCCTTTCCACCAAACGGTTTCATCATTTTCAGAGTCCAGTGCTGGTGGGAGTCTTTTTCGAGGTAAACAGCGTAATCGCCCGCAGGCACGCTTGTTCCTTGCGTTGTTAAGAGAGGTCCGCTGGTTGACAAGCGATACCTTTGATGCTGAAGCAAGTAACTAAAAGCAATGCTGGTTCCGTCCGAGAATGTGCATTGTGCGTGCGTTGGCGACTGCACAACGTCTTGAGAAGCGGCTCCCATTGCAAAAAATACTAACGCCAGTATCGTCGCCGTTTTCATATGCATTCCAGCAAGAATTGGTAATTTTACTATTTTACTCTCAAACCGTCAGGAAGAAGTATTCGTTCTCCGTAACCGTCGAGATCAGAGCTAAGAAGTAAGGGTTCAACTAAGAGCGCAGTGGTAAGGAGAGATCATGCGTAGACTCGTTTTGTATTTTCTGGCACTACTGTTGCCCACAGCGTTTGCTCAGATGCCTTCACCGGCGGCACCGCCTGCTGCCAGCCCTCAGAAGTACACGTTGAAGGCGTCACCCAAGACCGTGGCCTGGGGATACTATGATGCGTCGGCCGCGCCGGTGCTGCGCATACACTCGGGCGATAGCGTTGAATTTGAAACCTTGCTCACCAACAGTCCCACCGGACTGGAAAAAGCGGGGCTCCCGCCCGAGCAGGTGCAGCAAAATCTGCGCGACATTTATAAGGAAGTCACAGACAAGGGCCCCGGCGGCCACATTCTGAACGGGCCAGTCTACATCGAAGAGGCTGAGCCCGGCGATACGCTGGAGGTTCGCATCCAGAAAATCGATCTGGCGATTCCGTATGCCTATAACGCCTTCGGAATCAATCGCGGTTTTCTGCCGGAGGATTTCCCTTATCGCAAAATGAGGATCATTCCACTGGACCGGGATCGGATGATGGCGAAGTTCGCTCCCGGAATCGAGATTCCGCTGCATCCGTTTTTCGGGAGTATGGGAGTAGCGCCTCCGGAGGCATACGGTCGCATTGACAGCGCCCCGCCGGGCATCCACGCCGGCAACATGGACAACAAGGAACTGGTCGCGGGAACTACGCTGTACTTGCCGGTGCATGCCCGGGGTGCGCTGTTTGAGATCGGCGACGGCCATGCCGGACAGGGCAATGGAGAGGTAGACATCACGGCGCTCGAGACCTCCTTAACCGGCACGGTGCAATTTCTCGTACATAAAGGGACGCAGCAGAAATATCCGCGGGCCGAAACTCCCACTCACTACATCAGCATGGGTTTTCATCAGGAACTATACGAAGCGACCCGCATCGCGGTCCGGGAGATGATCGATTTCCTGGCCACGGAGAAGAAGATGAGCCGCGAAGATGCCTACATGTTGATCAGCGTGGCCGGCGACGTGGACATCACCGAACTGGTGGATGGCAACAAGGGAGTGCATGTAATGTTGCCGAAGTCGGTGTTCAAGAACTAGATCGCAAGCGATTAGGGCCGATGGTTATGGCTGTATGCGCGGTGTTGTGAAAATATGGCGGAGAGAGTGGGATTCGATAATCCCGGAATCTCCATCTTTTATCCTATCAAGGAGATAGCTAGTAACAAGTTGAATAATCAACGGTTATTCGTCGTTGCTCCTCTTAATCGCCGTTGCATGCATTGCTGCTGAATACCTGTTTTTCGGAATTTTAGGTATCACTGGTATCACTCCTCGCCCACTTCCTGGTCGACTTATGCTCGACAAACTCACGTTGATATGCGAGATTCGAGTTCAATACATCCTGAAAAGAAGAAAGCAGAGTTTGGAAGTCTTGCCAGTTGGATTGGTAGGCCGCCATTCCAGCTTGAAACGTGGCCTCGGATTGAGGAGGTAAGCCTTCCGCGTAGATCCTGAGCTGGTCTTCCGACCTGCGCACCACAAACGTATTGCTGCTCAACTTCCGACTGCACCCGCTGAACTTCCGCCTGAAGTTGCTGCTTTGCGCGCTCCTGGTTTTGAGTGGCTTCCGATAACGCAGCCGATAACGCAGCCGACTGACGGCCGCGATTTAGCAGCCGTATTCCAAAGCTGGCCATGTAGTAGTCGCGGAATTTGTCAGCAGTGTGCTCGTGCAAATAGCTAACGTTGAAGTTCGTGCAGGCAGAACAGCAGGCATCCGATGGGGATCTGGGCGGGCCTTTGGTCATAGCTTTTCGCTGAGAGTGAAGTAGAAAGTAGCGCCTTTCTCGCACTCTGCCTCGGCCCAAATTCTGCCTCCGTGCTTGCGGATAATGCGTTGAACTGTCGCCAGCCCGACTCCGGTGCCTTCAAATTCTTCAGCAGTGTGAAGCCGCTGAAATGCTCCGAATAGCTTGCCCGCGTATTTTGAGTCGAATCCGGCACCGTTGTCCCGAACATAGATCACGGCCTCACCGTCGATCGTCATCTGGTCGACCTCGATCACAGCTTGCTCTCGGCGCCGGGTATATTTGACGGCATTGGACAGAAGGTTCGCGAAAGCCTGTTGCAGCAACCCTGGGTCGCAATTGACGGCGGGCAGCGAACCAATATGCCACTCGATTTGTCGTCCATCGATTTCAGATTTAAGGTCCTTGAGAACGTCCTCTACGAGCGAATTCAATGGCGTCATCTTCGAAACAGCGTCGCGGCGATCCAAACGGGCCAAGTTGAGAAGGTCATCTATCATAAGGTTCATTTTCTGCGAACCGTCTTGAATGAATTTCAGGAGTTCCTGCCCCTCTGGCCCCAACTGCGAACTGTGTTTCGCGACCAACACACCCGTAAACCCAGTGATATGACGTAAAGGCGTTCGAAGATCATGCGAAACTGAGTAGGAAAACGCATCCAATTCCTTATTAGCGGCCACGAGTTGGACAGTGCGCTCAGCCACCCGACGCTCAAGATCCTCGTTGAGTTTCCTGACCTGTTCTTCAGCCCGCTTGCGCTCGGTCAGTTCAATTCGCAGTTGCTCGTTGGCGTGAGCCAGTTCCGAGGTGCGCTCTGCCACTCTACTTTCTAGGTTCTCCTTCGCCAGTTGGAGTTCCTGCTCGGCGTGCTTGGACCCAGTGATGTCCCGGCTGACACCGAACGTGCCAATGGTTGTTTCATCCAAATCGCGAACCACCATTTTCGTGGTGGAAATCCATACAGGCAATTTGTTGCGAAGGTGGAGCTCTTCGACCTTGCCAACCAGCGGTTGACCAGTTCGGAGAACGTCCCGTTCGTCCGCGAGAGCCTGTTGCGCAAACGCTTCCGTAAAATAGTCGAAATCGGTGTCTCCCAAGGCGTCCTCGGGCCTCGAAATCCCTAGCGCGCGCGCCAACGCTCGGTTGATCGTCGTAAAGCGGCCGGCGGTGTCCTTGAAGAAAATAAAATCAGGAACGTTATCCATCAGGGTGTGCAAAAGGTCGCGTTCACGGGCGAGTTCCCGTTGCTTTGTCTCTAGTTCCTCATTGATCTGAACAGCGCCTTCATACGTCGAGATCAGCAGGTCCAGGATCTGTTGTTTCTCTGCCGTGATGAAGTGCGCTCGGCCGCCAAAATGCAATTGCACGCCTATTTGTAGTCGGTCCGTTTTCCGCAGCTCTCGATTTGCCAGGATGTATTCGACTCGCGAGACCAAATATTTATCGTCGTAGGGTTTCCGTATGAAACTATCCGCACCGCACTCCAGGCCCTTCAGGATGTCTTGCGGTCGGGATAGAGACGTTAGTAGGACTACTGGGATGTCCCTGAGCGTTTCTGAAGACTTGATCTCCCCGCAGAGCGTGTAACCGTCCATTTCCGGCATCACGACGTCCGTGATGAGCATTGCGGGCTTCCTTTCTATCGCCGCAGCGAGCGCTTGCTTTCCGTCGCCAGCCAGGCTCACCGAATATCCCCTGGCGCTCAGATAATGTTTCAGCAGCTCGCGCTGGGTCGGGCTGTCTTCTGCTACGAGTATCTCGATGCCGTTGCTGACATTTGTCCTATGCTCGTCCATAGCTCATCTGACCTCGCAAGGGCTTGTGCCGGAGAAGCATCCCTGGGTAGCGTTTCATGCGCGGACGCCTTCCGTGCCCCGCTGGCTGCATACTCTCGCGGCCAAACTTGTCAGCATTATCGAAATCTTTTCCGGTGGAAGGACGTAACTTGCCCCACCCAGCCTTATCGCCTCGCCGGGCATGCCGTGTACTACCGAGGTCTCTTTGTCCTGCGCAATAGTCACAGCACCCTGTTCCCTCATCAATTTCAATTCGAATGCTCCGTCTTTTCCCATCCCGGTGAGCAGTACTCCGATCGCGCTCTGGCCATACGCCCTAGCAACGGAGCGAAACAGACGGGAAACGGACGGACGCAGGCCGTTCTCCGGCTCACCCGTGTCGAGCCAAATACGTCGATCGATACCAACCGTCATATGAAATCCATCCGGTGCGACGTACACCTGTCCGGGAACAACTTGTTGCCCATGCACGGACAACTGGACAGAGAGGCTCGACGATTGGGCCAACCACTCCGCAAAGCCCTGAGTAAAGCCAGCCGCGATGTGCTGCACAATCAGAATAGGAAAGGGAAAGTCCTTGGGTAGCCCAGACAGAATGATTCGAAGTGCGGGTGGGCCACCGGTTGAAGCCCCGATCGCTACCAACTGACTCTCGGTCTGTGCAGTCCGACGCTGGATTTGCGCAGACAGCGAAGCCGCGGGAAGAGTCTTTCCCAGTCGAAGGTGCGGCCACCGCTTCACTACCTTCACTTCCGACATCAGCTTTACGGTCTGCACAAACTCCGCTGCGCTCTGTTCATGTTCCGGATGGCCAAAACCAGAAGGTCTCGGCAACACGGCGAGAGCACCCGCCTCGATGGCTCGAAAAACGCTGGCCGTTTCTGCAACGTCAAGCGTTCCACTCACGATGATAATCGGTGTGGGATGGGTCTCCATGATCCGCCGAGTCGTGTCAAATCCGTTCATCTTCGGCATGTGGACGTCCATGGTGATTATGTCGGGTCTGATCCGTTCCACTGCTTCGAGCGCTTCTTCTCCGGTTTCCGCCGTTCCGACGACCTCGATCTCCGGATCAGAGCCGAGAATATACAGCAAGAACTCCCGCACTACCGATGAATCCTCGACGACCAAAACTCTAACCATCCTTCGCTCCTGATCGCAGCTCCGATCCATTCCTTCTAGATTAGTCTTCGCACAACCTCCAACAAGTTGCCCTGATCGAAACTGCTCTTCACGATGTAGGCATTGGCTCCTACATCGGCCCCGCGCTCCCGATCTTGACGGGAATCCAGTGCAGTTACGAGCACAACCGGCAAGGAATTGAGCCTCTTATCGGCACGGATCTTGGCGGTGAGGTCAAAGCCAGTCATCCTAGGCATCTCTACATCCGACACCACCAAGTCAAAACTCTCACTCGCGAGTACACGTAGGGCCTCAGCCCCGTCGATAGCCGTCTTCACCCTGTACCCGGCGGATTCCAGAATGTTTTTCAGGAGAGTTCGGGCAGTGATTGAGTCTTCCGCCACCAGAATGGACTTTGGCACCTCTTCGGGTTCGTGAACCGCCGTCATGGGAGTCATGTCGATCGCGGACCGCATCAAGTCCGCGACGTTGAGCACCGGTAGCACCTTGCCGTTTCCAAGGAGAGTGGCGCCGGCGATGTTGTGCACGCGCCGCAACTGTCTTCCCAAACTCTTTACTAAGACTTCCTGTTCATCCAGGATTTCGTCGACGAGAAACGCTATCTGCTCGCCGGCCCAGGCAAGAACAACCACGGGCACCTTGCGCTTCGGATCGGGTGCTGTATTTCCCTGAACGATCGCCAAGACATCGCCGAGCCGGACTGCGGAGGCTGCCCGCCCATCTAGCTGGATGGTCTCCCGGTTTTCCGCGCTCCTTATTTCGTCCATGCCCACCCTGAATACCCTTTGCACATGCGTGGTTGGAAGCACAAAGAGATTTTCACCCACGCGAACCAGGACCCCTCGAAATCGAGCGAAGGTGAGGGGCAGAACGAGCCGGAAGGTTGTCCCGATTCCCAACTGAGTTTCAACTGAAACCGATCCGCCAACCTTTTCGGCTTTTTCCCAAACGATGGCAAGCCCAAGCCCCCGGCCGGAAACCTCCGTGATTATCGGGCTAGTAGAGATCCCCGACTTGAAGATGAGAGGCGTTGCTTGTCGCTCATCCATTTGCTGAACATCCTCTGGAGAGACCACACCGAGCTTGACTGCCGCCGTACGTACCTTCTGAACATCGACGCCCGCGCCATCGTCCGCGACGACGATTTCGACCTTGTCTGCACTTTTGGGGGATATAGTGATGGAGATAGTCGCCCGCAGGGGTTTCCCGCCTGCTTTGCGCTGCTTCGGAGTCTCGATACCGTGATCGATGCAGTTTCTTACCAGATGAACCAAGGGATCTTTCATCTCCTCCAAAATCCGCCTATCAGCCTCGATCTCACTGCCCACGATTGTCAAATCCGCGTCCTTGCCACAGTCCCGGCAGAGGTTCCGCACAAGTTTGGGGAAGGATTCGAGAAGAGTGGAGAAGGGCGCTGTCGCGATGTGCTTCATGTCCTCGACGAAATCGTCCACTCTTCGGTCCAGCGCTCGGCGGTCGTTTTCGAGATGTCTGGCAAGAACCGTGAGCTTAGTCTCGACTGAGTGCAGGGAGCTCTCGTTTCGGTCGAGAAAGGCCAAAACCTTCGCAATCTGAGAGCGGGTAGCAGCTTGCCCATTTGACGAGTGACTCTCTCCGTTGGATCGATGTCCTCCGTTGAGGGATTTCGGAATAGCCCGCGCCTGGGGCCGCACCCTCCTCCATTCTTTTTCCCAGGAGACTAAGGATGCACCGATCTCGCGCAACTCCATAAGGCGTTGGACCGCTGTCGCTTTTATCGGGATGAATTCTTCGGCTTGGCGAAGAAGCGAGTCAACCTTCGACATCCGAACTCTCAGTGTCTGCGATAACTCTTTCGCATCGGCGAAGTGCCGTGGATCAACGGCGGCCTCCGAAGGCCGGCGAGGGCCAGTCCCTGATGTCGGCACGCGATCCTGTTCGATCAGTTGCGATCCCTGCAGTCCTGACTGCGAGAGAGGCGTCTTGGCCTCGGGAGTGTCTGGAATTTGAGGTGGGCCGCCTCTGGCAACTTCAGTGCCAGAGTCTGAAAGGAGCGTGCCCAGTGTATCGGCCATGTGGTGAAGCTGATCGAAGAGTTCGGGAGAGAGCGATACCTCATGGGCCTTCAACCTGGCGAAGAGGCCTTCCAGAGACTGGCACGCGCTTTCGATACCGACGAGGTTCACCGAACGGGCCGCACCCTTCAAGCTGTGCGCCTCCCGGAAAACACTTTCGATAATCTCCATCTGCCTTTCAGGCGAGAACACTTTTTCCAGTTGGATCAGCCCGGAAGAAATAGCGCCGACATGTTCTTCCGCCTCGACCTTAAAGGTCGCGAGAAGTCTTTTCAGAAACTCTTGATCCTTCTGTCCCATTTTCTGTTCTCAGACTCTGTAGTGGACCCTCGCCGGGCTGCGTTAACCGTCAAGGTCGCGAGACGTTTCCTCAGGAGGCTTTCGCTGCCATGCTCTGCTCTCCAACCTGATAGACAGCTACCAACGCTTTGAGCTTTCGTCCGAGTTCGTCAATGTTCTTGGCCGCACTCTCTGTTTGTCTCGTGCTGGCTACGTTTTGCGTGCTCGCCGTCTTGATACTCTCCATCGCCAGAGCTACTTGGTCCATGCCAGCCATTTGTTGTTGGCTTGAGGCAGCAATCTGTGCGGCGGCTTGGGCCGCCTCCGCTATGCTCTCCGCCAGTTGCTGGACGGACTCGCCGGCCCGAGCAGCCTGTTGAACTCCTACCTCCACGGCTTTGCTGCCCTGTTCGGTTACCATCACGGCAGCATTGGTCGCTTTCTGAATCTCACCCAGGATGGTCCTGACCTGGGCCGTTGCCTGCTTGGATTGATCGGCGAGATTTCGCACTTCTTGCGCCACTACGGCAAACCCCTTGCCTTGTTCCCCTGCCTTCGCAGCCTCGATCGAGGCGTTGACCGCCAGCAGGTTCGATTGCTCCGCGAGATCATTTACTGTCAGCATGATTTCTCCAATGGCCTGGCTCTGTTCGCTCAGCCGCACGATGCTTTCCGCGATGGACTCCATTTGCTCGCGAATTTTCTTCATCGCATCGATTGACTCGGCAGCCGATTTCTTCCCGCCCTGGGACACCTGCGCTACCTTCTGGGCGGTCTCGGACACATATTTAGCTTTCTGACTCGACAACTGTGCGGTTTGCTTTACCTCTTCGACTGTGCTAGTAGTTTCGGAAACTGCTGTTGCAGTCTCAGTCGCCGCGGAAGCCACTTGAGTGGTGGTCGCCACGATCTGCTGGGCTGAAGAGGAAAGAACACTGATCGATTCCTGTATCTCCCTCGTAACGCGCCGGAGATTGTCCCGCATGGTGGCAAAGGCTTTCCCCAGAATGTCCCTGTCGGACTTTGGTTTTACCTCGACGGTGAGATCGCCAGCCGAGATTTGTCCGGCCACTCTGGCCATTTGCCCGAGCGACTCCGCCATCTCCGCAAATGTCTTCGCCAAGACCCCGACCTCGTCTCGACGCCCGTTGGAAATCACCCCGACGGACAAGTCTCCAAGGGCAATTCTCTGTGCCGCGGCGGAGACTTCGCGGAGCGGTCCAACGATGTTCCGTGTCAGCAAGACCCCAACAACGCCCAGGAGTACAAATGAGATCACGCAACCGAGTGTGATGGTCAGCACTGTGCGGTGGGCGCGGTCTTTTTCCTCCCCTGACCGCTTGTTCAGCAAGCCAGTTTCTTCGCTTACCATCGTATTGACCAACTTCCGGATCGCATCCATTAGGTTCTTGCTCTTGTCCGTTAGTACTTCCTGTGAAGCCGCCGCGAATCCTTTTGTTTTCCGCAGGTCAATCACTTCTTGAAGCTCGGTAAACTTGCTGGCAACCAGAGGCTCAAGAGCTTGAAGACGCTGCTGTTGGATTGGGTTGTCCGAGGTTAGGTCCCGCACCTGTTTCAGTTTCTGATCCACTACATCACTAGCTGCATTGTACGGTTCGAGAAAACGTGACTCACCGGTGATGACAAAGCCGCGCTCACCAGTCTCCGCATCCTTGGTCGCGGACAATAGCTCGTCGAGACTGGTAATGACCTCATGAGTATGCTGCACCCAGTCCGCGGAGCTGCTGAGCTTTGTCGTGCTGTCATAAGACACCACACCGACAACGAGAAGCACCGTCAAAGCGAGGCCGAAACCACTTGCGATCTTGTTCCCAATCGACCATTTCATCAGGTTCTCCTTTTGGGACGCTTGATATTTAGGAAGCGCCGTTGCCACCATCGTTCACGACAATCTTTTCGTCAGAGAGGATTTTCTCGACATCGAGAACTACCAATGGATCTTTCGTGATTCCCTTCAGATACTCCGACCGAATACCTGTCAGCGTCGGAAGAGAGGGTTGAAACTCGTTACGCGCAATGGTTCGCACTCCAAGGACAGCATCGGCGAGAATGCCGAGTTCCATTTGATGGCTTCGAACGACAATAACCTTGTTCAGGTCGGTCAAACCCTTCTGGGGAAGATCAAAAAGCTTCTTGATGTCGATGACCGAAAGAATTTGTCCGCGCACGTTGGTAAGTCCCAAGACAAAAGCCGGTGTGCCCGGCAGTGGCGTAAACTCGCTCAGCGCATGGATTTCGCGTATATACGTCAATTCGATGCCATAATGCTCAGACGCCAAGAGGAACTCCACAACGACTAGTGGCGATTGCGGGGGCTCTTTGTCCCCGCTCCGTTCCTGAGCCAGGAATCGGGCTCGCGTTCGAAGAATGGTCCGTCTTTCTTCGATACCGGGACTTAATCGTTGCTGCATCGCCGATCGAGACATCTCCAGACGGCGATGTAACTCGGACCAATCGGTTCCGCCGTCTTGCCCGCGGCCTGGGTGGGAACCTGTCTTTTGTTCGGGCATCGCGCCTTCCTTCTCAATCAGCGGACTATTGCCTACTAAAGCTTGTGATCTCTGTCCCCCCCGGCGTACGTGTGGGACTTGGGCTGCGACGGCCTGCTGCAGCTTTCTGACTACGTTGAAGAGTCACGATCTCCGTCAGTCGGCGAGCAGAAAGGCCCTCGGATTCCGGCACCGTTTCTTCTGGCCCGTAGCTCGCGAGGAGCAAAAGAACATTCTCGAAATGTTTTTCGGATTCCTTGAGATCTCCCTGTCGCAAGGCAAGACTCCCCAGGGCAAAGTGGCCGAGCGTAAAATGAGGATCGACGTACACGGCCCGTCTGAGCGAACAGATGGCTTCTTCGGGCAAATCTTGTTCCTGTAGGATCGTGGCTCGCAGATAGTGAGCGCACGCAGTCATCTTGTCGGACGCGATCGCTTTTTCACACCACGTGATTGCCGCTGTAAGATTTCCTTGGTTGGCGTAAATCCGCGCCAACAACAACATCGCCCTGGCGTCATTCGCGTTCTGGCTTATGAGCGCGATACCTATCAGGACAGCGCCCTCGTAGTGGCCTCGCTGATAGAGCTCCAAGGCTTGGTCATACAAAAGGGGTGCTTTCGTTGGGTCTGGAGGCCCATGATTGTCCGCCCGCGGAACGCTGTCCTCCAGCTGGGACGCTTTTGTTGATTCCGATTCCTGAATCGCACTTTCAGCGGCCCGAATGCTCAGCGGAACCTCATCCTGAGGGTAGGAGAAGGACGCAGTCACCATTTGCTGCGGGGTCGTTCCTTTTCTGTAGAGCGTGGCTCCAGCTAAGCTGACGCTAGTGAACTCCGAAAACAGGGTCTGCGAGGTTTCAGCTGGGCCTACCATGAGCCAACTCTCGTCGGCTAGGGACCGGTGGAATTGATGGATCACCTTCCTGATAGCCTCTGGGGTGAAGTACATCAGCACATTCCGGCAGAGGATGACATCCATCGCGTTCGTACCGTTCAAGAGCGACGGATAAACGTCCTCCACCAGGTTGAGATACGAGAAGGTCACCATCTTCTTGATGTGCGAAGAAATGGCCCAACGTCCGCCTGGAGCGGCCTTGAAGTATGTGTTTCTTACCCATTGCGGAGTGTCCCGGAATGACCAGTCTGTATAGATCCCTTCAGAAGCCTTGTGAAGCGAGCGGGTATTCAGGTCCGTCGCCAGAATTGTTATCTTCCATTCCTTCAGGTCAGTGATCATTGTGTTGAGAACGATTGCGAGAGAGTAAGGCTCTTCACCCGAGGCGCAACCGGCACTCCAGATCCTGAGTTGGCGCCCGAAAGCGTCGCGGGCACGGATTAACTCTGGCACGATTTGCTGCTCGAAGACTTCTAGACTGCTCTTCTCTCGGAAGAAGTAGGTCTCGCCAACCGTTAAGTAGCTTGCTAGTGTTTCCAGTTCGTTCTGAGTCAAGGCCGAAGACAGCATTCTTCCGATGAATCGCTCGACATCGTCCCGAAAGGCGCATTCTCGCGATGCAGCGCGGGCACCACGTTCCAGGTCATTCCAACGCTCTCGCGGAAAGTGCAAGCCGAGGCGGGAGCCAACAAAATCGCTGAGGTCAGCCAGCAGCGTTTCGGAGACCTTCGCAGTCATTCTGCTCCTTGAGCCTTGGCCAAGGCCTCGTGGAGCTGGCTTTCTTCCGGCTGTGAGAGAAAGAGATCGAGGTCATGAATGAACAACAAGCCCTCTTCAAGCTTAGCTATGCCTTCAACGTACTCCGCGCCAGGCACGACCCTCTCGGCCTCAGTAATCTCCTCAGTAGTCCGTTCGATGACTCCAGTAACTGCGTCAACGACCAAAGCAACACTTCTCGATGCAGTGTCCGCTACGATGAGTTGGTCAGTTAAGTTGGCTTCTACTTCGGGTAGTCCAACCCGTCTTCTCATGCTTAACACAGGGACGACCGTTCCATGTAAGCTGACCACTCCGAGGACGATGTCGGGCGCCTTTGGCAGAGCGCTTATTTCCACCATACGCAGGACTCGCCGGACACTTGCCAAGCGCAGTGCGTAGGCTTGCCTACTAATCGTGAAGGTGACTAATTGATTCAACGTCCGAGGCGCCATGCCCACACTGCCGGCGCGTCCTTCCCTGGGCTATGGTAAGCAAGCCCTTAGTCAGATAGCCTTACATTTAAGCAAACGAACGCTAATAGCGATGTGCAGTATTGCTCATAATATCTCCGTGCACTCGTGACATTTACTTTGCTCTATGCCAAGTTGCATTTCGCCAGTGAGTCTCACCTTTGGAGGCGCCACGAAAACTGTCGTAACGATCCACTTGGCTCAGTCTTGCAATCCGTTTCAGGCCCACACGGCCGAAAGAAGCATTTATGGGTTGGTCAATGGCGTGGATCGGACTAATCTCCTCGGCTGGCGCGGCGGGAAGAATGATTGTGGTCTGTTTTGAACATATCTTGAGTCTTCACTGTGCGACAAATGGGGTGACAGTCTGTCATGACCGAATTGGGTAACGCGAAGCAGGGTGCGTAAGAAGCGAAACAGCGTTGCGACCATACTGGAGCGAGAACTTGAGTCCACGATCAAAGAATGGCTGAGGCGGGTAAATCTTCTTCCAGTATCCGCCCACATTCCGCTCAACGATGAGGACCGCGCGTTAAATTTGCGCAAGCTGTTCCGTGACCTTACTTGCCGCCTACGCCTTGCCAAGCATGCCCATCGACCCACGTCCACCGCCGCTACTGATCACGGGCACAGGCGGCGAGACCAAGGTTACTCTCCTGCCATGCTGGTCGAGGAGTCAAGGTTATTCGAAGTGGTCGCATTCCAAACATTACATTGGAATCAGGACGAACTCGATCAAGACCAACTGCTTTTGGACATAATGGTCATCGCGGACGAGTTGGATTTGCAGCTCATGGAAGCCGTGCAGTGCTTCGAAACGTAACTAGCTCACCCCGCAGCTTAAGCGCGAAGGCTCAATCCGCCACGATTAAGCGTCGCTCACCATGGGGTGAGTTACGAGTGCTCTCCCGAGCTGAATTCGCACGGCTCCGCGCTACAACCCGGACAATGCGCCGCTGATACCTGTCTGAGAATAGGCTTCTTGGCCTACGTGGCTGCGGATGATACGGCAAGGCCCTTCTTTTTTCTTGTAATTGGAGGAAATGGGTCTTGGTCTGTCGGGTTGCGGACAACTGATTCCACGACCGGATAGTTTGGCTTTCGCAAGCTTGAGCAGTCAGATGATTTTGAGCTTCACAACCGTGGGCTCAGGTGTCGAAGCAGTTGGAGGGCTAGTTGCGTATAACGGTCGTTCGGGCACGGCATATCAGGCATGAACGACCGGTCAGAGAAGCCAACGCGCAGGCGAGTGTTGGGTTAGGGACAGACTGAAATGGAGGATTCAAAGACGTCCGCTACGCCTTTTCGGCAGATGCATAATTCGCCCCGGCGTCACCCTGGCACCGTGGGCAATGCCGGTTGCGGCACGAGTTATACGAGATGGCAGTATGTCCGCACTCCGAGCCTGATCGCGATGTCCACCCAGCGCGGCGGTTCGGCGGCGAGTGATGGCTAACAACACCTTTCGTGTTCTCCATTGATCCACTCACGACTGCGCTCAATGAGGGACTGTCCTTCGCAGTGAGCGATATCGGCCACCTCAAGAAGAGGCCAGTTCATTTGCTCTCCGTCTGCTCTCCTTCTCTTCGGGCCTTTTCGTGGCCGCCTGATCGGCACCTACGACCTACGGAGCGGGTTAGGCTCGGTACTCAAGTCTCCCAGCGTGCTTAAGCGTCCTGCCGAGGTTGAATTTCCAGCCGACCAAAAGGTCACTTATCTCGTCATGGCCATTCCCCTGCCTGCATTGGAACTAGGTCTGCGCCCCAATGAGTTTGAATAATCTCAGCTACATCATTGAAGGCAAAGGCCTAACTGCTGGCTCCTGAGCGCCGATATTGCGGTGAGTCACGATCCGGGCTGTGGTCTTCGTCCGAGTTCCACACACCAATCCAGATTGTAGACACGGAGAATGTCCAATGAAAAACCAGGGAACGGGTGAAGTGAGATCGAAGTCCGTGTCGAGCCGCAAGATGCAACTGGCGTTCAGCTCGGCGATGTTGACATTACTCGTGGTGGGTGCGGTTTCGTATCAAGGTATGGTCGTGTCCAGTGAAAGTGGCCAATGGGTGAGCCACAGCCACCAGGTTCTTCTGAGCATCCAGGATCTAGTCCTCGCCGTGGATAGCGTCGAGTCGAACTCCCGCGGATTTGCGCTGACGGGCAAGGAGTCCTATCTTGAGTCCTACCGTGCCGGCCTGCTCAAGGTCGCGCAGGACCAGGCAGCGATTCGCTCCCTGACATTGGATAACCCTGAACAACAGCGCCAGGTTCGTGCGCTCGAAAGCCTGACGGCTCAGAAGATCGAGAGCACGGAGATTGTCATCCGTCTGCGCCAGAGTCACGGGCCGGGGGTGGATGCGACTCGCAGCGCGTCAGGCCAAGGAACGATGGACGAGTTTCTAGCGGTAGTTGGGAAGTTGCAGGGCGAAGAGCTGCGATTGTTGGTGCTGCGCAACGCGGACACCCATCGGCGATTGAGCCAGGGCAAGATGGTTCTGATTTTCGGGACTGTCCTTGGCTTCCTGATCGTTGGGATCGCGGGTTGGAGCACCCTGCGCGACAACTCCGCGCGCGGGCGAGCCGAGGGAGCGCTTGGAGATAGCGAAGAAAAATATCGGATGCTCCTCGACGGAGTCCATGATTACGCGATCTTTCTGTTGGACCCGGGGGGGCGCGTTGTCAGTTGGAATGCCGGCGCCGAACGGATCAAAGGTTATAGCGCCGAACAGATTCTCGGGCACAACTTTTCGTGTTTTTTTTCTCCCGAGGATATCAAGCGGGGCAGGCCGGAGGAAGTGCTTCTGATGACTGCTGCTAGCGGCCGCCACGAAGAAAATGGCATGCGCGTACGGAAAGACGGCTCGCAATTTCTAGCGAGGGTTACCTTCACGGCCTTGCGCGATGTGGACGGAAGTCTGCGGGGGTTTTCTGAGATCAGCCGAGACCTCAGCGAGAGCAAGGAGTCGGAGGCTAGGTACCGCGGACTGCTGGAAGCGGCTCCCGATGCAATGGTGGTGGTGGACCAAAGCGGGAGAATCGTTCTGCTGAATGTTCAGGCAGAGAAACAGTTTGGATACCGCCGCGCTGAACTCATCGGGCAGAAGGTGAAGAACATCATTCCCGAGGGCTTCGCGGAGCGCTTGATTGCCGACGGTACGCGGAGCGCTGCGGAGGCGCTGGCGCAGGAGATCGGTACGGGGATTGAGCTGACTGGGCGGCGGAAGGATGGAAGCGAGTTCCCCATCGAGATCATGCTGAGCCCGCTGGAAAGCGCCGAAGGAATTCTGGTGACGGCGGCGATCCGGGACATCAGCGTGCGCCAAGCTGCGGAAGAACATCTGGCACAGATGGAGGGCAGGTACCGCGGGCTGCTGGAAGCGGCTCCGGATGCGATGGTGGTGGTGGACCAGGGCGGCGAGATCGTTCTGCTGAACGTTCAAGCGGAGAAGCAGTTCGGATACCGCCGCGATGAACTTGTAGGACAGAAGGTGAAGAACATTATCCCCATGGGCTTCGCGGAACGGCTAGTCGCGGACGCTCTTCGATCCGCGGAAGACGCGCTGGCGCAGCAGATCGGTACGGGGATTGAGCTCAATGGGAGGCGGAAGGATGGAAGTGAGTTTCCCATCGAGATCATGCTAAGCCCCCTGGAAGGCGCCGAAGGCGTCCTGGTGACGGCTGCGATCCGCGACATCACCACGCGGAAAAAGGCGGAAGCGCTGATGATCCATTCGTCCGAACACGATTTCCTGACCGGATTGCCCAATCGCGTGCTCTTGAGCGACCGGATTAATCAAGCGATTCGCATGGCGATCCGACACAGGAGAAGAGTCGCGGTACTGTTCCTGGATTTGGATGGGTTTAAACACATCAACGATTCGCTGGGGCATCCCACCGGCGACAAGCTTCTTCAATCTGTCGGAAAACGGCTGGTGGATTGCGTACGCGCATCGGACACCGTGAGCCGGCAGGGAGGGGATGAATTCGTTGTGCTGCTTTCCGAAGCGGAAGACTCGGAAGATGCCTCTGTCACCGCAAAAAAGATGCTGCGGGCGGTGGCGGAGGCGCATTTCATCGATCAGCACGATCTTCACATCACATGCAGCGTTGGGGTCAGTCTTTATCCGGACGACGGGCTCAATGCGGAGACGCTGATCAAGAATGCCGACACCGCCATGTACCAGGCGAAGGGAAATGGGCGGCAGACGTATCAGTATTTCAAGCCGGCGATGAATGTCCGAGCCGTGGAGCGGCAATCGCTTGAGGAGAGCCTGCGGCGCGCCCTGGAGCGGCAGGAATTTGTAGTGCACTATCAGCCGAAGATCAACCTGAAGACGGGAAGGATTAGCGGCGCCGAAGCCTTGCTGCGCTGGACGCACCCCACTCGCGGACCGGTCCCTCCCGGTCAATTTATTCCCGTTGCGGAAGACTGCGGACTGATTCTGCCGATCGGCACCTGGGTTCTTCGGCAGGCCTGCCAGCAAGCCCAGGCTTGGGTAGATGCCGGCCTGCCCCTCGGGACCATGGCGGTAAACATCTCCGCGATGCAGTTGCGCAGCGAGAACTTTCTTGAAAGTATATTCGCCATTCTCCAAGATACGCGCCTGGATCCGAGGCTTCTTGAACTCGAGTTGACCGAAAGCGTTCTGATGAAGCATGCCGAGTCCACCGCATCGATTCTAACGGCGCTGCGAGACAGAGGGGTCCAGGTTGCGGTCGATGACTTCGGCACGGGGTACTCCAGCTTGAGCTATCTCAGGAAGTTTCCTATTGATGCCCTCAAGATCGACCATTCCTTCGTCGGTCAGATCACGACCGTGCCCGACGAAATCATTATCGTGAAAGCTGTGATCGGGTTGGGCCGAAGCCTTAAGCTTCGGGTGGTTGCTGAGGGCGTGGAAACGAAAGAACAGCTGGCATTTCTTCAGGCACACCAATGTGACGAGGCGCAAGGATACTATTTCAGCCGGCCAGTGCTTCCCGAGCAGTTCGCCAAGTTGCTCAAAACCGGTATTGCAAAAGCGGTCTCCGCTAAATGACAAGAGCGCCTCGCGCGTCCGAGCCCAAGGAGAGGGTACAACGTTAGTTGCAAGACCGCGATCTCAATGGTACTCACGGCCGATCGAAGCATCGTCCTCTGCCTATCCAAGAATGGCAAAGTCCGGGACCATATATTGTCGGCCAATTCGGAAACTGTCCAGAAAGGGGTTTCGAGAACGTTGGCCGATTGGTATCGAGGAGTCTTAGTACTGTATCTGAAGCGCCCGTCCAGAGCACCTCAGCGGACACCTTTCCACTCGTGGATGTTTCAGATACAGCACTAAGACTTCCGGCCCGCCTGGTTCAACTTCCGGAGTGCCTATCATTCGAGCAGCCGCCGAAGACCTTCCGGACTCCGATGTTCCGACTACATCATCATGGGATGGTTTCGTTTTCCCAGCGCGTGCACCACTTTCGCAGTGACATCCGTCAGTTCACTTCTCTGCCATGGTTCCATTTGCTTTCGCATCGGCTCAAGGTTTCTCTCATTCGGTCAACGCCAACCGTGTGGAATGGGGTTTTACGGTATGGACGACGGTATTGATTTTACTTAACTCATTGAAAACAAAACCGTTATAGTTTAAAATTGGCGGAGAGAGTGGGATTCGAACCCACGTTACCCTTTCGAGTAAACACGCTTTCCAAGCGTGCGCCTTCAGCCACTCGGCCATCTCTCCGGCGAGAATCGGTTGGAAGGAACGATTCTTACAGAAGGTTTCACTTCGCCACGAATCTTGGCGTTCGCGGCTCTTTCGTTCATTTTCAATTCTAAGCGGGAACTCGTCGCAACCGCAACTTGAAAGGAACAGCACAAATAGGAAGAGTCTGGGCCTAGGAGACTTTTTGAGGAAAATCTGTGCTACCTGCGGTCTCTGAAGCCGAGGTGAGAGGCGAGCCAGAGTCGGACGCACCCGCTGCCGCGGCTTTGGCTGCATTGCCGTTTGCAGGGGACACCGGTAGCGGCGGCACTTTGGTATTGTCCACCACATGATGATTCAGACAGTAAAGCGCCAGTTCCAAACGATCCGCCACTCCGAGTTTGTCGTATACTTTGCGCAAGTAATTCTTCACGACCTGTTCCGTAGTGCCCACGCGTAATGCAATTTCTTTGTTTTTCATTCCCTGGGTCACACACGAAACGATCAGCATTTCCTTCGGCGTCAATTGCACTTTCGGACGCGATCCCGTGGGCCGGTTATTCTGGTTGCGGTAAGCTTCCATTACCCAGCGCACTCCCTGATCATTGAGCCAGTTTTCGCCAGCTACCACCTTGCGCAGACACTCCACCAACAGTTCAGGCTCTACTTCCCTCGACACAATACCGTGTGCGCCCCGGCGGAACAATTCCAGGGTCAAATCCTCGTCCGCGCCAGGAGTCACCACTACGATGCGCAACGGCGGGTTCTGGCGAAGCAGATTCGCAACGGCTTCCACTGGATTCGGCGTAAGGGCAGCCTCAAAAATCAGCACATCCGCGGCAAATTTCGCAACCGCGGATTGCGTCTGCACCAGCGTCTCCGCCTGCCCCACAACGCGAATGTCATCTTCGAGCGCCAAGACCTTGCGCAAGCCGGCGCGGAAGATGGCCTGGGTATCAGCCAGAATTACTCGAACGAACTGGCCATTGCCACCGTCTTCGCCTGCTCCGAGTTTTTCTTCCCTGCTAACCGGAATAGTCGGCATTCAGTCCCTTGCGTCTACTCTCGTTCGAAATGGTATTCGTCAATCACTACGCCCACGGCGCGCCGGCCCCGATCTTCGAAGCTGCGCACCACTCGGCCCCGGCAGTCGATCTGCACATCCCGCCGCACGCCCACGATCTCGGCTGGCAATAGAATCGTGAAGTCCACCAGCGAGCCCACCGCAAGATCGTTGTCCATCGCAAATAGCACGCCGTTGGCCGAGATGTTCTCGGTCTCCGCCGAATATGCGCTGCCTTCCGTTTTTACGGACGCGGGCAGATGTAGGGGAAAGCGCGGCGCACTCTGCATGTCTTCGTAATGCCCCGGGCTCGCCTGCTTCTCAGTCATCGGTGATGTGCCTTCGGCTGCCACGCTGAGAACAACCTTCCTTCCGGGAGCGTCATTCTTTCTTTTGCTCTCCGGACTTTCTTTCGACTTCACAGGCAGCGTACACCTGCGAATGCGGCAAATAAAGTTACCGAAGTCATTGAACAAACGGGGCTAACTGCTTTTCTTTGAATGAATTAGGAGAGATTACGAGGACCGTTTACGAACCGAAACCAGCCTATTCTGTCAGGGGACTAACGGCCTAAACCGGGTCAAATCCCGGTGAATGCCGGACAGCGATTGGCGGGAGAAATCGGCACTGCCGAATGCTGAACTGCGGAGCGCGGATGCTGTCTAGAACTTTGTCACTTCGGTGAAATTGAACTCCTTAACCTTCATCGCCGGAACCACCATGTCAAACGACTCTTCTCCGCAGGAGCGGACCGGCACGCTCGTGGCTTCCACATTCGACAGCATGTGGATCAAACTCTCATTGAATCGGAAATTCCGGACTCCGCCCTGCACGCGTCCGTTCTCCACATAAAAAGTCCCGTCGCGCGTCATTCCCGTCAGCATTTTTTCGAAGGGCTCCACCTCGCGGATGTACCACAGCCGCGTCACCAGCACTCCGCGTTCTGTCGAACTGATCATCTGTTCGATGCTCTGCGGATCGTGCCCCGAAGCGAACACGATGTTCAGCGGCATCTCTCCCATTTCGGTGGGCAACGCGAAGCCGTGGCCCGTCGCCGCGATCGGACCGACCTTATCTTTGTATTCCGAGCGCTTCATTCTTTCCGCTGTCGCGCGGGCGTAGACAACTCGCTTCACGACTCCGTTTTCCACCAGCGCCACTTTCTGCCGTTGCATTCCTTCGCCATCGAACGGCGACCCCGTCTGCAAAGGATGTGCTACATCGTCGAAAATCGTGATGTTGTCACCGAACAGCTTCGTACCGATGCGTCCGGTAAGGAACGAGCGCTGGTCGAGAATCGCCATGCCTGAATAATCCCAGAACATAAACCCCGTGATGTCGAGCACAGCGGCAGGTTCCAGGATTACCGTGTACTTCCCTGCTGGAATCTCGCGAGGACGCGCCGAATCCATCGCCTTCTGGGCCGCGATCTCGGCCAGCGCCAGCGGATCCAGATTCGTCACATCTGGCGAACCTGCCTTCTGCCAGCCGGAAGAATCGGCAGCTAGCATGGTGATCGAAATCTCAGCCGACGTCTGTGTGTGCCATTTACTCAAACCGCGCGAATTAAGTATGCCGTCCAACGACTCCGCACTGGAGAAAACTCCAGCGGTGGTAAGCCGGTGCCGCTCTGCCACGCCCACAATCTTTTTGACGCCTACCGCGCGCAGGTCGGGCGTGTTGCTAGCGGTCGCTTCGAAATAACGGGAGGGCACAGATCGCGTGCGGCCGGCTCGTGCGGGGACAGGCGAATCGCCCGTCCCGCCAGCACCTGAACGGCCAGCCTCATGCGAATCCGGCACCGGCAATAGGTCAGGATCAGGATGTTGCACCTTCGCCAAACTCTCCGCCGAGCGCACGACCTGCCGCAAACTCTCCTCATCAAATTTGTTGGTAAAGGCTCGCGCTGTTTTGCCCCCGAAGACGCTACGCACCGATACCACATGATTCTCTTCCGCCACATTCTGGTGAATCGTATTGTTGGCGAAGCGAGTCAGCGCAAACCGTCCGCCAGAGAAAAGCACTTCGACTTCGTCCGCGGACGAGAGCTTCTTGATGCGATCGAAAATGTCGGCGGCTTTTTCTTGAGTGAGCATGTAGCAACTGGCACTTATTTAGCCATTGGACGGTCAGCCTCGATCTTGGGGAGCAATGACGCGAGCATCTTGCCAACTTTCGTCACTTCCCCGCCAGTTCGCGGGCCAAATGCTCCCAGACAATCTCTGTGACGAACGTCACATGCTCTTAAACGCACTCCCGACTTTCACCCCACGAAACCGCGACGGCGCCGCCCCGTGTCCCGTCCCCATCACCTGCTGTGGTTGCCCTTTGCCACAATTCGGAGTTCCCCACAAAGTCCACTCGTCGCTCGAGCAAATCGCATCCAGCGAATTCCAGAACTCCGTCGTGATGCCCGAATAGGATGGATTCTTCACCAGCCGCGCGCGCTTACCGCCTTTGATTTCCCACCCAATCTCGCAACCGAATTGAAAGTTGTAGCGCTTGTCATCAATCGACCACGAGCGGTTCGTCTGCAGCAGGACGCCGTGATCGGTCGCCGCAATCAATTGCTCCAGGCTCAGAGGCTTTTTCCCCGGCAGCAGACTGATGTTCGTCATCCGAATCATCGGCAAGCGGTTCCATCCTTCTGCGCGCAGCGTCCCCCCCGACCGTTTCTCGCCGATCGTGTGCGCGGTTTCCCGCGAACTGAGATAGCCGGTGAACAACCCAGCGGTGATGATCGGCGTACACTGCGCCGCCACTCCTTCGTCATCGAAACCGAAAGTGCCCAGCCCAGGACCATGCTCCTGGCGGGCATCCGCGACCACATTTACCAGTTCACTGCCGTAACGCAACGTCCGAAGCTTATCGATGGTCAGAAACGATGTTCCGGCAAAATTCGCTTCCATTCCCAACACACGATCCAGTTCAATCGGATGTCCCACCGACTCGTGAATCTGCAGCCCGAGCTGCGAGCTGTCGAGAATGATATCGAATTTCCCTTCCGGACATTGATCGGCATGATGCAGTGCGACTGCCTCTTCGGCAATGCGCCGCGCGTTCTCCACCAGTTTCAATTCCTCGATCAGTTCATATCCTTTGTTCTGCCACTGTCCGCCATAAGAGTTGGGATACGACCGCTTCTGTATCTCGCTCCCGGAAAACGCATACGCCGCATATCCCGCGCCCGTCGAAAGCTTGGTCTGATGAATGTCGGCGCCGTCCGACGACACAAACCACTGCTCTTCGCGATTGAAGTTCAGATTGGTCTCCGCCAGAGTAATGCCTGCCACCGAACGCAGCTCCGCGTCAATCTTCAACAGCAGCTCAATGTTTTGCTCGACGGACACCGTGAAAGGATCAACTTTGTACGGCGTGCTCCACTCCGCCGCCACGGGCTTCTCCGCCGCCAGCTGCACATCTTCGCGCTTCACTCGCGCCGAAGAGCGCGCGATCTCGACGGCGCGCGCAGCCGTCGCCTCCACAGCGCCACGCCCCAGATCCGCGGAAGCTGCGAATCCCCAAGCTCCGTCGACGATGGCCCGCACACTCATCCCGACCGACTCGGAGTCGGAGGCGGTGCCGACCTTTCCGTTCTTGGTGGTGAGCGCACGACTGCGTTGCGCAACCACGCGGACATCCGCATAGGTCGCCCCTCGCGGCGCGGCAACATTCAAAGCCCAACTGCCAACATGCTTCATGACTCAGTTGAAAACCCTGGAAAGATAGTCTTGATCTTCACGGCGTGGCGCGCGCCTCAGCCAACGCCTGTCGCACCGCCAGCAATTCCTTCAGCACTCCGCGCAGTTTGGTCGACTCCAACGCGTTCGCCCCATCTGATTTCGCTTCCTTTGGATTGTCATGGACCTCCATGAACACCCCGTCCACTCCCGCCGCAACCGCGGCGCGCGCCAGCAGAGGAATGAACTCGGGCTGCCCGCCACTGACCGCCGGACCACTGCCTTCCGACTGCGAGGAAGGCAACTGCACCGAATGGGTCGCATCGAAAACCACCGGCGCAAACTTGCGCATGATGGCTAGGGCTCGCATATCAACCACCAGGTTATGATATCCAAAGCTCGCACCGCGCTCGGTGAGAAAGACTTGAGTATTGCCCGCGTCGCGACATTTCTCCACCGCGTGCCTCATATCCCAGGGCGAATTGAATTGGCCCTTCTTAATATTTACCGCCCGTCCGCTCAATGCCGCGGCCACCACCAGATCGGTCTGCCGACTGAGAAACGCCGGAATCTGCAAAACATCCGCGACTTCGGCAACCTGGCCGATGTCTGCCGTCTCATGCACATCGGTCAGCACCGGCACCTGCAGCTCATTCTTAATCTTCTTCAGTATGCGCAGTCCCTGTTTGAGTCCCGGCCCGCGAAAGCTCCGGATTGAAGTGCGATTCGCCTTGTCGTAACTCGCTTTGAAAATAAACGGCAGTTCCAGCGCTCGCGTCACCCCTTTAATAATCTCCGCCATCCGCATGGCGTGCTCTTCGCTCTCAATCACGCACGGTCCCGCGATGAGGAACAGATCACCAGATCCGATATGGATATCGCCGACTTTGAAAGAGACTGTCATCGAGAACGAATGTAGCCAGGGATTTACACGGATCAGGAAACAATATCGAGAACCATCGGCCAGATCCGTAAGAATCCGTGGCGTCGTTGTTTTCGTTTTTAGACCCGCGCTTTTTCCGGCCGGTGAAACATTTCCACCGCAGCCGTTTGTTTCTCCGCTCGCCGTCTCAACCCATACTGATAGGCAGCGCCCACAAAAGTGCGGAAGAGCGGATGCGGCTCCAGGGGCTTCGACTTAAACTCCGGATGAAACTGGCAACCAATAAAATGCGGATGGTCCGGCAATTCCACCATTTCGACGTAAGTTCCGTCCGGCGTCGAACCGGAAATTCGCAGTCCCGCCGCGACCATCGGCTCTTCGTACTCACGGTTGAATTCGTAGCGATGTCGGTGCCGCTCGCTGATCTCCAGCTTCTCGTAGACCCGGTGGGCCAGCGTGTTGGGCTCGATTTTGCAAGGCCACGCCCCCAGTCGCATGGTCCCGCCCAGTTCCTCCACTCCGCGAAGCTCGCGCAGTTTGTAGATCACGCGGTGGGGCGTCGCAGGATCGAACTCGCTCGAGTTTGCCTCCGCCAGGCCGACAACGTTGCGGGCAAATTCGATGCACGCGGTCTGCATGCCCAGGCAAATGCCAAAGTACGGAACTTTTCTCTCGCGCGCATACCGGATCGCAAGCAACATCCCTTCAATGCCCCGCTTGCCGAAGCCCCCAGGGACCAGAATCCCGTCGTAACCTTCGAGTTGCGCCTCGTAACTCTTGTCGCCATCTGCGCTCTCCAGACCTTCTGCCTCAATCCAGTTGATCTGCAGCTTCAGGTTGTGGGCCAGCGATCCATGCACGAGCGCCTCTTTCAACGATTTGTACGAATCTTCGTACTCGACATACTTGCCTACGATGCCGATCGTGACCGTGTCTTTCGGATTGTAGACGCGGTGCACAATGTCCTCCCACTTTGACAAATCGCGATCCTTCGCTTCCATGTGCAGATACTTCAACACCAGCGTATCGACGCCTTCGTTGGCGAATACCAGCGGCACTTCATACACCGAAGCAACGTCCTTCGCCGTAATCACCGCCTCATCGGCGACGTTACAGAACAGGGCAATCTTCGACTTGATATCCTTGGCGAGAAAACGATCGGTGCGGCATAGCAAAATGTCCGGCTGAATTCCAATACTTAGAAGTTCTTTCACGGAGTGCTGCGTGGGCTTGGTCTTAAGCTCCTGGGCCGCGGCGATAAACGGCACCAGGGTCACGTGCACAAATAACGTGTGCTCGCGGCCCAGTTCCTGCCGCATCTGCCGGATCGCTTCCATGAACGGCAGCGACTCGATGTCGCCCACCGTCCCGCCAATCTCTACGATGGCCATATCCACATCCTGCGCGACTTTCTTCATCGCGGCCTTAATCTCGTTGGTGACGTGCGGAATCACCTGCACCGTCTTGCCCAGGTAATCGCCGCGCCGCTCCTTGGCGATGATTTGCTCGTAGAGCCGCCCGGTCGTCCAGTTATTGTCGCGAGAAAGCTTGGCGTGCGTGAAGCGCTCGTAGTGGCCCAGGTCGAGATCGGTCTCGGCGCCGTCGTCGGTCACGAAAACTTCGCCATGCTGAAACGGCGACATCGTTCCCGGATCGACGTTTAAATAGGGATCGAACTTCATCAGGTTGACTTTCATTCCCCGGCTCTCCAGTAGGCAGCCCAGGGAAGCCGCGGCCAATCCCTTGCCAAGGGAAGACACAACTCCGCCCGTCACAAAGATGTACTTCGCTGGCATCTCTTCCTCGCTTTAAATTGTTTTTGAAAAATGGTGCAGGTGGGGTGCACGATCAATTATGGCAGAAGTGCCCTGTGGAAAGCACGGAAGAAATCTTATCCAGAATTCGGTAGTGGGCTGTTGTGAATTTCAAAATGCCCACCTCCCAGATTCCCTCCCAGATTCCCTCGCGTTGACTATCTGCGCAAGGTCAGCGAGAATGCTTAGGTCGTCCGCAAAACGGACAGTTCGTAGTGCCCCCAAAAAGTGGGCCTGTGGCGCAGCTGGGAGCGCGCTTCCATGGCATGGAAGAGGTCGTCGGTTCGATCCCGACCAGGTCCACCATATTTTCAACTACTTGCAGATACCCCGCTTTTCAGTTTGGTAGCATTTGGTAGCAAAACGCTCGTCCCGCGCGTGACCTCTTCCAAATTAGGAAGGAGTCGAAGCTCGGCACTGATGGCGTCGACCGTCTTCTGCACGCTCTCCGGAATCTCCTGCATGTAAACGTCAGTTGTCGTTGCGATGCGGGAGTGCCTGAGCACGCCTTGAATGTCCTTCACTGTCCCCTTCTTTTGCGCCAGCGTCGCAATCGTCCGCCGGATCACTTGGAAGGTCAGCTTGGGCAACTCAAGTTCCTGCGCCAATCCGTGCAGAACCCGATTCCGGTAGTTGTTGCTGTCCATGAACCCGCCTTTTTTGTTCGGGAAGATGAAAGCGTCCGGAGACGGGTTGGGGCATCGCTGCTTCCAGAGCCACAGATCGTCGGCCAGTTCTTTCGGAACGTGCACGGATCCCAAGCTCTTTCGAGTCTTACCCCAGGGTCGGATTTTGCCTTTGTATACGGTTTCCACGAGCTGCATGGTGCATTCGGTGTGGCTGAAACACTGCCAGCGAAGCGCGAACAGTTCGCCGGGACGGAGTGCATTCGTCATGTCAAGTTCCAAGAGAATGCGGTCTCTCAGATTTAGCTTTGAGAGCGCACCTCGCAACTGCCACCAGGTCAAGGTCGTCCGATCAGTGTCGCGCAACTGGGTCGGGACCGTGACCTTTCGAGCTGGGTCCTTGACGAGGAAGTCGTGATCCACTGCCTCCGCGAAGATGTCGCGGAGGTAAGCCCTGATCTGAAGTACTCTGTCCTTGGAGCTAGTTTTCGCCAGATTGTTAAGGTGCACTTGCAGGGTGAACTTGTCCAAATTCCCCAAAGGAGTCTTGTCGAACGGATCGATGAGATCCCTTTGGATGAGGAGTTTTTTCACCTTTGCTGTTTCCTCCTTCCAGTGCGCCTCTTTGAGAGGGAAAAAGCGGTTCCGAACAAACCATCCGAACGTGACAGAGCTATCGTTCATCACTCTGGCGGAGTTTGGTCCGGAGTGTCCGGTTTGCTTGGTTACTTCACGTTCCAGTACCTCTCGTGCTTCAGACGCTTTCATCTGCGACTTCAGCCCGAGAACTACCGAGATGACATCGCCTTTCTGCTGATTCGTAGTCGGATCGAATACCGTCTTGCGAAAGTACCCGTACCATTTCTTTCCACGGGAAACGACCCAACCCCTTTGATACGACTTACCCATTCATTCCTCATTTTCTGCGGGGGAACAAGCGGGCCTGCACCCATTTTACGCGCGCTTTCGGCGGATTTGAGTGAGTCGTTCCCGTTCGTCGATGAACTCTTCAATTCGGCTCGCCCGATAGCGGAGAGTCCCATCACCCATACGAATAACCGGAAGGTACGGGGCTTTGCGTGACGAGTGGTCCCACACCCAGTCTTTTGTGACATTCAGTCGCTGAGCGACATCCTCCGCTGTTAGCAGAGGATCCCCGTCTTGCCCGTACCCAGCGTGACGAACTCTCTTTGGATTTCCGGGCTGAGCATTGGAGACCGCGTCCAGGTCGGTGACTGGCGTTGATGGAGCTTCAGTAGATGACCTTGGGAACGGGATCGTAGAATTGGCTGGCATACATCACCTCTTGAGCCAACTTGACCCAGTCCTGCCGTCCTGTCCAATAACTTTTCGGAACAACGTTATTCCTGTCGGGAATAACAGATAGCAAGGCGCTGATTCTCACCTTAAAATCTCCTCGAACTCTCAGATTTGCGGAAGCAATCGTGCTCAGAGCATGTGACTTACGGGGATGCCCGTTATTTAAGAAAAAGCTAAGAGACATTGATTCACCACTCGCGCGATCCTTCTCGTGGCCATGTCGGTACCGATTCGGACCATCGCCGCGAGTCGTGCAAACGGCGTGTGAGTAATCGAAAGCTTAGCGAAACGATGACTGCTATGTCTCTTGTCGAGAGGTGGATGAAGATTTCTGCGGCGAGTCGCGACAACAATGCTGCCGCCCGAATGACTCTGACTTAATTCTGTTATTCCTCCCAGGAATAACAGACTGCCCAGAATTCATTGGACAGCGTGATTGAGTGCGACTAGCCTTGCGCCACAAACAGCCGTTTTAGGCTGCTCCGCCCGGAGGCGCACACGTCATCACGTTGGCTCCAATTTAGTCTCAGCGAAGTCAACACCTACGTTGCCGGCAATCCGCTGCGCTCTGGCAGACGCAACCGCACCAAAGAGAGCATTGACACGGTGTGTCATCGGCACCTTGATTCCGATATCGGGGAGTCCGACCTCAATTCGCTCCCGGCCTCCGGTACAGTTCCCACGTCAACCGCGATCCCATCGACATCGCCCGGCAAATATCCGATCCTCTGGCGCGTTGTCGGTTTTACCTTCACCCACCGGGAAAGCACGCTTAAACTGCGCACCATCGTCTTAGGCAGCTATCTCGATTGCACCGGCTGCAACCGGATTCTCCACCTGCAAGGATTGCCGAATTGCGAGTACGATCCGGCGTATCCATTTACCGTCGAACACCCTTGCGATTCCACTTGGAATCCCGCTGGCCGTCGGTTGGATATTTCAGCAACGAACACCATGCTTTCGCCTCGCGCAATCCCATTGCGAAAGCGTCTCGGTGAGTACACGAATTCCGAACACGATTGGGCGTGGATTCTGCACGCGCTTGCCCATGTAAATGGTGTGGTGGAGTGGTGATCAAAGGAGCCTGCAGCGGGGGTGTCGTGCACGGGTTTTACGCAGGTATTGAGGGCATGCTCCTGTATTCGATTTCGTGGTGGTGCGAAAACGGTGCTTCGCACCGGATGTATGTTGACACTCCACCCCTTCGAGGGTGCTGCAGAGCGTTCCGGGGCGCTCCAGAGCGACCGGTTCCGAATGAATGACTTGCGGTTTTGAAGGCGCTGCAGAGCGCCACAAGTTTACTTGCGAAAAGAGGTAACTATGGCCGAAGAAATCACATCTGCGAAGAAGAACGGGGCGCAGAATTTCCGGATTCACACTGCCAGCACGAAGGTGACTCAATCGGAGTTGAATGAGCTCGAACGCGCGGCGACGGAGCGCGGCATCCGGCTTGGCGAATGGATCCGCGAGGTGCTCTTTCGAGAGCTTCGCGGCAGCGATCAGATGAACTCCGGTAGCCACATCAACTACGGATATCGACTCCTAGCAGAGGTGGTTGGTATGCGAGTTTTCCTGAACCACGTACTTTCTATCATGTCACGCGGGGAGTGGCTGGACGCTGAACAATACCAGGAAGTCCTGCGGCAGGTGAAGGCGAAGAAACATGGATGGGCTCAAGAGCTTTTGGCGGAGCAACCACCAGATACGCATGGATAAGACTCATCGCGACCATTCCCTGGATGCGCGAGCGTAGCCGAGGCGCGGTCTGTGTCAAGGCTCTGCGACCGCTACGCGGCGGACGTTGTCCGGCCTTGACACAGACCGCTACAGCCTCGGCTTTCTGTCTCCGACTATCCAGGAATGGCAGCATGAGATGAACCTGCGCGCACCCCGACGGCACTTCAGTATCCCGCGACGTGCAACCAGCGAAACTGCCATTTGTGTGTGGGGGAATGTGCTTCCCTAGAAACGAACATTCCGTGCGAAGATTTACACAGTTAGCATGGAAGAAAATGTGAGTAGGTACTGCATCCATGAATTCCGACCTTCTAGGTACCACCCGGATCAAAAAGTCTGCGGCTCACGAGATTGTCAGCGCCGCCGCCGCACAGAGTACCATCGGAAAAAGCTTGTTGAAGATGCCGCTTATCGAGAGCAATGCCGCGACAGTCAACAAAAGTGGCGCGAGAAAAACCCCCACTATATGAAGCGCTATTGGGCAGACCGGCGATCCGGCGACCGTCTCAATACAAAACAATCCCTAACGTCCGAACTAAACCGGCTCCTGAAATTGGTAAAGAACAACTCGGCTGTCGATCTTCGTTTGCTGGATGCAAGCATTTGGCTTGTCTCTACAGATGGGTTCTGTGAAAAGAACAACCTTGCTTCCGCCAAAATCATCATTGTGCAAGGTATTCCACACTCCACGGGCTAGGATCGGGTCAGTAAAGAACATCTCTTTGAACCTAGCTTCGCACCCGTCATATAACTATTACTCGTTCGGAGAATCCAGCATTGGGCGTTAAGGCAGTCGCCTTCCGGGTGGCCACGCCGGCCAGCGGTCCGCAAGGGCAGCCATGACTCTTACAGGGCGCCCCTGCTCCCATCGCGGGAAATCCACGCATTCGGACGACTGACAGCCATGGAAGAAACAGGACAACCGAAGCCTACAGCGTCGGAACAAGATCATGGCGCAACCCGCGTCGTGGAATACGTCCGCATGTCAACCGAGCACCAACAATACTCAACTGATAATCAACGGAAAGTCATCCAGGAATATGCCGAAGGCCGAGGAATGATCATCACGCGGACCTACACGGATGCCGGCAAAAGCGGCCTCCGAATCGACGGTCGAGATGCGTTGAAAAAGTTGATTCGCGATGTGGAGAATGGCCAAGCGAATTTCAGTGCAATTCTTGTCTACGATGTCAGCCGTTGGGGACGATTCCAGGATGCCGACGAGAGCGCCTATTACGAGTACATTTGCCGACGCGCGAAGATTGATGTGCACTATTGCGCCGAGCAATTTGAGAATGATGGCAGCCCCATTTCGACAATCGTTAAGGGCGTGAAGCGGGCCATGGCCGGTGAGTACAGCCGCGAGCTTTCCGCCAAGGTCTTTATCGGGCAATGCCGCCTTATCGAACTCGGATTTCGCCAGGGCGGCTCAGCAGGGTTTGGGCTTCGTCGGATGCTGCGTGACGTGACCGGCCAACACAAGGGAGTGCTCAACCGGGGAGAACAAAAGAGCATACAGACGGACCGCGTCATTCTTGTTCCAGGGCCGCCCGAGGAAATGGAAATCGTTCGTTGGATGTACCGCATGTTCGTGGAAGAAAGAATGCTCGAATCAAGACTCGCCAAGATGCTGAACGAACGCGGCATTACCACAGATTTGGGGCGGCTCTGGACTCAAGGAACCATTCACCAGATCTTGACGAACGAGAAGTATGTTGGCAACAACATTTACAACAGAATGTCCTTCAAGCTGAAGAAGAAACGCGTTCTAAATCCGCCCGAGATGTGGATTCGTAGCGATGCGGTATTCGAGTCGATTGTGCCAGCCGAACTGTTCACGAGGGCGCAGACCATCATTCGCGAACGTAGCCGCAAATACAGCAATGACGAATTGCTCGGGCAACTTCGCGGCTTGTTGGATCGCGAAGGCCGTCTCTCTGGTCTTCTGATCGACGAGACTGACGGGATGGCTTCCAGTTCGGTCTATCGCGGCCGGTTTCGCAGCCTGATCCGGGCATACGGATTGATCGGGTACACGCCCGAACGCGATTACGAGTTCATCGAAACAAACCGTCAGCTGCGCCTGATGTATCCCAAGATCATTGCCGATGTCATTGACAACATTCGCCAACTCGGAGGCGCTGTGAGTAGTGACTCCACCACCGACTTGTTGGTGGTGAATGACGAATTCACCGCAGCTCTCGTTATCGCGCGATGACGCCAAAGAGACTCAGGAGCGTTTCGATGGTTAATTCGCATGGATGCCGGTTTGAACCCAGACATCACCGTTGCAGTGCGAATGGCCGCCGATAATCAGAGCCCTCTAGACTACTATCTCCTGCCGAGTCTCGACATGACCTTTGAGAAACTGTTGCTCGCCGAAGACAACCCGGTCAGTTTAGATACATATCGCTTTGTCACCCTTGATTTCTTTTTTGGCATGGCCCAGCGCGCACGGATACCGGGGGCCGCATGAACGATACCGCGCCGACGTTCAAATGATCCCCATAGATCAAATAAATGTCCTTAATCCGCGAAGCCGGAACAAGGTCGCTTTCCAAGGCATCGTGGCCAATATTTCCAGTCTTGGTCTCAAGAAGCCCATTACCGTCGCTCGTCGGATCGAACCCACAGATGGCAAACCATACGATCTGGTGTGCGGCCAAGGTCGCCTTGAGGCCTTCATGGCGCTAGGCCAAGTTGAGATCCCTGCAATTGTGAAGGAAGCATCAAGAGAGGAATGCTTCTTAATGAGCCTGGTAGAAAACATTGCGAGGCGCCAAATCCGCCCGCTAGAGTTGCTCCGAGAAATCGACGGTCTGAAGTTGCGGGGTTATAACACAACTGAGATTGCGAAGAAAATTGATGTTGCGAAGAGCTATGTTGTGGGAATCGCACATCTGTTGAAAAACGGCGAGGAACGTCTTCTTCATGCCGTCGACAAAGGCCGGATACCGCTGTCGGTTGCCATGCAGATCGCGAACGCGGACGAGGACGGCATGCAGCGAGCCCTCTGCCAGGCCTATGAAGATCAGACTCTCCGGGGCCGCAAGCTGCTCACCGTTCGCCGCATCATAGAACTGCGCAAAGCCAACGGCAAACGTTCGACCCCAGGTGTCCGACGTAGAAATAACGGCCTGCAGTCAGCAGAATCGCTCGTTCGTGTTTATCGTCAAGAAGCCGACCGTCAAAAGCTCCTGGTGAAGAAGTCGCAGCTGACGGAGCACCGGTTGCTGTTCATCGTATCCGCTCTAAGAAATCTTTTCCGCGATGAGAACTTCATCACATTGTTGCGAGCTGAAGGACTGGAGTCGCTGCCCGCTTACCTTGCAGAAAAGATTCAGATCACCGAAAGGGCTTGAATATGGCTAAGCAGGTTTCCATCGCGTTTAATCCTCAAGGGCTTGTGGTGCCGATCACAAACATCTTGCCACTCAAGCAAGTAAAGCCTGTCATGCGGTCCAGCCAAAAGTACCAGCAGGTCCTTTCTTCCGTGCGCGAAGTCGGCATTATTGAGCCCCTGATCGTGTTCCCACACAACGGCCAGTCCGACACGTATTTATTGCTGGATGGTCACGTGCGGCTTGAGGTCTTGCGGCAGATCGGCGAAACCCATGCGCGCTGCCTAGTCGCGACTGACGATGAAACCTACACATACAATCGGCGTGTAAACCGGATGGCCACAATTCAGGAACACAATATGATCCTGAAAGCGATTCGGCACGGCGTCTCGGAAGAACGGATCGCCAAGGTGCTGAAAGTGGATGTGGCTATCATCCGACAGAAGCGGGACCTGTTGAATGGTATCTGCAAGGAGGCCATCGAGATCCTCAAGAATAAACATGTGTCGCTAGGAGCATTCGCCTTTCTACGAAAGCTAAAACCAATGCGCCAGATTGAGGTAGCCGACCTGTTGGTGGCGACGGGGAACTTCTCGGTGCCCTATGCAAAAGCTCTTCTGGCAGCCACCCGCTCTGACATGCTTGTCGATCCTGACAAACACAAAGTAGTCGAGGGCCTGACCCCGGAACAGGTCGCGAAAATGGAAAAAGAGATGGAAGTTTTGCAACGCGATTTAGGGCTGATTGAGGAATCTCATGGAAATCAGGTCCTCAATTTGGTCCTAGCGCGCGGCTATCTGGCGAAGTTGCTCGGCAATGCCCGTGTTGAGCGCTATCTTGGCCAGCACCATGCGGATATCTTTCGCGAACTACAATCGGTCTCAGAGAGTTCTTCATTGGAGAACTGAAGTTGATCCGTCGCGATGTGGAAGCTTCCAGCAACAAAGGCGTCTTTTTGGTTCCAGATTGAGACTTGAGCACAGAACCCCAATTAGGGTACAATCGTACCCATTATGAGTACAGAAGGGCATTACGAGGTCGCGGGCCGAGGGCTTTTTGGCCAGACGCGTAGCGCGCTGCTGGCGATGCTTTACGGCCACGCAGATCAGTCATTCTACCTGCGCCAGCTTGTCAGGGCAGTTGGTGCCGGCCACGGTGCTCTTCAGAGAGAGTTGAAGCACCTAACGGAGATGGGCCTCATTTCGAGAACGATTCAGGGAAATCAGGTCCTATATCGCGCAAATTCACTAAGCCCGATTTTTGCGGAAATTAAGAGTCTGATATCCAAGACGGTGGGCATCCACGATGTCATTCGCTCGGCTCTGGCGTCTTTGGGAGCAGAGATTCAAATTGCTTTCGTGTACGGTTCGGTTGCGCATCAGAAAGAGCGAGCGGATAGTGATGTAGATTTGATGGTTTTGGGTGATGCACCATTCAGCGACGTTGTTGCCGCGCTGAGTCCGGCACAGCGAGCGCTCGGCAGGGAGATCAACCCGACCGTATTTCCGGTGTCTGAATTCCGATCAAAGCTGGCGGCGGGGAACCATTTCTTGCGCAGTGTAATGAAAGAGAAGAGACTTTTCGTGTTGGGGAGCGAGAATGAGCTTGCAAAGTTGGCTTCAAAATAGTTGGTTGGTTCAGCACACAACAAGCCCTGAAGAGATCAAGAACCTGTTGGCGATTTCGGATCGAGATCTCTTGGCTTGCCAAGTGAAACAGCTGCCCGCCGACTGGCGGTGTACGATCGCTTACAATGCGGCGCTCCAGGCAGCGACCGCCGCGCTGGCTGCTGCCGGCTATAGGGCCGCACGGGACAATCATCACTACCGTGTTATCCAATCGCTGGAGTTCACGACTGCACCGGGCAGAAAATTTATCGACACCCTAGATGGCTTTCGCAAGAAGCGCAACGTGAGCAGCTACGATGTAGCTGGGGCCGTGTCGGACAAAGAAGCGGACGAGATGCTCAAACTCGCGACCAGCCTCCGCTCGGACGTGGAAAAGTGGATTAGAGCGACTCACCCGGAACTATTTAATCCTAAGGTCTAGCGGCGCGACGCCAATTGCTCAAAGTGGTTCGGAGCGTCGTGTGAGTTGAATGGCAGAGAGAGTGGGATTCGTTCCGCGATTGATAAGAAAGGTGTTGCGGTAGTAGCCGAATCAACTACATCCTTAATTATCCAATAAAACTGCGAAAATCGCCATAGGAAAAACGTAGCCGACTGGACATTTATATAGCGTCGGGAGCAGACTTGTCGGCGAGAAATCCTCATGGCCGAAGCAACGACGGTGCCCGACGTAAAAACCGAGTTTCCGACCTTTGGGCGGATGGCGAAATTCAGTCCGGGCATGTACTCCATTCACTGGGAGAACCTTAAAGACATCCCATTGAAGTTGAATGGTGAACCTTCAAGTCTGGATGCCGTGTACGTAAAATTCGTCAACTCAAAGATCAAAGACGAACCTGATGAGCACAGCGGTCTAAGCCATAAAAGGTACGTGACCGATCAGGGCGTCCTAGACATCGAAGCGGAATGGACAGTCCTATCCACCATAGCCACGCTTGCAGGTCTATTCAAAAGGGGCATTAACCCGATCAACGTGATCTGGTTCTACTTCGACCACGACTGGTCCAGAGATGCGGACGAATGTTACGTCTTCTTTGCCGTCCACGACGACAAAGTCGTGCTGGAATCCTGCCATTTCATGTCGTCAGAGCCACTGATCCTCACACAGGACAAGGAAGATGATCCGATCTGGCATTCCCATCCCTACTTCAACGAGGCTGTCATCCGCTACTGGTATCGCAAGTTCTATTCAGAAACGAAGAACGGCAGCTTGATGGTTCTGCGTCCCGACGAACCGACCCTCTATTACTACGACCGCGCAACGTCGAAGGACTCGGTGAGGGATTTGCAACTCGTAACCCTCATCAAAATGTATCGTCTTTTGTGGATCGCTGTCGTTCTTCTCGCGGGCATAATTCTTCCCGGAATTCGGAAATACATGTTTATCCTCGCTGGCGTTCTGCTGTTCGATCTTTTCTGGCGTATCTGGGCGACACGCAAAGTTGGTCAGGAATGATCTGGACATTCATGTGGCTTGGGAGCAGACTTTATCTAAGAACCCCACATGGTCGAAGCAGTGAAAACACGAACGCTTTGGGCTGAAAGGCAGGGTCGAAGAGGTACTGTCTCTGCCGCTCATTTCGGAGTTCGTTTTTCGCAGCCCGAAGCACAACGATCCAACCGAAAAAGAAGTTATAGATCATCTGATCGTCCACAAAGGTGACGGCATCCTGATTTCTCAGAAAGCTCAGGAAAACCCCACTCGCACTGTGGAGAAGAATGAGTTGTGGGTTCTGAAGAATGTTCAGGACGCCCTGAAGCCGATTCGCGGCTCCATCAAAAACCCTGACGACCGCCCGAAATGGTGCGATCATCCACGCAGAGGCAGAGTTGAATTCAAGACACTCCCCCGGATAATCCACGGAGTTGCGCTCGTGGAAACATGGCGTCCCGTTGATCTTAACCAGATCGCCGACGAGTTGCCATTGGAATATTTGGGCGTGCCGCTGACTTACATGTCCATTAACGACTTCCTGAACGTCGTCTGGCAACTACGAACCCTGCCTGAGGTTATCGAATATCTGAATGCCAGACGGAAGTTGCCAATTGCTTGCCAGCGGATGATCGGCGATGAATTGCCTTTCTACGAGTTGTACATAATGAACGGCGGTCTCGCCAATAGCTTTACAGCGTGCTTGGGACACACGGATGCCCGACGCGCTGCGGATACTCATGATGATTTGCTGCAAGAGGCGTTGGATCGCAGCGAAGAACATAAACTCTACAGCAGTGAAATCGAGCACGTAGCCCATGCCCTGTCCACCAGAGACCCGAACTACGCTGACGGGCTACCGCCTGAGGCAGTGGCGCTATTCGACAAAGATGGCGAACGGAAGAACTATTTGATCTTGCAGGAAATCCTGGCCGACATGCGACTGACTGAGCGAGCGATGATGGGCCGACAGTTTCATACCGTGGCTGAGTCAATGCGGGGGAAGACCGAGGGATTTATTTTCGCTGCTGCTACCGCCGAAGGTCGGGACTCGGTTTTCGTTTTCATCTCGTCCAGAGGAATCGATAAAACAACGCGATACGTGCGAGCCAAAAGGCTCGCCGGGGGTGCTCTGGCTCACTATCAGAAAAAGAACTGTCTCGTGATTATTGACCGCGACGGGAAGCACTACGATTTGATGCTAACAAACCCTGAATACGAACCGGATGCAAATGACATCACAGCCGGGGAGGAACTCTTCGGGCACCTTCGTATGCAGACGGTTGACATCCGCCGTCTCTGATGAGCGACAAACCCAAAGTCGTTTGCGAAAAACCGAAACTGCCCACTCTGTGGCTCGATACGTCCGTCGTTATCAAGTT
>Ga0209420_1000201_pt1 | contig 37255 bp, 26 predicted proteins | sample BlaSpr_A8_OM1_O1_FD_187972 | JGI IMG/M metagenome (GOLD analysis project Ga0209420, IMG submission 187972) | Forest soil microbial communities from Thunder Bay, Ontario, Canada - Black Spruce, Ontario site 2_A8_OM1_O1 (SPAdes) (version 2) | ecosystem: Environmental > Terrestrial > Soil > Boreal...
CGGCTTCGCCCGCCGCGGGAATTAAAATGTTGAGCCAATTGTCGTCGCAACGCAGCACAGAGGTCCGCGGCCAACGCGCGCGCACCAGCTGCGCGGTGGGTGCGTCCTGACAGACGCAAAACAAGGGCTGCTGGGTTGAGTGCAAGGGTTCGAGGACCACCGAAAGCACTTCGCGGCGCAACGGACCGACGATGGCAACCGCGAAGTTATCAATGGAACGTGGCCAGAGGTCCCCGCTCAGCAGGGTGAACGTCGGCACGTGGCGCTCCATTTGCCAACGCGCGGTGATGCTTCGCGAGAACTCCACGTCGTCGGAGATAACGAGTACGGTCAGATGATCCACTTGCAATTTCCTTTTGGCGCTTATTTCTTCTGGCCCGGCTGCGAGTCCGCGTCCGGATTCCACTCTTGTGCACTGGAGACTTCGAATTCAGCAGCATCCGCATTGGCCACGGCGAACTTGGCTGTGGGCTTCGCAGCTGTCTGTGGTGCCGCTGCCTCGGGGTTGGGCGCGGGCAGCTTGGACGCAATCGTCGCGGCTGTGGCCGGTTTTGCAGCGGCTGCGTTGGGGGTAGTAGTTGCGGCCGGCTTTGTGGCGCCCCCGCCGACGCCCGCAGCGGCTGCTGCGGCCCGGAGCGCGGGTGGGGCTGCAGCCGCTTCAGAGCCTTTTGCGGGCATGTCTTTGGCAGCGGTGTCTTTTGCGGTTGAACCGCGGCCCAGAGCGCCGTCGACGGAGGCGCGCAAATCCACCAGCATGCGCAGCGGCTGGCCCGAGGAATACTCCGCCTGGAACATAACTTTCCATGATTGGCAGATCATGCGCAGGCGAATGATCGGTTCCTGCGCGGAGAATTGGGCACGCCGGCAGTCGATCGTCTCCACCCCTTTTTCTTCCAACTCGGTGAGGCCGTCGAGAATAGTGTTGAGATCGGCGAGCATCAGCCGGAAGAAGGTACGCCGCATCAGATATCCGAAACGGGTGAAGGCGACCAGCGCGATGGGCAGGTAGAAAAGATCGCCGGCCTGAGTCTTGGCTTTGCGCCCCTGCTCGAGCACGCCGCCATGAAGCAGTTCGTCGAGCGAGCGGCAGCGGCGGGCGGAATCGAGTACCCGATCCAGAGCGTTCAACCAGACGGGAGTTTTTAGTTCCACCTTTCCGAGAATGGGTTCCAAAGCTTGGGCCACGTAGGCGACGTCGGCGCTACTGTCGTCAAGTTCAGTGGGCGCGCCCTGGCTGAAATACTGCACGATCAGGAAATCGATCTTATCGCGCCCCGAATCGTTGCGCGGAGTCTTGGCGAGGAAGTGTGCCAAGAGCGCGCTAAGACCCTCGGCGTCCACCAGCGAGCTGGTCTGAAGAAACTGGCGCAACTGGTGAACCTGGATTTTCTCGTCCATCGCGTTCAGCCATTGCTGGGCCTGCTCGACGGACTCGCGCCCCGGCGTGTCCACATGGGCCTCGAGGTCGGCGCAGCCGGGTACGTCGATGACAAACTCGCGGGCCATTTCGGCATAAATGGGATGAAGGCGGCGCGCGCTCGACCATAGGGCGGCGAGATCTGGAGCCGGCACCGATGGTTGCGAAGACGAAGGCTGCTGAGATGACGGTTGCGATGAAGTCATGATTTCACGATCCAGTTAGGAACTGAGGTGAGAAAGCGGGCTGCCACGATGGTTGTGCCGGGGTGGTACTGCACGGCCACCACCGAGGCTTCAGTGTCGAGTGAGCCGTCGGAGTTGCGCAACCGCAGGACGTCTGCGAACTCGAGTGGCGTGGTACAGGCAAACAGAACTTCGCGCGAGGTGCCGAATTCGATGACCGTGCTTTCCTCGACGGCCGCGGCGCCGGACCGGTTCTCATGACTCGCGTTATGGCTGCGGGTAAATCGAACCGGGATGCGAACCGGCGTGGCCTCGGGAAAAAAGCGAGCCAGTTCGGCGACCGTGCTGGTTTGCGCCGTCCGCGATGGAGCTGTGCCGTGTTGCGCCAAACGATGCCGACCCTTCCCTGCACTCTGTTCGCCGGGTGAAGCCCGGCATAAATGCGGTTGGGCTCCCGCCCTTCCCGGTTAGGAAGGGTTTTGGGGAGCCAGAACACGCGGTTACGGCAGAAGGAGATGCACGACCGGGACCACTGTGCAGAACGGAAGGATTAGCACTCAGGCGCTAGATTTTTCAGTGAGTTAAAGGCAAAGCGATGATGACGGGGGCAGGCTTCGCCGAGACATTGGTCTCAAGCTGAGACAAGAATCTCACCCCCGCACCCGCCGCCTTTAGTTGGCAGGAGGCTCATAGAACAGGTTCAGCTGGTGCTCCTTAAGATAGTCGAGCTTCTGTTGAAAACCGGGCTGCCCGGGGTATGGGTCCACGGTAAAGTTGGCGCTCTGGTCGCAGTAATGGATGTTCCCTGTACGCGTGTAGCAAGTGACCCAGTCGCGCTTGCCGCTGGAATACCATCGAATATCCTCCCACGGTTTGCGCAGAGCGGCAGGTATCAGCAGAAGAACCCACAATACCAGGACGAATTTTCGTTTGCCGTGCCACGGCTTGGACAGCAGATAGAAGTAGATGGCCAAGAACGCCGGGATTAGCAAAGTGACGTAGCGAGACGAATATGCCAGTCTCAAGGTCGAGCAGAGGCGCCCGATCGCGGCATTCATGGAGAACAGCAGAGAATAGCTCAAGAGAACCGCGCCGATCAGGTGCGCGTCGGCACGCGGGTGCTTCAGCAAATGAAGGAGATGCTGGCCCAGAACAGCTATCACAACCAGGAGAATTCCTGCACCCAACAGCGTTATTCCAATCGAGATATGGAGGGGCCTTGGAACCACAAACCCTGCAAACATGAGGGCCGTGAACTGCGGGTACTGCGGAAAACTCCGAAGAGGAACCCCGAGACAGTCCACGCCGGAAGAAAAAGTGTAATGGACAAAGAAAGAAGCCAAGGAAACGTTGGCCACGATGAGCCCAGTAAGGGCTTGGGCGAAAGGAACGGACGTGATGCGGCGCCAGCTCCAATAGCACTCGATCAGGAAGACTGCTACTGTGACGGCGCCCATGAAGAATCCCCAGCCGGTGTAGATGAGGAAGAAATTCAGCGCCAACACGAGCGAGTATTTCAACAGCCGGTTGCGCCCGAGCAGGGCGAGGCAGTACAGCATCATCATCACCAGCGGAAATCCGCTGTAGCCGGGATTCGGCGTCCCGATCATCGCCTCGTATTGCTGCGAAGTCAGAAAGATCAGTGGAATCGCCAGATCGGAATATGAGAGCGCGCCATAAAGCTTGCGCTTCAAAAGCAGCGCGAGCAGCATGGCGGCAAAAATACTGCCACCCACGATGAACGCATCTACGCGCACGTTCCAGTGAGTCAACGGATAGAGAAACCTGTCGGGAATAAGGCCGAGGCCTTCGCGGATTGGTCCTCCGGCGGGCTCGAGGAAAAAGAGTTCGGTAATGCTAGGCCGATGGCGGAAGAAGGCGGCCATGTACTCCCACTGGTCGTAGAAGAAAACGTTGATCGAGTATTTCCAGATGATCAGGAAGAAGCGCGACCCGAGCAAGGCGATAGTGGCAGCAATCGCCAGCAGGGGTCCGGTGCGAAACCGTCTGTCGCGGACGTTGCCGCTGCGATCCGTGACACCAGAGCTCTCCATAGCTGTCATGGTTGCATCACTTGGGAGCGGCTTCATAGAACAAGTTCAGCCGATGCTGTTTAAGATAATCGAGCTTTTCTTTCAAACCTATTTCTTCGAACGGCGTGTGCAACGAAAAGTCGACGGCGCTCTGGTCACAGTATGGGATATTCTCGGTGCGCACGTAGCAATCGGCCCAATCGCGCTTGCCATTGGAGTACCGCCGGATCTCCTCCCACGGTTTGCGCACGGCGGCAGACAGTAGCATTAGCACCCACAGCGCCAGGACGAAATCCCGCCTGCCGTGCCACGACCTCGACAGCAAATAGAAATAGACTGCCAGGAACGCCGGAATGAGCAGAGTACTGTAGCGTGACCCAAATGCAGCGCCCAAACCCAGGCAAAGGCGGCCGATCGCGGCATTGGCCGCGAACAGCAGAGAATAGCCCAAAAGTACAGCGCCGACCAGGTGCGCAGCCTGCGGCCCATCCTTCACAACGCGTGACAGATGCCAGCCAAATATACCCAGCACAACCAGAAGAATTGTCACGCCGAGGAGGGTCATCCCTGAAGTCAGGTGAAGAGGTCTTGGAACTACGAATGCCGAGAACATCAGCGCTGTGAACCGCGGATACTGCAGCAAATGGCGATGAGGGATCTCAAAACAATCGACCGCGGGCCAAAAAGTGTAATGGACGAAGAAAGACGCCAGGGAAGCAGCCGCTATTGTGAGCGCAGCCGTGGCTTGGCCAAACGAAAGGGATGTCTGGCGCCAGCTCCAGCAACACTCGACCAGTAAGACTCCTATGGTGACCACGCCCATGAAGAAACCAAAACCAGTAAAGATAAGAAGGAAATTCAGCGTCAATACGAACGAGTATCTCAGCAGCCGGTTGCGCCCGAGGAGAGCCAGGCAGTACAGCATCACCATCAATAGCGGAAAGCCGCTGTAAGCTGGATTAGGTGTGGCGATTACCGCCTCATACTGCTGCAAGGTGAGGAAGGTCACTGGAATCGCTACATCCGAATAAGAAAGCCGCCCGTATAGCTTCCACTTCAGAAGCAGCGCGAGCAGCATAGCGAAAAAGATAGTGCCGCCGACGACGAACGCATCTACGCGCGCGTTCCAATGGGTCAAGGGATAGAGAAATTTGTCGGCAAGAAGGCCGATGCCTTCTCGGTGGGGCCCGTTTTGCCAGAAAAAGAGTTCGCCAACTGTGGGCTGATGGCGGAAGAACGGAGTCAAGTACTCCCACTGATCGAGGTAAAACACGTTGACCGAGTATCTCGAGATAACCAGGAAAAAACGCATTCCGAGAGTTGCCACAACGGCGGCGATTGCCAGCACAGGCCCGATGCGCGGGCGCGAGCCGTGGACGTTCCCGCTATTCGTGAGGCTTCCGGTGGCAGACATGCTTGAGGACATGTTGCCCGTCAGAGGGGCGAGTGTCAAAGAGTCTCCGCAAATTGCTCCAAAATTCCCGTGCGAACAAGGCGGCGCGGCATGACAGCCGGCGCCAAGAGGCTATAGCCGCAACTCCTCACGCAGAATGTAGTACTCGTTAATAGGCCGGTCATCGCTGAGAGCAGGCGTGGCGGGAGATGCTGAAATGAGCTGGTCGATGGGCAGCTCATGGCGCAGAAGCTGCGCGAACCGGCCTTCGGCGCTGGGTTCCGGCCCCCACTCGACCAAATCAGCAGCCGCGGCGGGCGGCAGGCGTTGGGCTAAATCATTCGCGGTGCGATTGGGCAGGGGCTGGTTGCTGGCGATAAAGTGAAGCCCATTTTTTTCCACGGCAAACACGCGGACATAGGGAAAGGATCGGCGCAGGGCGAGAGCGACGGCCGCCACATCTTCTGCGTCGCCGACCGGCAGCCATTGTTGCAGAATGCCTGCCGGCCGGAGCCTCTGTCGAACGACGGAATAGAAATTCTCGGAATAGAGCAGACTGGAGCCCGCAGCTTCTACCGGCGGAGGAGGATCGATCGTGATCACGTCGTACTGCTGCGACGTCCGTTCCAGATAGCGGCGGCCGTCGTCGACCACAACGTGCGACAAAGGAGAACGCAGAATTGCGGGGCCATCGCTGTGAAAATAGCCGAACAGGCGCGGCACGCTGGGAACCAGTTCCACCGCCGTAACCGGAATTTCCCAGGAGTGCAGTGAACGAAACGTGGTCCCCATGCCAAAGCAAATGACGAGGGCATTTTCCGGAGGACGGTCGAGGAAAGCCAACGGGAGATGTGCCATCATTTTGGTGATTGGGGTTAGTGCAGTCATGCCGTATCCGTTGACCAGCAACGATTTGTTCATGCCGCTTCCTGTTGCAATAACGGTGGCCGTCGAATCCCGCAGCACCACGCCGCTCCGGCCGTATTGCCTTTCATAGCTCCTGCTCGCCAGAAAGAGGCAGACCGCCAGCGGCAATGATGAGTAAGCCGCGGCGCGGGGAAGGAAACCGGTCGCGGAGGCGGACCGAAGAATGGGACGGACGCCAAGCACGAGCCATGGCAGCGAGAGCAGAACCAGCGCCCAACGTTCGCTGATCCACGGCAGAAGCACGAACCCAGCCAGCAAAGGACCAAGAATGCAGCCCAGAACATTCGCAGCATATGCTCTGCCAGCCTTGGCTGGATCGCCTCCCGACCAGCGGTCGACGAGCATGGGCGTCAGAAACCCAAGCAGTCCGGTGAAGGGCGCGATGCCGAGCACGAGCCGCAGCGAATCGCCGAGAACGAACTTAGGGCTGGCGGCCACCAGGGGAAATAATCCGCAAAGTGCCAGCAGCGTCCAGGGCAGCGTAGTTTCCTGAGTGTGGCGCAGGCTCCAGCTGCGGTAAATGCGGGAACCGATGAAGGTTCCAGTAAGGTAGACGGCCAAAATCGCCGCGAAGGCGTATACCACGGTTCCCAGGTAGGGCGTGAACTCGCGGACCCAAACGACCTCCATTCCCATGCTGGTCAGGCCGGTCGCAAATAACAGGACGAGTAGAGAGCCTCCGCCGGTTGCGCTTGGGGCGCGTTCACTCACGGCTTGCACGGCCGTTCCAACTTCACCGTGCGGCGGGTGCTTCGATATGATCTTTGACGTGAACTTCGACATGCGCTTCGACATGATGAGGGCAAGAACGGTGATGATAACGTTGCAGGCGGCTCCTACCTTCAAAGTTCCGTGAAATCCCAGCATCTCGATCAACAGTAGTGGGAGAGCGGTTCCTGCCACCGCTCCGGCCACGTTGGCCGTGTACAAAAAGCTGAACGACCGCGAAGATTCGTGGGGAAACATTGACTCGATTGCCAGCATGCCAATCGGAATGGTCGCTCCCATCAAAGCGCACCACGGAATCAAGGCGAGGGCAACCCAGATGCCGGAGACGACGTAATAATCCGCAGAGGAGGTTGACCCCAGCCGTTCCAAAAGGCCGTGTCCCAAATGCAGTTCGTAGGGAACAAGTATGCCTGCGGCGCCGATCAGCAACTCGATCGCGGCGTAAAGGCGGAGAGTTGGAAATCCAATTTTGTCTCCATAGCGGCGAATCCACGCCCCGCCGGCCCATGAACCCACGCCCAGTCCTGCCATGAAAACTGACAACACAATAGAGACCATGGCGGTGGTGACGCCGAACTGCGCCATGGACAAGCGCAGCCAGATCAATTCGTAAAGCACACTGCAAAACCCCGAGATGAAGAAGAAACTAAAGAACCAGCGCACGAAGTCCTCTTTCCGTGGTTAAGGCGGCAGCAGTCGAAAACTCTGCGGAGCCGCAATGCCCGACTGTAAATGCAAAGCCCTGCGCCTGTCACCGGTGAAGACGTGTTCACCCGGACAGCAGAGGATACTAGGAAAGTCCGGAGCAGCCAGCATTTTCGTGCACGGAAGATCCACAGGCGAGACGATCTGTTATCCTTGTGGTCCACTGAACAATCCACTCAGCGTGTCGAACCGAGTGCATTCGCTTGGGTTCGGCGCGCTCACCCTGAGGGCGCCGACGGGTATGCTCGGGCAACCTATTAGCGGCCAACTCCGTCCATAAAGACCGGCGGGAATTCCGTGAGGCTCGCGTCTCGCGAAGAAAGCTTGGGAGAATACATCTATGAAAACAACTCTGAAGGTAGGCTGGTGGAGCGCAGTGCTTGGGCTTGCGCTCGCCATCATCACTTTACCGACAAGATCAGCAGCGCAAGATCAAGACGATCCGCCAGGCCGGGTCGCTCGCCTCGGCTATTTGCAGGGTTCGGTTTCGTTTCTGCCGGCCGGCGAAACGGACTGGGTAGGGGCCGTCCCCAACCGACCCATGAGCACGGGCGACCAGCTCTGGACGGATGAGAATTCGCGCGCTGAAGTGCAACTGGGCTCGGCCGTGATCCGTCTGGCACCGCTTACCACCTTCTCTTTCCTTAACCTCGATGACGATACGGTTCAGATACAGCTCAGCTCGGGCGCGATCAACGTTACGGTGCGGCGGCTGGGTGATAACGAGGACTTCGAGGTCGACACTCCCAACCAGGCGTTTTCCGTTTTCCAGCCGGGGCATTATCGTGTGGAGGCAAGTGCCGACGGAACTTACACGGTCATCAGTGTCCGCGCAGGAGACGGCGCAGCCACGGGCAATGGCCAGACTTTCGCTCTGCGTGGCGGGCAGAGAGGCACATTCAGCGGAACCGACTCGCTTTACGCAGATGTGGAGCCGGTTTACGATCCCGACGAATTCGACACTTGGTCGGATGGTCGCGATCACCGCTACGATTATTCCCGTTCGGCGCAGTATCTGTCGCGCGATGTGGTTGGGTTTGACGATCTCGATGACAACGGCGACTGGCGCGACGATCCCAGCTATGGCCATGTCTGGTTTCCCAATCAAGTTGCCGTCGGCTGGGCGCCGTATCACGATGGCCATTGGGCATGGATTTCTCCCTGGGGATGGACATGGGTGGATGACTCCTCGTGGGGTTACGCTCCGTTCCACTACGGCCGCTGGGTAAGCGTTGGCGGACGCTGGGGATGGGTCGCTGGTCCGGTGACAGTGCAGGCGGTTTATGCGCCTGCGCTAGTGGTCTTCATTGGCGGCGGGCCGGGCGGCTTCGGCGGCAATGTGGGATGGTTTCCGCTGGGTCCGCGGGAAGTTTATGTGCCGTCCTATCACGTCAGTCAGGCGTACGTGACGCGAGTCAACATCAGCAGTACCACCGTGAACGTTACCCAGGTGACCAACGTCTATAACACGACCATCATCAACAATTCCACGACGATCACGAACATTACCTATGCAAACCGCAGCGTGCAAGGGGCGGTGATGGTCGTGCCGCAGCAGGCGTTTGTGAGCGCGCAGCCGGTGATGAAAGCATCCGTGACGGTAAACGCGCAGCAAATCGCCACCATGTCTGTGAGTGCGAGAGCTTCCGTGGCTCCGACGCGAGCGAGCGTGCTGGGAGCGAAGGCTGCTTCCGCGGGTCACGTGGGGGCGCCTCCAGCAGCGGTAGCGAGCCGGCAGGTCGTCGCCAAAAAGACTCCACCTCCTCCGCCAGTACCTTTTGCCAAACAGCAGCAGGCTCTGGCAGCGCATCCCGGACAGCCGTTAGCGAGAAGCGAAGTGCAGACGCTGCGGCCGGCAGCTTCCGCAGCGGCGCGGCCCACGGTGAAGGTGGCGCCTGTCGGGAAACCGGCGACGCCGAACGTGGGACATCCGGCGCCTAACCTCCCGACTGCTGCGCGGCCCGGCCAGCCTGCAGCACCCGCGAATCAGCCTGTGAATCGGCCGGCAAGTCAACCGGCTCCGAGCGCGCGGCCTGCCCCGGCTGCTCCGGCTCAACCGAATCGTCCGGCCGCACAACCAAGTCAGCCGGCACCGGCAGAACCGAGCAATCGGCCAGCAACGACTCCGAACAATCGTCTGGAGCCAGCACAGCCGAGCAATCGTCCGGAACCGGCCCGGCCGGAAGCCCAGCCTGCGCCGAACCGGACTCCGCCTGCTCCCGCTGCCCGCCCGCAAACTGCTGCGCCGGCCGAGCGTCCCGAGCAGCGCACGCCACCGCCTGCTGCGGCCAAACCCGCGGCGCCCGCTGCGAAGCCTGCCACGCCTCCTCCGGCAGCTGCGAAACCGGCGCCAAAGCCACCAGCCAAGCCGCTGACGCCTGAGCAGAAAAAGCAGGAAGAAGAACGGCAAAAGAAGGAACAGCAGGAGAAGCCTCAGGGCGAATAGAGGCTGAGCTGCGAAATGTAAATCGTACGGGCACCCTGAGTTTTCTCAGGGTGCTTTTTTTCGCCCGCAGCCCCGACGACGATCCGTCGATCTGTGATCCGTCAATCCGTGGATTTCTCATCGAATAAATCTATGCCATTGCTATGGGCGGGCTCCGCTGTATGCGTTGGCACAGCGAGGAATTGGGGTATCCCCCTCCCCCCTCAAGGTGTGGAATCATCGAGTTAGCACGATTTTCCCAGCAAATCCGCATATCAAAGAGCTTAGGTATCAAAATCCGTGAAACAACGGAGTTATGCTCCGATTTTTTCTCGGATTCTGCCGCGTTGTGCGGGTTGGCTGTGCTGCATTTGCTTGGGCAATGATAGAAGTGAATTCGAGTGAGCCGCAAGGTGCCCTTCCCGAACCGTGCTCGAAGTGGGAGTTTTTCAGCAACCTCTGAAACTGTGCCTTTCCCCGTCCCTCCGGCTGCGACTTGGGTGGTGGCGGCGAGTTACATGAGTCCCTTCGGCAAGCTCAGGGCAGACTCTTCGTCGGAAGTCGCTCGCTTTGCGCGCGACTCCGCTTCCTCAGGATGACAAGCGAAAGGCAGAAGCGAAACCACTTTCAAAATCAAAGGCAGCGGGCGGCGGTGACCGCTCCACACAATCCCTCTCCACATGAGCATGGTTACTGCAGCGTATGGCTTGACGGTCCGGAACCTGGGCTGCCGCTGATGTTGTAGCGTTTGAGTTTGCGGTAGAGTGTGGCGCGGCTGATTCCGAGCATGCGTCCGGCGAGAGCTTTGTCGCCTTTGACTTGCTCGAAGACGCGCTGGATGGTGGCGCGTTCGATGTCTTCCAGATCGGTGGCGGGGAGTGGAACCGCAGCAACACCGTCTGCGGAAGTGGATTCGGCCGATGCCGCGAGGTCAGAAACCAACTCGGGCGCAGAATCTGGGCCCGGCCTCGACGCAAGCGAATGCGAACCGGCGATGGTGGGCGGCAGATCGCTGAGGTCGATCAGGTTTCCGTCGCCCAGAGCTACTGCACGCTCCACGCAGTTCTCCAGTTCGCGCACGTTCCCCGGCCAGTCGTAATTCATAAGAGCTTTCATTGCCGCGTTGGAGACGCGCAAATCCGCTCCGGGAGCGTAGCGTTCGCAAAACCAGTTCACCAGCATGGGGATATCGCTGCGGCGCTCGCGCAACGCCGGGACATGGACCGTGACAACGTTCAGTCGAAAATAAAGATCCTTGCGGAAGGTTCCGTTCTTGTAAGCGGCTTCAAGATCGCGGTTGGTGGCGGCGATGACACGCACATCGACTTTAACGCGCTGGTTGCTGCCGACGGGACGCACTTCTTTTTCCTGCAAGACGCGCAGCAGCTTGGCCTGCAATTCAAGCGGTAATTCGCCGATTTCATCGAGGAAAACCGAGCCGGTGTCGGCCGATTGAAACAGTCCCTGCTTGGATTTCAGAGCGCCGGTGAATGCGCCTTTTTCGTAACCGAAAAGCTCGCTCTCAATCAGCGTGGGCACCAGCGATCCGCAATCGACGGCGACGAAGGGACGGTTGGCGAAGGCGCCGCGGAAATGAATGGCGCGGGCGATCAGCTCTTTGCCGGTACCGCTTTCGCCCGAGATAAGCACGGCGGTGCGCGTGTCCTTCAGCCGCGAGGCTACGCGGAGCACCTCTTGAATCTTGGCGGAGGAGCCGACAATGCCGTGCACCGCGGTCTCGGAATCTATGCGCTCGCGCAGGAATTCATTTTCCTCGACCAGACGGACTTTTTCGGCCATGCGCCGTAAGAACAGCCGGAGTTCCTCGAGCGGAGAAAACGGCTTGGTGATGTAGTCGTAGGCGCCGAGTTTCATGGCCTGCACCGCGGTCTCAATCGATCCGTGTCCAGTCATGAGGGCGACTTCGGTGCGAGGCAGCAGTTTCTTCACCCTCTCCAGGAATTCGAGGCCTGACATGTGCGGCATGATCATGTCGCTGAGGACAACATGAACCGGCTGCTCTTCGAGCAGGGCCAGCGCCGATTCTCCGCTGTCGGCTTCGAGACAGATGAAACCCAGGGCTTCGCCCACGGTCACGCAGAGCTTGCGGATGCTCTGCTCATCGTCAACGATCAGGAGACGGACACGAAGGTCTTCTCTCAGAGCGGTCTTGCCCAAAGGCGGTTTGCCGGGTGCCGGGTTCATCGGGCCTTCCCCATGGTTTTTTCGACAGCGGAGATGAGGTCCTGCACGCGGAACGGTTTCTCCAAATAAAGAGCGCCGATCTTGCGCAGGGTGGTCACGGTTTCTTCGTTGGCGTAGTCGCCGGTGATGATGACAACTTTGTTCTCGAGATCCGGGCGATTGGCGGAAATCCAGGTATGCACCTGAGCGCCGTCGACGCCGCCGGGCGTGCGCATGTCAGAAACCACGCCGAGAAATTGGCCCTTCTCCAGCAGGCGCAGAGCATCGGCGCCGGACTCGACGCAGACCACATCGTAGCCATTGCGCTCGAGAGTGGCGCTCACCAGAGCCATGATGGAAGGCTCATCTTCGATCAGCAAGACAGGCAAGAAGGCCGGTTGAATGGCGGGGGTTGTCATTTCTGTATCACTCCTGCGGCCACACCCAGAGAAGCGGTGTGGGGCGCTGCGGGAAAGCGGACGGTAAAGGTGGCTCCCGGCCCGTCGGTATTGTTGTGGCAGAGAATCTCACCGCCGTGCTCCTTCACAATGCCGTAGCAGATGCTGAGGCCGAGGCCGGTTCCCTTGCCGACCTCCTTGGTGGTGAAGAAGGGATCGAAAATGCGATCGGGATGGGAAATGCCGTAGCCGTTGTCGGAGAAAGAGACTTCGACGGCATCGCCGACTCTGGTGCTGATGATCTCGATGCGCGCGGGGCGGCCGACTTCATGCACAGCGTCATAGGCGTTGTTCAGGATGTTGAGAAAGACCTGCTGCAACTGGTGGGCGTCGCCGATGACGTCGGGCAGTCCCTCGTCGAGATGCTCGATGATTTCCACTCCGTGGCTGTTGAAGTCGTAAGAGCGCAACTGGATGGTGCGGCGCAGGATCAGGTTGAGCTGCACGGGATTGCGCTGCGGCGGCATCTGGCGGGCAAAGCTGAGGAGGTTCTGCACGATCTGTTTGGTACGCTGCGCCTCTTGCAGGATGACGCGCAGGTCTTTCAAGGCAGTAACTGGGAGGTCGGGATTCTCCAGGAGCAGATCGGCAAAACCGAGAATCGCGGTCAAGGGATTGTTTACCTCGTGAGCGACGCCGGAGACCAACTGTCCGACGGCTGCCATTTTCTCGGCGTGCACCAGCTTGCCACGCAGTTCGGCAGAGTCGGTGATGTCGGTCATGACCACGACCATGCTGTTGATGTTGCCCTGCTCGTCGCGCATCGGGCTGAGGTTGACGGAGAACTGGCCGGCCTGGCCGTTGCCGCGCATGATCTGGAGTTCCAGATTATCGACCTGTCCACCGCGGAGAATGGCTTGCAGCGCATCCGAGAGAGGACGGACGAAGCCGGGAGCAGCCAACTCCAGCAGCGGACGCCCCAGCAGTTCATGCTGTTCAAAGCCGGCTTCGTACCAGCGGCGGTTGGCGTAGCTGATCAGGCCCGCAGTGTCGGCGACCAGGATCAGGCTCTGGGTGTTGCTGAGAATCTTGCCGGAGAAGTCGCGCTCCCGCTGCAGTTCCGATTGATAAGTGTGGAGGCCGGTGACATCGAGCATCAGGCCGCGAATCTGCAGCAAGCGTCCGAGATTGTCATACATGCCGAAAGCATTGATGAGGACGTAGATGGGGGAACCGTTCTTGCGGCGCAGCGTGGCCTCAAAGTTGCGCAGGTGGCCGTCTTTCTCCATGGCTTCGGCATGGAGCTGGCGCTGCTCGGGAGAAAAGTAAATCTGCGTGGGGATATCCACTTGCAGAAGTTCTTCCCTGCTGGAATAGCCGAGCATCGCGACCAGGGCGTCGTTGACCTCGACGAAGCGGCCTTCCGGAGTGCTGAAGAACAGACCTTCCTGAATGTTGTCGAACAATTCGCGGTAACGGCGCTCGGCCTCGCGCCGGTCGGTGATGTCTTTGAGCACGTGAATGGTTTGCTGGCTTTCTCCGGAAGCGCCGTGCACCCGGGAAGTGGAAACCAGATAGGTGCGATCCAGCGCGGGATGAACGAACTCGTCGCCGTCCTCGCCCATGGAGCGGCAGAAAGGGCAGGAATAAAGAGTAGCTTCGTTGGTGAGAGTCAGCAGGGCGCGCATGTTGACTCCGACTAGTTCGCTGGGAGCAACCCCGATCATCGCGGCCAGAGAGCGGTTTACGCGCAGAACCTTGTCGGTTTCGTCGTGCACCACGATGAAGTCGGTGATGGCGTCAAAAATTTCCAACCAATGGCGGTTGGCCTGTTCGACGCGAGTGAACAGGCGGGCATTTTGCAGGACCCTGGCGGCGTGGCCGGCGATGGCTTCGAGAAGTTCCCGGTCTTCGGCCGTGAGCCAGCGGGCGCGTCCGGAGAGGCAGAGCAGGCCGGTGAGTTCTCCGTTGGAGCCGGGAAGACGCACGACCACGCAGTCACTCCAGCCTAAGTTCAGGGCCAGTTCGGAACCGAGCAATTCGGAGGCGGAGCCGGAGACGATCGGCTCTGTCCGCTTCTTGACCAACTCGGACAGGGCGTTTGCGAACCTCTGCTGCAACCCGTGATCTTCGACGGGCGGGTCTGCGGCCGAGGCGGTCGCCTGGGACAGTGGATGCAGTACGATGGTCTGGAGCCTTCCCTCTTGAAACAGCGCAACCGCACCGGCGCGGGCTCCGGCAAGTTCGACTGCGCTCTCGACGAACTTGCGGGCGCAATCGGGCAGGCGCAGCAGACCATCGATCTCGCGCGCCAATTTAGTAAGCGCCTGGGAACGGCGGCGGTGCTGCTCGGCCAGGTGCAGGTTGTGCGCCACTTCGAGAACCACCGCAACCTGAGCGGCCAGCGCGCGGGCGCGGCGGATGTCCTGCTGCGAGACGCCGGTCGCGTCCAGCCGATCGAGCACGCCGAACATTCCCAGGACGCTTCCGTCGGCGCCCAACAACGGAACCGCGAGCAGCTGTTTGGCCTGGTGTTCAGCGATAACCTCTACATTCGCACCGGCCATCTGTCTGAGATCGTCGGACCAAAAGACTTCTCTTGCCCGCAGAGCGCGAGTGGCGATGCCCTCCGGGAAGACGGTATCCACACGCTGCGGCTCGCCCCGGTCGACGGCGTAGCGAAGGTGAAACTGGCCGTCTTCGAGCAGCGCGATGAAGCACCGGCCGAATCCGAGAAAGTCGGTGGCGCGCACCACGAAAGCTTGCAGAAAATGTTCGAGATCGCCGCTGGAGCTTAGCTCGGAAGAGATCTCGAGCAACTGGTGCAGCTCGTGCGCCTGGCCTTGCGCCGTGGCACAGAGTTCAGCATGCGCCACGGCAACTGCGCCGAAGCCGGCGATGGCCGATACCAGCGACTTCTCCTCGGCGGTGAAGACTCCGTCATGACGCGGATAGATTAGGATCGCCCCCTGGGTGCGGGAAGTGCGGAAGGGCGCGGCAATCAGCATTCCCGGGGAGACCATGCTGCCGAGCGAGTGCTGATCGCTGCTCACCGAAACCGTAATGGCTTCTCCGGCAGAAACGGCGCGCTGGGCCAGGTCGGCGGCGAAACGAATAGTCTGGCGGTCGTGCCCAGCCCGAAAGGAATTCGCCAGTTGGGGAGTTTCGGCGGATACGGCGCGTAGTTCAAAGGGTCCCTCCCGGCGTAGAAGAACCGACACCAGCCGCGTACGCAACAGCAAACGAAGACGATCGGCCAGGGCCTCAATGACTGCGGCGACGTCGGGAGTACCGTGCAGAGCGTTGGCGACTTCGGCCAGAATTTCAGCTTTGCGGTGCTCCTCGCGCGAGACTTCTCCGAGCCGGGTTGCTTCGAGCAAGCTGCCCAGTTGTCCGGCCAGGATGGTGGCTTTGGCGGCCAGGTCTTCATTAAAGAATCCTTCATCGGAGTCATGAAGAAACGTCGCCGCGCCGATGACTTCATCGAAGACCACCAGAGGAGCGGCCATCAGGGAGCGCGCTTCGAACTGGCGCAATGCGGGAACGGTCGGGATGGACTGCAAGTGGTTTACGAAGGTCGTCCGGCGGCTGCGCACGGCCTCGGCCGTGACGGCGCTCTGTTGCGGCAGCAACCGGATGCCGACGAAACGCTCGGCCAGCTTGCCGTCGGCCTGCTCTCCGACGAGTTCGTCGCCGGAGTGGCGCCGCCAGAAATAAACGCCGCTGACCTGGAAAAATTCACGGGAGGCACGGCAGAAGAGTTGGATCAGAGAACCCGGGTCGGCGCGCTCCGCGGCCTTGGCGGCGATGCGCAGCAGGAGCTTTTGAAACGCCTCGTCGGAATTGAGACCGGCGTGGGCTCCCGGCGACGGCGGCGAATTGCCTTCGATCGTCTTCAGAAAGTCACCGCTGGCCAGCGCAGGATTTTCATGGTTCTCACAAGTGATTGAATCTAATGGAAAACTATCCGCCATCTCATTTTGAGTCAAGGGAAATGGGTGGGCGGGTGCCTTAGTGTGAAATCCCGGGAAAACGGGGGTTGGTGATCTCACTGTGAGAACCGATTGTAGCCAAAGCCGAAGATGAGACAAGGCTAATCGTGAGACGGGATCGAGAACGAGGCTCGCTAGTTATGTTAAGTCCTCGTTTTTCAGGCATATCCGCGAAGTTACCTTGGTTTTCTCAAAAACCGGGGCGTGGCCCCGGCGTTGCTCCGTTGGGATCACCACGATTGTTGCCAGGGAGGAACTGTGTCTTTACGTAAGTCAGGGGTGCTGGTGGCCGTAATGGCGATAACGGTCGGAGCGGGATTAGTAGGGCTTCGAGCGCAGGATGCGTCCGGCGAGATGGTACGCCGGGCCAAGGTCAAGATAGCGCCCGTGTACCCCGACCTGGCGCGAAAGATGAACATCACGGGCGCAGTGAAGATTCAGATTGTGGTGGCGCCGAATGGCACGGTGAAGGATGCCAAGGTAATAGGCGGCCATCCGGTGCTGGCTGGCGCTGCCCTGGACGCGGTCAGGAAGTGGCGCTTTGAGCCCGCGGCAGTAGAGAGCTCAGGCGTGGTGGAACTCAAGTTCGAACCGCATCAGTAGGCAGCATCGGTAGACCGCATCAGTAAACCGTATTACTAGATCAAGGGCAAACAGGCGGCCGGGAGAAAACGGCATGACGATCGGCAAAAAGCTCTACAAGAATTTCGGAATCATTCTCAGCATGGTGGTAGTGCTGTTCATCGTGAACCTGGTGGCGGTGCTGAGAGAGCATGCCGCGAAGGACGCGGCTAAAGTGTCACTCGACCTGGCCGGCGCTACGAACGACGTGCGCTCTCAGATGATGCAGAATCGCCTCTACTTGAGCAACTACCTGCTCAGTGGCGACACCCGGGAAGTGGAGCGGATGAATGAGGGCCTGCGCACGCTCAGCGAGAAACTGCAACAGGGAAAGTCGCTGGCCAACTCCGAGCAGGAGCGCTCGGCACTGGCCAAGGTGGAACAACTGGAAGAGGCCTGGGCCAAGGAGTTTGCCCAGCCCCTCATCGACAAGCGTAAGGATGTAGATTCCGGCAACGCCACCGTCGCCGAACTGCAGATTTACTACCTCCAGAAAGATGCTTCTTCCTGGGTAAAGAATTCCACTGACGCGCTCGACACAGCCGATGCGGAAAACCACAATCTGGTCGAACAGCGGGCCAAGTCGGATAAAACGGCCAGCACGCTGACCATCCTGTTCTCGGTTACGAGCACGCTGGTCGCGCTGGTGGTGGGCATTTGGGTCGCCATCACCACTGCGAAATCGATCACCGAACCACTGACCAACCTCATGAAAGTTTCGCGGCAGATCGGCGATACCGGCGATCTGGAACATAACATCGACGTCACCCGCGAGGATGAGATCGGAGAACTGGCCCGCACCTTCGCCAAGATGGTCACTTATCTCAAAGAGATGGCGGGCGTTTCCGAATCGATCGCCGGGGGGGATCTAACGGTTCAGGTCAAGCCGCGCTCCCCGCATGACACCCTGGGCAATGCTTTCGCCCGGATGGTGGAAGGGCTGGGCCGGCTGGTGCGCAGCGTGCGCGACGCTTCCTCGCAGGTGGCGAGCGCCAGCGGGCAGGTGGCCAACGCCTCCGACGATTCAGCCAAGATTGGGTTGCAGGCTTCCTCGGCCATCGATGAGGTCACCAGCACCATGCACGAGATGAGCGTGAACGTGCAGAACATGGTGAAGAGCACGCAGGTGCAGGCTTCCAGCGTGAGCGAAACCTCGGCCTCCATCGACCAGATGGTGGCTTCCATTCAGCGCGTGGCCGATACCGCCAAGGTGCTGCTCGACATTTCGAACCGCTCGCGCGAAGAAGTGCACAGCGGCATCGCCACCATGGAAAAGGCCACCGACGGCTTGAACCGCATCAACACTACCATCACGAGTTCAGGCGAAATCATCGGAGCCCTGGGCCAGCGCGCCGATGACATCGGCAAGATCATCGAAGTCATCGACGATCTGGCGGAACAGACCAACCTGCTGGCGTTGAACGCGGCCATTGAAGCGGCCCGCGCCGGCGAGCACGGCCTGGGCTTTGCCGTGGTAGCCGATGAAGTCCGCAAGCTGGCAGAAAAGTCGGCACAATCGACCAAGGAAATTTCCGAACTGATCCAAAGCATTCAGAAGGAAGCGCGCAAGGCCGTCGAAAATATGGATCGCTCGACCGGGATCGTGAACGAAGGTCTGGACCTCGGCGGCGAACTGAACGCGGCGTTGCGCAAGATTTCGAATGTGGTCACCGAAGTTTACAAGTTCGCCCAGGAAATTGGTGCGGCGACGAACGAACAATCGCATGGCTCATCGCAGATCGCGCGGGCAACCACGCGGCTGAACGAAATCACTCACGAAATCAATTCGGCGGTGGAAGAACAGGCCTCCGGAGCGCAAGCCGTGGTGAAGGCCATGGAGCGGATGCGCGAACTGGTTCAGCAGTCGACTTCGGGCTCGACCGAGCTGGCGGCTTCAGCGGAGCAGATGTCGAAGATGTCTCGCGGGCTGCTCGAATTCATGGACCGCTTCGCGCTGGAAGAGGCCGCGAGCGCGCGGCAGGCCTCGGCGGAGGAGAAAGAACGGAATGCCCGCAAGGCTGCGGCCGCATCCCGCTATTAGTACTGGCGTATTAGAACTGGCGACGAACAACTCAATCATGAGCGGTGAACTCCATATCGTGGGCTTTCAAGTCGGGCGCGAGACTTACGGCGTGCCCATCACTTCGTTGCACGAAATCGTGCGCGTGCCGGAGATCACGGCCGTGCCCGATGCGCCCGATTATCTGGAGGGCGTGATTAACCTCCGGGGCAAGATCGTTTCTGTGATGGACCTGCGCAAGCGTTTTGGAGACAAGCAGGCCACGCTGAAAAAGCAGAACCGGATTCTGGTGGTCGAGCACTCCGGCAAGCTGGCCGGATTGATTGTCGACTCGGCGTCGGAAGTCTTGAAGATCGCGAGCACTGACGTGGAGCCCCCGCCTGCAGTTTTCCAGGAAGGCGGGCTGAACTGTGTCACGGGATTAGGCAAGGTTCGAGGCCGCCTCGTGGTGTTGCTCGACATGACCAAACTTCTGGCTCCAGCCAACCTGGTGCACGAGAGCGCGAGCGCGGAAGGCAAGATCGCCAAGGCGGAGGCGCGTGGAGCAGCGGCGCGCTGATGTTTCGCAGCGGCGGGCGTCGTTCGGTGTCGCCAGCCTGCCTTATGGACACGAAATGAGACTCGGGGAAACGAAACTCGGGGACGGGGAACGAGAGAACGCATGAGTACATTCGGAGCGGCACCTGCTCCTGTGTTGACGGACGCGGAACTCCGGCTGCTGCAGGCACTGGTGTATCAGGAGTGTGGCATGCACTTCGATGAGCGCCGCACCCACTTTCTGCAAGACCGTCTGCTACGGCGGCTGAAGGAGTGCCGCATCGATTCGTTTTACTCCTATTACCGGCTGCTGATCAGCCAGGAGGGCAAGGCGGAGCTGGCGAGACTGGTGGAGAACCTGACGGTCAACGAAACCAGCTTTTTCCGGCACAAGGCGCAGCTCGACCTGTTTCAGAAACATGTACTGGAGGAATTGCTGAAACGGAAACAGGCGCACCGGGAATATTCGATCCGGGTATGGAGCGCAGGCTGCTCTACCGGGCAGGAGGCCTACACGCTGGGCATGATGGCGGCCGATTCGCTGGCTTACTACTACCTGCGCAATCCCTTGCCGATGGAGATGCCAATGCCCAAGCCGCTGATTCCCCCGCCCTGGCGGGTGGAGATCCTGGCCAGCGACATCAGCTACTCGGTGCTGCGAACCGGGCAGGAAGGCGCTTATAACGAACACCAGATGTCGAACGTCGACTACAGCTTCCGCCTGCGCTACTTCGACAAAGTGGGCGACCGCTATGCCATCAAGAAAGCGCTGAAGGAAATGGTTCACTTCGATTTTCATAATCTGAAAACGGAGTACCTGCCGCAGCGCAATGACGTGATCTTTTGCCGCAACGTGATGATGTACTTCGACCAGGCGGAGCAGAAACGGCTGATCGAAAAGTTCTACCGCTGCCTGAACCCCGGCGGCTATCTTTTCGTGGGCCATGCGGAAAGCCTGCTGGGCCTGACCGAGAAGTTTCAAATGGTGCACAAGGATAGCGGCACGGCTTACCAGCGGATTGAGGTGCGCGAGTGACGAATCCTCCCGATGAGCGTGGAGCGGAACTGCGCGAGCTGTTTTTTGAAACTTCGCAGGAACTGCTGCAGGCGCTGAACGAAGAATCCCTGAAGCTGGAGAAGAATCCCGGCGACGAGGAAATCGTTCGTTCGATTCGCCGGACGGTGCACACCCTGAAGGGCGACTCGGCCGCGTGCGGGCTGCGCGAACTGAGCGAGCTGGCCCACCAGTTCGAAGACGCACTGTCTCTGGAGAGCGCGGCCTGCCACGGGGCGCTCGCCGAAATCTCTTTCGCCGCCGCCGACGTTTTTGCCGGGATGCTCGCGGCCTACCACGGCGGAGGTAAGCTGCCCGCCACAGAGAGTCTGCGGCAGAGAATCGACGAGCTGACTGCGGCCCCGGCGGCGGCCAAGAAACCTCGCCGCCGGAAAAAATCCGTCGAGACCGCTCAAACCTCAGGTAAGGACTGGACGGATGCCGAGAAGCGCGCCTTCGCCCAGGTCCAGGCTGCCGGCCTGGGGCTGTACGACGTCGTCGTGAAGATCGATCCGCACTGCACCATGCCAATCGCCGCGCGGCAGCTCATTCACAACGCAATCAGCGGGATCGGTCAAGTCATCGTAGTACGGCCCGACGCGAAGTCGCTGGCCGCCTCCAAACAAGTGCAGTTCGTGTTTGCCACCACGCAGTCCAGGGAACAGATTGTCGCCAAGTGCCACATCCCGACCATTGCAGGCGACATCACGGTATCCTTGATCGAGGCGCCTTCGGCGACCCAAGCTTCGAAAACCGCTCCGAAAACTGATCCTCAGGACATGGCGCCCGGGCTTGAGGCCTCCGCTTCCGCGCCCCTTGCTGCGTCCCCGGTTTCAGCATCCTCTTCAGCCCAGCCGGCTCCGGCCGAAGAGAAAGCCTCAGCTCCAGAACCCGGGCTGTCGCAGGCGTTGGTCGAAAACATTCTGCGCGTGGAAGCGGGACGTATCGACAACGTGCTCAACCTGGTCGGCGAACTCATCATTGGCAAGTCAATGCTGCAGCAGGCGCTCGGCGAGTTTGGCAAACGCTATCCCAAGGAACTTCTGCGCGGCAAGTTCGCCGACGCTATGGCGTTTCAGGCCCGCGTGCTGAACGATCTGCAACGCTCGGTGATGAAGATTCGCATGGTGCCAGTTGACCAGCTATTCCGTCGCTTCCCCCGCATCGTGCGCGATGTGGCACGGCAGTGCGGCCGCGAAGTGGATCTGGAACTCACCGGGCAGGAAACTGACCTCGATAAAGGCATTCTCGATGCCATCGCCGAGCCCCTGACGCATCTGGTGCGAAACGCGGTCAGCCACGGCATTGAACCCGCCGAGGAACGCCTCCGGCTGGGCAAGTCTCCGCGGGGAAAGATCAAGCTGAATGCCTATCACCAGGGCAATCAGGTGGTGGTCGAGATCAGCGACGATGGCCGCGGCATCGACGCCCAGAAGATTCGCACCAAAGCTCTGGAACTTGGAATGATGACGGCGGAAGAGTCATCGCGCCTGACCGAAGGCGAGACTCTCGACTTTATCTTCCGCCCCGGATTCAGTACGGCGGAGGAAGTCACGGAGGTCTCCGGACGCGGCGTGGGCATGGACGTGGTGCAGAGCGTGCTACAGCGCCTGAAAGCCACGATTCACGTGGAAACTCACGTGGGCCAGGGTACGACCTTCCGCTTGAAGCTGCCGCTCACGCTCGCCATCATCAAAGCCCTGATGTTCTGGGTGGAACAGCGTTTGTATGCCATCCCGCTGAACGCGGTGAGCCAGATCGCCCGCGCCATGGAATCCGAAGTTCACCAGGTCGACAACTATGAAGTGCTGCAGTTGCGCAACCAGGTGCTCCCGCTGCTTCGCCTGGGCCGTCCCTCCGCAGCCAATGCCGACCGCAAATCCACCAAGCTCTTTGTACTGGTGATCACCGTCGGCGAGAGGAAGTACGGACTGATTGTCGACTCTTTGGAAGGGGAAGAAGAATTGGTGATCAAAGCGTTGGATGACCAGACCTTCTCCACCGACCTGGTAAATGGCGCCTCCATCCTGGGGGATGGCAAGGTCGTCCTCATTCTGAATCTGCTTGCCGTTGTAGAACACGTCGCGCGGATGCGTCCGGAGGCCGCGGGCATGGTCAATTGCGGACTCTTGCTGAACCATGCCGATCGCGCCCGGCTGGCTCTGAGCGCCGGAGGCCAGGCATGAATCCGGACATGAAAAAAGTGCGCGTGCTGGTCGTGGATGATTCCGCCTTAATGCGCAAGGTTATCCCGCAGATGCTCGAGGCCGACCCCTCGATCGAGGTTGTGGGCACCGCCATGGACGGAACCTTCTGTCTGAAGAAGATTGAAGAATTGCAGCCTAGCGTGGTCACGCTCGATCTGCAGATGCCGGGCATGAACGGCATCGACACTTTGAAAGAAATCATGCGCCGGCATCCGTTGCCGGTCATTGTGGTCAGTTCGCACTCGACGGAAGGCGCCTCGGTCACCTTGAAGGCGTTGGGACTGGGCGCTTTCGACTTCGTCACCAAGCCGCAGGACGCTTCGGCGCACATGGCCGAAACGGCGGCGGAGTTGATCGCCAAAATCAAGGCGGCCGCCGATTGCAAAGTTGTGCGCCCCGGAACGTTCCGGACGACCGCGCCTCCGGAAAAGATCTCGATCAGCCGGTCCGCACCTCCACCAACCAAACTGGTGGCGATTGGAATTTCTACGGGCGGGCCGCAGGCACTTGAGTTCCTGCTGTCGCAACTGCCGCCGGATTTCCCAGGAACGATCGCGATCGTGCAACACATGCCTGACGGCTTTACTGAGATGTTCGCCCGCCGCCTGGACGAGTTGTGCTCGCTGCGCGTGAAAGAAGCTCAATCCGGAGACGTGCTGCAGGCTGGGCGCGTGCTGGTCTGTCCCGGAAGCCGGCACATGAAGGTGAAGCGCCTCACCATGGGCGACATTGTGGTGCTCAATGACGACGCGCGGGTTAACGGCCATCGGCCCAGCGTGGATGTTTTGTTCCAAAGCGTGGCCGAGGAATTCGGCTCGCGCGCCATCGCCGCGCTGATGACCGGCATGGGCGATGATGGCGCGGAGGGGCTGGGCGCCGTGAAGCGAGCCGGCGGCATGACCATCGCGCAAAGCGAGGAATCTTGTGTGGTCTTCGGCATGCCCAAAGCCGGCATCGAACGCGGCTATGCTATGCGCGTGGTGGCTCTTGACCTGCTTTCGTCCACTTTACAGGCTCTTTGTGGCCGCGACGAAGGCCGCGGGGACAGCGGCGGAGCGGGAAAATCCTTCCGCGCCGGGCGCTAGAACGAATTTACTGACCCAGGTCCTATGGACCTGAGTCATCTAGCCGGCGGGCAACCGCCGTGATGGAGTGTTACAGGGGAGGTTGTTATGGAGCAGTTTGCACCAGTAAAACGCAGCAAGGACGGCCAACCGGTCCGCTACTTGATCGTGGACGATTCCGTGTTCGCGCGCAAGAATCTCGCCCGCATGATTGAAAGTTTTGGCGGGCAGGTGGCGGCCGAGGCCGGTGACGGGTTGACTGCCATCAGCGAATTCGAGCGCACGCATCCCGACATCGTACTGATGGACATCACGATGCCGCAGATGGAGGGCATCGAGGCTGCAGAGAAGATCGTGCAGGCGCATCCCGAAGCCCGCGTCGTCATGGTGTCTTCGGTTGGCTACCAGGAAAACATTGTAGCCGCATTGCAGCGCGGGGCGCGCCATTTCGTGCAGAAGCCGGTGAAGCCCGAAGTGCTGTACGAGGTCATCAAGTACGTTCTCGGAGAAGACGGCGCCGTGGCAAGTGCGGCCGGCGCGGGAGTCTAATCGCATGAAGATGGATCTGATTCAGCCTTTCATCAACGCGGCTGACGCCGTCCTGTCGCAGGGGCTTTCGGGCACCACCAAAGTGGGCCACCTGGCGATGGAAGAGGACGGCTATCGCCGGAAAGGCGTAGCTGGCATGGTGGCGCTCTCGGGCGACATCGAGGGCCGCATCATTCTGGACCTCGAGCCGCAAACCGCGGTGCGCGTCGCCAGCCACTATGCGGGCGCGGAACTGCCCGAATCCGACGGGCTGATCAAAGAGACTATCTTCGAACTCGCAAACCAGGTCGTCGGCAACGCCGTATGCGCCCTCAACGATCAGGGCTTCCACTTCCGCGTCCACCCTCCGATGCTGCTCACCAGCGAGGAAGGCGACAAGACCAGCGAAGACGTCGAAGCGCTGATGATTTGCTTCGAAACTTCCCTGGGCAATGTGTTCATGAACGTCGCGCTCCGCCACAACAAGCAACGCATGTCCGACCACGCCAGGCTGGGCGCGTAGCTGCGCCGTTCTATGCGCGCAGCGGCAACATCGGCTCGACATTCCCTCCCGAATCTTCCGCCGGATCGGCAATCCTTCTCAGTTCGGGATACTTCTCGATCAGCGTGGGCGGAGCCAGCACTCGCTTGCCGCTGATCATTGCCTTCAACTCCAGCGCATTCACGCCGGCCTTACTCTCGAAGTGATTGTTGGTAATCACATAGGTCGTCTGCGCCCGCTCGGCGACGCTCTCGATTCTTTCTTTCCAGCCCGCCAGTTCGCGCTCGTTGTAGAGATAGTTGTAGCGGTCGTTGCGATTGCCGGAATCGGACCCCTGATCGGCGAACCAATGCTCGTAGTTTCTGCCGTGCAGGCGGATATAGCCGATCGCACCGGTCAAGTGTTCGGTCGGGGCGAGCGATCTCCCAAGCAAAGGCTGGTCGATGTTGCAGAAGCCAACGTTTCTCTGCGCGAATGCAGCCAGAGTTTCGGGGTCGTTCCAACTGGAGTGGCGCACTTCGACCACCCGCGGATACTCGATGAACTGCCGCAGCAGCCGGTCGAGATATTCGCGGTTGAGAGAAGTATTCTTGAACGACACTGGAAACTGGATGAGCAGCGCGCCCAACCGCCCTTCGTCGGCAATGGCGTCGAGGCCCTCGCGGGTGCGGGCTTCGTCTTCGTCCGTGGGACGGATGGTCGCCGCCGAAGTCGGCTCCATCACCGCGATCGGAGAATGTGTAAACGCGCGGTAGAGCTTCGCCGTGAAGAGAAAATTCTTGTTCACGGCCGCCACCTTGCGGCACCAGAGCTTCGCCCACTCCGGCTTCAGCGGTCCGTAAAACGAAGTGTTGATCTCGGTGGTATCGAAGAAGCGCGCCAGATACTCCAGCGGATGCTGCTTGCGCCGCGACATGCCCGAAGGATAGAAAACGCCTTCCCAGTCTTTGTAAGACCAGCCCGCAGTTCCGACGCGGACGCCGTTCGAATCGACTTGCGGCAAACGAACTGAGGCTGAGGACTCCATACAAGGAATCGCGGACGGAGGGCAGGGCCAAGGTTAGCATAAGGGACCCGCTGCCAGCTGAAAAATACGCTTTACGTAACGCATAATGAGATTTATACTGAGTTGTGATCCTTGGTTACCGGGACAAGCGGACCAGAGATTTCGCGCTGGGCAAACGGGTCAAGGCCTTTTCAGGCATCGAACGCCCCGCACGCCTAAAGCTTGACCGATTGGAAGCGGCTGTTACTCTACGGGATCTCGCTGTCTTGCCCGTCAACCGTTTTGAGGCGCTGAAGGGAAACAGAAAGGGACAATACAGCATTCGCGTCAATGACCAGTCGCGGGTGTGCTTTGTCTGGACGGCAGCTGAGGCCGGTCCATCGAACGTCGAGATTGTCGATTACCACTAGGAGAATGCTATGCCGGTAACCGCGATTCACCCCGGAGAACATTTGGCCGAAGAGCTTAACGAGCTAGGAATGAGTGCCGCTGAATTGGCGCGAAGACTCGAAGTTCCGACCAACCGCATCACGGAAATCCTGAACGGAAGGCGCGCCATCACCGGCGACACGGCTCTGCGCCTGGCTCATTTTTTTGGCACCACTGCGGAGTTCTGGCTGAATCTACAGAGCCTCTATGAGATCCGGATCGCTCAACGGAAATCCGGAAAGTCCATCAAGTCGTTGCCCACTCTGAAGCACGTCGAAAAGGTTCACGCGTAGGGAGACACTCTGCTCTTCACTCAAGCGACAGCACAACCCAATACACGCCAGTGGGGTAAGTATCTGTGCGCGCATAGCACGCGCCCACCGAAAAGCTACGCAGGTTGTGGCTCGCGAGCACGTGACTGGCGTTGGCGGGCAGCGTCTCGGGATGCACGCTTGTGTACGTCATCACCGTGTAACGCTGCGCGAGTTGATGAACCGCCGAGGTAGCGAGCTTGTCAGCTTGCGCCATGGAGCACGCCGCAGCATCTGCGTTGGGCAGATCGCCGCGCGCTAGATCAGGCTGGTTGGCTTGGCGCCGCGCTTGCGTTACCGTCGCGGCAATCCGGTCTTTCACTTCCGCAGCAGTGTAGTTGGGGAGGGCATGGCCGAAATCCTGCACGATGTATAGCCGGTCTCCACCGCGGACCACGCCCATCCCGATCACGTTATAAGCCGGGTTTAGCAGGTTGGCACGATGCGGCGGTGACAGCATGAGATGTTGATGCCCCTTTTCAGCGTCGAAATCGAATGCAACATTCTCGCCTTCCTGATCGAGTTGCGTTTCGGTCGCCGTGGCCAGGCGTTGCGGAAGGGAGGGTTCACCTTCAAACTGGTGTGAAAGTTGCCGCACCGCAAACATCGCCTCCGCGTGCGCGCGTGCCGCATGGCAAAGCCCGGCATCGAGCGTCAGCCGTGGTGCTCCCGCCTGAGCTCTCGCCTGATTCGCCAAGTCGAGAAGCTGTTGTTCAGCTTGTGAGTCGTAGTCGCCGAGAGGAATATGGGGAGCGGTCGCAGCAGCGGGCTTCAAAGTCGCAGGCTGCGCAGATTGCCCCCCAGGATTATCATTTCCGCGAGGAGCAGCCATCACGCGAGACAGTGGTACCGCGGCGGCACCAATCACCAGCAGAAGCGCGATCGCGAATCTTCTATTGATCACCGCTTGATCCCTCCATCGGCTCTTGGCATGGCTCAGCCCACTCAACTCGACCTGGGGGGATCTGACTCCAGGTTCAAAACTTGCCGCTGGTGCTAGGCTAGAGGCTGGAAGCCAGCCTGAGAAGTTACTTTCGCCATGGAACTTGTGATTGTTGGAGTTATCGGCCTGTTGATTGGCAGCGTGTTTGCCTGGCTCGTGCTGCGCTCGCGAACCGCTGGGCTGATCGAGCGTTCGTACCTGATGGAAAAGGAACTAGCGGTCGGAAAGGCCGATCTAGAGAGGCTCCAGCAGGCCCGCACCGACCTGGTCGCCAGCAAGGCCAGGTTCGAATCCGCTCTCGAATCGGAACGGAAAACGAACGCCGAAAAGCTCGAATTAGTGACTCACACCAGCGAGCGTGCCAACGAAGACTTGCGCAATGCCTTCAAGGCGTTAGCCTCTGATGCTTTGAAGAGTAACAACTCCTCTTTCCTGGTGATTGCGGAAGAAACCCTCAAGCGCTTTCAAAGCCAGGCCCGGGGCGACCTTGAAACTCGTCAAAAAGCCGTGGCAGACATGGTTGCTCCGGTGCGCGATTCGCTGAATAGAGTGGATGCGCAGATTCAGCAGATGGAAGTCGCGCGTGGCGATGCTTACGGCGAACTGCGCGCGCAGGTGCAATCGCTGATCACCACGCAGAAAGAACTGCAATCGCAGACTGGCAATCTGGTGCAAGCGCTGCGAACTCCCAACGTGCGCGGGCGCTGGGGAGAGATTCAGCTGCGCCGCGTAGTCGAGATCGCCGGCATGCTCTCTTATTGCGACTTCACCGAACAGGAGTCAGTGACCACAGAAACCGGCCGGCTGCGACCTGATCTCGTCGTAAAGCTGCCCGGCGGCAAAAATGTAGTGGTCGACGCGAAGACTCCGCTGCAAGCCTTCCTCGACGCCTTCGAGACTACCGACGAAGAAGCCCGCCGCGCATGCCTCGCAAATCATGCGCGACAGGTGCGCGATCACATGAAGACTCTCGCGGGCAAGAATTATTGGGAGCAGTTCGATCCCACACCTGAGTTCGTCGTGATGTTTCTACCCGGAGAAACGTTTTTCAGCGCCGCACTGGAGCAGGACTCCAGCTTAATTGAGCAGGGAGTGCTGAGCCGCGTGATTCCAGCATCGCCCACCACGCTGATCGCATTGCTCAAAGCGGTGAATTACGGGTGGAATCAGGAAAAACTGGCGCGAAACGCGCAGCAGATCAGCACGCTGGGAAAAGAATTACATGACCGCCTGCGCTTGCTCGCGGGGCACATTACACAGGTGGGCACGGGACTCGACCGCGCCGTCGAGTCTTATAACAAAGCGGTAGGATCGCTCGAAAGCCGGGTGCTGGTTTCAGCGCGCAAATTTGCCGAACTCGGCGCGTCGGTGGCCGACGACATTCCTGAACTTGAGCCCATCGAAACCACCGCGCGCGCACTCTCGTTTGAGTGGGACGAAGAGGACGCCTTACCGGAAGCGAAAGAGGACGAGCGCAAGGCCGGCTGAGAAGTGCCTAATCTCTCTCGCCAGTGAGAGAATCCTTATCCTTAGTCCTTATCCTTAGTCCTTATCCTTAGTCCTTATCCTTAGTCCTTATCCTTAGTCCTTATCCTTAAGTCCTTATCCTTGATTCCTTGATCCTGCTGGCAAGTTCCCTGACCGTTCGCGTCGCAGTCCACTCTTCCTCCACATTCAAAAGGGGGATGAGCCGGCATACACTACCGGGCTTCTGGAGCGCGGCGGCCGTCCCGCTTTCAGACTAAAGATAGCGCCAGCATCGCCGATAACCTCATTGAAGACGTTGCATCACAAAGCGGCATCGCTCTCCCCTCGCCGGTATCCCCGTCATTGTGCTGAGCGCCCGCGACCCGCAGAACAACGAGGAAAAAGCCCTCAAGGCTGGGGCCACAGCATTTTTCCAAAACCCCGCCGACAACGACGAATTGCTGAACGTAATCCGGGTCAGCCTCGGACCGGGGACCGAACAGCCGGCAGGGTGGCCGTTCATGAGGCTGCCCGGCGCAGAAAGCCGTGACCGCAGAGATCGCTGAGTGCGCCGAGGAGGAGCGGTTCCTAAACCTCGGTGCTCTCGGCGTACTTGGCGGTTTAAGGTCTCGCTATTTCGTCCGCAAACCCCGCCGCTGCCGCTAAATGTCTGCCGCCCATTCAGATACAAGATTCCACACAAACCTCCAGAAAAGCATACGCGGTTCTTGAAAACCCATCTATAATCTTGGAAGTTGCTTTAGATAGGGCACTTAGCGGTCCCGAGATGGGAAACGACATGGCAGCGAAGTTGCTCATTGAGCCTCAGTCAGGCATTGAGTTGCCCGAGGGGGCTCTGCGGCCCACCAGCCACTCCACCGGGGGGTCGCCGCCGAAAGCCATGAACCGGGAGAGTCAAGTCCGCTCCGTTGCCGTCCTGTTATTCCTTCTGACCGTCGCTGCGGTCGTCTTCGCTGGCTTCAATCTCAACTCCGAGTGGAAGTTCCTGGTTCCCGACGACGGCGTCTGGTGGGTCGAACAAGGCGGGCACCTCACTGCGGACCGTGTCGATCCTAATGGACCGGGCGCAAGAAGTGGTATTAAGCCCGGCGACCAGTTGGTTGCCATCAACGGCCAGGATGTCCAGAACATATCGGGACTGGAGCGCCAGCTCTACCGCACCGGCATTTGGTCGAAAGCCGCGTATTCCCTGCTTCGGCAATCGGTCCCGCTCGATTCCAGCGTCATTCTGGTTCCCGCCGAGCGGTCGCTCAACAACTGGCTGCGGCTGATTGCGCTTATCTATCTTGGCATCGGACTCTACGTGCTGCTTCGCCGCTGGACTGCCCCCGGTTCCACGCACTTCTACATCTTCTGCCTCGTCTCCTTCGTCGCCTATTCCTTCAAGTACACCGGCAAGCTGAACGATTTCGACTGGACGATTTATTGGGGCAATATCGCTGCCGGCGTTTTGCAACCCGCCCTGTTTCTGCACTTTGTCCTCACCTTCCCGGAAAAACGCGAGACGGTGCGCAAGTATCCCTGGCTTCTGGCATTGGTCTACGCGCCGGGGGCAGTGCTGCTGGCAGTCCACGTTGTTGCGACGCAGTGGCTGCAGGCCAGCGAGCGGCTGCGCTGGAACCTCGACCGGATGGAAATGTCTTACGGATCGTTGTTCTTTCTGGCCGCCGCTGTCGTGCTCTGGTACAGCTATCAGCGCGCCAGCACCACGATTCTGCGGCAGCAATTGAAGTGGGTTACCCGCGGCACTGTGCTGGCCATCGTTCCCTACACGCTGTTCTATGTCATCCCGTATCTGGTGGGTTCGCTGCCCGGCGCGGCCATGAAGGTTTCGGCGCTGTCGCTGGCGCTGCTGCCGCTCACTTTCGGCTATGCCATCTTCCGCTACCGCCTGATGGATGTTGACCTCATCTTCAAGCGCGGCGTGGTCTACACCCTCGCGGCGGCCATCGTTTTGGGATTGTATTTCGGCCTGGTAACGGCGGTAGCCCTGCTAGTCCACAACTGGCGGCCCAACTCCGGTCCAGTAGGCCTGATCCTCGCTGTCGTGGTCACCGCGCTGCTCTTCGATCCGGTTCGCAAGTGGATTCAGGACCGCATCGACCAGTTCTTCTACCGCGCCCGCTATGACTACCGCCGCACCCTGCTCGAGTTCGGCCGCGAGCTGAGTTCGGAAACCAATCTCAATACTCTGCTGTCTTCGCTGATTGACCGCTTATCCCGTACTCTTGCGGTCGACCGCATGGCGATTTTCCTGGCCAGCGAAGAGACCGGACAGTTTGTGCCCGCCAAGTCTTTCGGTCTCTCGGTTCCCGGCAACATCGACCTCGGATTCCTGAGCGTGCCTCGGCCGGCGCCGGCCGGACATCTCTTCTTCGAGAACACGCACCAGGTCCCACGTGAAAATCCCGAAGCGCAGCAAGCCATCGCCCGGCTCGATCTGAACTACTACATCCCTTGCCACGCTCAGGAGAAGACCATCGCCGTGCTTGGCCTGGGCAAGACGATGAAGGGCGACTTCCTCTCCAGCGAAGACATGGAGTTGCTTGAAACCCTTGGCGGCTATCTCGGCATCGCCATTCAGAACGGCCAGCTCTATGCCTCGCTGCAGCAAAAAGTCGCCGAGTACGAGCGCCTGAAGGACTTCAACGAAAACATCGTCGAATCCATCAACGTAGGTGTAATGGCCCTCGACATGGAAGACCGCATCGAGAGCTGGAACGCGCAGATGGAAGTGATGTACGCGGTCCCACGCTGGCAGACCATGACCCAGCCACTGAAAGCCGTTTTCCCGCCGGAGTTCGTCGAAGAGTTCGATCGCATGCGGCAGGAGCCCGGCATTCGCAACCTGTATAAGTTCCGCCTGAAGACGCCCGCGGGGGAAGTCCGCACAGTGAATGTGGCCATGGCGCCGCTGGTGACGCGCACCTTCCAGGTCATCGGCCGGCTCGTGATCATGGACGACATCACCGAACGCGTCGATCTCGAAATCCAGCTTTCTCAGTCCGATAAGCTTTCTTCCATCGGGCTACTGGCGGCGGGCGTGGCTCACGAAGTGAACACGCCACTGGCTGTCATTTCTTCCTACACCCAGATGCTGAGCAAACAACTGCAAGGTGATCCGCAGAAAGCCAGCTTGCTGGAGAAGATTACGCGGCAAACCTTCCGCGCCTCTGAGATCGTCAACAACCTGCTGAATTTCTCGCGCACCAGCGGCAGCGAGGTCGGCGATGTGGATGTCAACAAAGTGATCACCGACACGCTCGCGCTCCTGGAACACCAGTTCAAGGTGGCCAAGGTGCAGGTGCAAAATTCGCCGGAGCCCAAGTTGCCCGCCATTCAAGGCAATGCAGGAAGATTGCAGCAGGTGTTCTTGAATCTGTTCCTGAACGCGAAAGACGCCATGCCGGGCGGCGGCACGCTGCGCGTATCCACGCTCAACGGCGAGAGCGTCAGCGTGTCCATCTCCGACACCGGAACCGGTATCGCGCCCGAGCACATTCAGCGCATTTACGATCCTTTCTTTACTACTAAGACTGCGCCGCGCGAAGGCCAGGCCCGCGGCACCGGCCTCGGTCTTTCCGTGACCTACGGCATCATCCAGGAACACGCTGGCAAGATTCGCGTAGAAAGCCATCCTGGGGAAGGCACAACCTTTACCCTGGATTTCCCCCTGAGCCGGAAGGCTGTTCCCTCCAAGGCCGAATATGTCTGACACCGCTGTAATCCCGCACACGCTGTTAAACGGAGCGCCAGGCCTCGCCGGAGCCATACTCATCATCGACGATGAAGCTGAGATCCGCGAGTCGTTGCAGACTCTGCTCGAGATGGAAGGCTTCGCCATTGAAACCTCAGACACCGGCGAAGCCGGTCTGCAGCGCATCGGCGAACAGCCTTTCGACCTGATCCTGCTCGATCTCGCCCTGCCCGGCCGCGATGGCATGGAGATTCTCACCGAAATTCATGCCCTCGAAGCCCGCCTGCCAGTCATCATGATCACGGCCTACAGCACGGTGGAAAACGCCGTGCGCGCCATGCAGTCTGGCGCCGCCAACTTCATCAAGAAGCCCTGGGACAACGAAAAGCTTCTCGCCGACGTGCGCGCCGCCGTGGGCTGGCGTCGCGCCGAAGAAGAAAACATCCAGCTGAAGCGCGCCCTCAAGCAGCGCTACAACTTCGAGAACATCGTGGGCAAGAGCGAAGTGATGCTGAAGATCTTCGATCTCGTTGCCCAGGTGGCCAACAGCCGTTCCACCGTGCTCCTGCAAGGCGAAAGCGGCACCGGCAAAGAAGTCATCGCCAAAGCCCTGCATCTGAATTCGCCGCGCCACGACCGTCCGTTCGTACCGGTAAATACTGGCTCCATGCCAACCGACTTGCTTGAGTCCACCCTCTTCGGGCACGTGAAAGGCGCATTCACCAGCGCCATAGCTTCCAAAAAGGGCCTGTTTGAGATGGCGGACCGGGGCACGCTCTTCCTCGACGAAATCGCCACCATGGGTCTCGATACCCAGGCCAAAATTCTCCGCGTCTTGCAGGACCGCCGCTTCATGCACCTCGGCGGAGTGCAAGAAGTTCAGGTGGATGTGCGCATCATCGCCGCCACCAACATCGATCTCCGACAGTCGGTCCGCGACGGCCGCTTCCGCGAAGATCTCTTCTACCGGCTCAATGTGATCACCATCGACCTTCCTCCGCTGCGCCAGCGCAAAGAGGATATTCCCCTGCTCGTCGATTTCTTCCTGAAGAGGTACGCAGAGGAAAATGACCGCCCAGCGCGGCACGTCACGCCAGAAGCATTGCGGCCCCTGATGTCCTATTCCTGGCCGGGTAACGTGCGTGAACTGGAAAATGTAATCGAACGTGCCGTGGTGTTGTCTTCGGGCCCCGACATCACCCTCGACCTTCTTCCCGACAATCTGCTGGGCCGCGGATCAGCCTTCACCCTGCAGGATCCGCCCACGGATGCGTCACTGTTTGAAATCGTCGAAGACGTAGAGCGCCGCGTCATCACCGACATGCTGGAAAAATGCAACTGGAATCAGACCGAAGCCGCTGAGCACTTCAAAGTCCCGCTCTCCACCCTGAATCAGAAAATCCGCCGCCTGAACATCGAAATCAAGAAAAAGACCCGCGGATAAAGAAAGTGGCCAGTGGCCCGTGATCAGTGGCCAGCGACCCCGCACCATACCTTCGGCGTGCACATTCACTTGATCTTTCTGGCCACTGGCCACTGACCACTGACCACTGTTCTGTTATAGTTTCGTGAAAGCGCTGCAACTCGACCGCCGCGCTCCGAGCCGCATGGAACTCACCTCGCCTACCGAACTCGTCAAGGAAAGAGTCCAGACGGTTCAGGATTATGTTCTATTCTGCGGTCAATCAGTCGCCAATCTCTTCCGCAAGCCTCTTTACTTTTCCGACATGATGCTGCAAGCGGACGCGATCGGCGTCGGATCCCTCCCGATCGTCGTGCTCACCGGTTTCTTCACCGGCGCCGTGCTGGCCCTGCAAGCCTCAAACACCCTGGAGCGTTTCGGCTCCATCACTCTGGTCGGAGAACTGGTGTCCACGTCCATGGTGCGCGAGCTCGGACCGGTGCTGACCAGCCTGATGGTGGCCGGGCGCAATTCCTCCGGCATGGCCAGCGAATTAGGATCGATGGTAGTGACCGAACAAATCGACGCCATGCGCGCTCTGGGCACCGACCCCATGAAGAAACTGGTCACGCCGCGTATGATCGCCACCATTTTCATGATGTTTTTCCTGACCATCATTTCCGACGTGGTGGGCCTGACTGGAGGCTTGTTCATTGCCAAGGTTCTGCTCCGTCTCGATGCCCGCCAGTACTGGTACAACGCCTGGCAGTCGCTGGTTTTTCAAGATGTGTTCATGGGGTTGATCAAGCCGGTTCTGTTCGGCTTCATCATCGCGACCATAGGCTGCTTCTACGGCATGAACGCTCGCGGCGGAACTCAGGGCGTGGGCCGCGCCACGACGCAAGCCGTGGTCGCAGCGTCCGTTCTAATACTCGCGGGAGATTTGTTCCTCACGCGATTCCTGATGGCCGTATTATCGTTTAACTAGTCGTTGAACTAGCCTGTCGTTGAACGAGCCTTATGTCCGCTCCGACCTTGCCGCTCGATCGCGCTATCGCAAGCACAAAAGACAATGCTGCGCCGGCCATCGTGTTCGAAGATGTGGCCTTGGCTTTTGGCGAGAACAAAGTTCTGCGCGGAGTTTCCTTCCATCTGGCGCGCGGCGAGACCAAAGCTCTCTTCGGCGTAGCCGGTTCAGGCAAGAGTCTGATCCTGAAGCTGGTGCTCGGTCTGATCCGGCCAGACTCAGGCACCATTCTAGTGCTGGGGCAGGACGTCACCCAGATGCAGGAAAAAGAGCTGTTCGCACTGCGCGACAAAATTGGAATGGTCTTCCAGGAGAGCGCTCTGTTCGATTCTCTCAGTGTGAAAGAAAATGTTGCCTACCGGCTCACCGAAGAGCACGGCATCTACGACGACGAAATCGATCGCAAAGTGCGCGAGGTTTTGCGCTTCGTAGAACTCGAGCACACCCTCGATCTCGATCCCGCCGAGCTCTCTGGAGGCATGCGGCGCCGCGTCGCCATCGCGCGCGCGTTGATTACGCACCCGGAACTTCTGCTCTACGACTCGCCGACCGGCGGCCTCGATCCCGTGACCTCGAACACCATCATCGAACTGATTGTGAAGCAGCGCGATGTGTACAAGACGAGCGCCCTACTGGTCACACACCGCCTGCAGGATGCCTTTACAATGGCCACCCATCAGTTCGACAAGAAGACCAACCACATCGTGCCTCTGCCCCCCGGCCAGCACTGCGAAGTGCCGCTGACTTTTCTGATTCTGCGCGATGGCAAAGTGATTTTCGACGGCGACCTGCAACAACTGGCGCACACCCAGGACGAGTACATCAAGGAATACATCTCCTAGCAGTGGGCAGTAAGAACTCCACGTCGTAGGGTCCGTTGCTGGACACTGATCACTGGCCACTGATCACTGGCCACTGACCACTGCTTTTTTCACTTCCCTGTCATCAGTCTTTCCACCTCATCCGCCCCCGAAGGCAGCGCGCCACTCAATTTGATCAGCTTCCCATCCTGATCGACATAGAAGTCGTCTTCGATACGCACGCCAAGATTCTCTTCGGGAATGTAAATTCCCGGCTCGATGGTAAAAGCCATGCCCGGACCAAGTGGCACTGTGTAGTCGTTGGCATCATGAACGTTGAGCCCGATATAGTGGCTCAGGCCGTGGATAAAGTATTGTCCCAGCGGGTGTCCATGCAGATCCTTGCCGTGAGTGTTGATGTAATCGAAGGCGACTTGGTAGAGCGAATCCGAGGTGCCGCGTCTCAGGTTCGACTTGCCAGACTGGAACGCCGCCATGGCCGCCTGTTGCGCTCCGAGAACAATGTCATAGATCTCGCGCTGCCGCGCCGTAAAGTGTCCGTTGATGGGGAGCGTGCGCGTGATGTCGGCGGCATACATCGAGTATTCCCCGGCCGCGTCGATGACCACCACGTCCCCGGACTTCATCACGTTGTCGTCGTCCGAATAGTGCAACACGGTCGAATAATAACCAGAGCCCACGATCGGCGCGTAAGCCACACGCTCGCAGCCGCGCTTTCCCCACTCGTATTGCATCAGCGCCGAAATTTCACGCTCGTTCACGTTCGGCTTCACCGCTTTGAATGCGGCAAAGTGCGCCGCCACCGAAGCATCGACGGCCTTGCGGATCAGCGCCGCCTCGCCCGCGTCTTTGGTGGTGCGCAGTGACCAGATCATCGGCTTCACGTCCTGAAACGTCAGATACGCGTTGAACCGCTTCATAAACTGCATTGGCTTGTACGATGCCGAAGTCTCACCGTCCGCATCGATATCGGTATAGAGAACGGGGTGCGCGCCGCTCACATAGCGGCCAACGTCATTAGGGAGTTGCCCCATATCCTCGACATGATCGAAGCCGGTAATCTTAGGCGCTTCGGGATTTTCCGCGCCCAGCTTGGGCCCGGTCCATTTCTCCTGCGTGAGATTGCGCGGCGGCAGAAAAAGAATCTCGGTGTAGGGACGTGCCGCCTTATCCCCTTGAGCATCGGCTGCCGGCGCGATCAGCAAAGCCC
>Ga0209420_1000202_pt1 | contig 37168 bp, 35 predicted proteins | sample BlaSpr_A8_OM1_O1_FD_187972 | JGI IMG/M metagenome (GOLD analysis project Ga0209420, IMG submission 187972) | Forest soil microbial communities from Thunder Bay, Ontario, Canada - Black Spruce, Ontario site 2_A8_OM1_O1 (SPAdes) (version 2) | ecosystem: Environmental > Terrestrial > Soil > Boreal...
AATTCCGCCCTTCTGCAGGCGCCCCTCGTAACGCTTCGCTTCATACTCGGGAATGCCCAGGCCGATGAGCGCACCGGTGACTCCGCCAACCGCTCCTCCAACTCCGAGCCCGGCGAGTCCCGCCATGATTGGGCCAGCCGCTATGAAAGGACCAAGCCCAGGGATCGCGAGCATGCCGACGCCCGCGAGCAAACCAAGTGCCCCGCCAAGAACCGCACCGGTGCTAGCGCCCGCTGTCGCACCCTCGGGAGCCTTGGTGGCTTTTTCGGTCGCGATTGGTTTCGGGCCGAGGTTCTCGGGAAGAAGAGCGGAAATATCAGAAGCGGAAAAACCGGACTTCACCAGGCTGTCGGTGGCTAAATCCGCGCCAGCCACTGTCGTGAAAATCCCGAACACTGCTGTTTTCTTATTTTCCATTTTGAATCTCCTGTTCGTTGCAATTTTGATGTCAGAGCAAGGCTGCTATGGAGTCGGCGGCGCGATCGTCAAGTGGTTTGTGACATTCCCTGCACCCGCAACCTGCGTTGCTTTGTCACCGATCGCCGACTTTTCATCTTCAGTGCGGACGGGTCCTTTTAGCGTTACATGCCCATCCCTTGTGATGATCTTGATGTTATGCGCGTACGTGGACAGCGTTTTGTCTTCCATGAGCGCGGCTCGGATCTGCTTCGTTGTTGCACGATCGGCCGGATTCATCTTCTGCTGGTCGGCGGTCGTGGCACCTTTGTTGGCATCGCCTTGATTCGCCTTGGTATTGTCCGGAGCCGGCTGCTGATCCTGTTGGATGGGACCAGCTAGAACTGAAGCGGCAAAAAGCGCCGTCGCGGCCGCGAACCACAAGTACTTTTTGAATCGCATCTGAGTCTCCTTTTCGATTCGGAAACAACTACAGATCAAATCGGACTACGATGGGGAGAACACTCGCAGTTCCTATAATCGACGAATGGGGGTGGCACACCATACAGCGAAGCGGGTAGGCGGGAGTAATTAACCTGGTAGCGTTGCCAGGCGGGGTGGCAAAGGAACATGGGGTGCCGATCGGATTCGGTCGTTGGCGTCGGAAACCGTATCACTCGTGGGCCCGACAACCTTTGCATCGTCAACGCCCGATTGCTCGTGCCAGCTCAAACCGGTCGATGCAACGGCATCCAGTCGATTGCTTCCGCCTACGCCGCAATCGAGCCGTCATGGGCATTGCCACCGCGAGCGTACGTCAAGGGTGATATCAGTTCGGGAGATTTATGCGACTCAACAGATTCTGGAATCGCGGGTCGGAGCGGACAGGGGCGAATCGCGGATCCATCTTTAAGTATCCAAGAAGCGTGGAACGCTCGCGATAGGCATCTTCGAGGGCGGCGATCGCCCGCTCGTTTTGGCCGAGTCCCAGATAAATCACTGCGAATTGGTAAGAAGAGACGTATTCTGTTTTTGCTCGCTCCTTCAGCTCGACCAGAATTTTCTGCACTTCCGTGTCCTGACCCGCCAGGCCGTATGCATGGGCGAGTGACGCGATACCGTTCGCGCCCCGTCCGGAAAGCTCGATACCCTTTTGGAACTGGACGAGAGCTTCTGGATATTTCTTCAGTTGTTCGTAACACATCCCGATTCCCCAATAAGGCACGGGGAATTTCGGATCCAGCTCAAGTACCGTCTGGAGCTGCTGCAGAGCGTTGTCATATTGCCCGGCGAAATAGGAAATCATCCCCACGTTGGATTAGATGAGCAGCGATAGAGGATCGAGTTCCTGCGCGCGAGAAAGCTCCGCTTGCGCCTCGTCCACTCGTCCCATTGATGCGAGGAATCGGCCGTAAGCGTGATGCGTGGCTGCGTCGTTGGGATCGAGTTCAAGAGCATGCTTGAATTCCCGTTCGGCGCCCGATCGATCCCAATCATAGTAATTCATGACATACGCCATCGAAGCATGCGCCTCGGCTAGTGTGGGGTCGAGTCGGAGGGCTTTCGCCGCTGCCTCCTTCGCCTGGGGAAACGCCTCACTGGGACGCGTGTCCGTGTAAAACGGAAGGAGTGCATAGGCGTCCGCCAGCCCCGCGTAAAGAGGAGCATATTGAGGAGCTTTTTCGACTCGTTGGCGGAAGTACACAAAGGCGAGTTTCAAATCGTCCGCACTGCCTTGATCAAGTGAATAGCGGCCTTTGAGGTAGGAATCATATGCCTCCGTATTGATGCTCGCGGGCGTTCCTGGCGAGGGCGCGATTTTCAGCCGGATCTTTACTGCGATTGCATGCGCCACTTCATCTTCCAAAGCTAGAACGTCGTTCACGTTGCGTTCAAAGGTTTCCGACCATAACTCACGTTCGGAAGCGCCGCCATAGAGTCCCACTGCGATCCGAACACGATTTTTGGATCGCGTGATGGAACCTTCCAGCAGCGCGTCCACCTTCAACTCGCGCGCTATCTGCGGCAGCGGCGTGTGTGTTCCTTTGTAGTTCATTACAGATGTTCGGGAAACCACACGAAGCCGCGTGATCTCGCTGATCTCGCGGATGAGTTCCGCAGTCATGCCATCGGAAAAGAAATCTTGCGACGCATCCCCCGATAAATTTGCAAGTGGAAGCACCGCAAGGGAACGGACCTCGGAAGCCGCGCCTGGGTGTAGGAGACGCTCGCGCACGTCGCCGATATCCAGCGCGAATAAAACGGCTAACAGCGCGGCCACACCCACGGCGACCAACGTGAGCCGCGCCCCGCGCGAACCGGCGATCTGCGGAGCCTCAGCGACCGCCGGACTCGAAACTCGAGTGGAATCGAGCGTTTCCAATGCAGACCGCACTTCCGAGGCATTCTGATAACGGGCTGCAGGATCTTTCATCAGGCACTTCCGGATTACACCTGCAAGTCCGGCTGGAACGTGCTCGGGCAGCGATGGTGGAGGATCGCGAAGGATGGCAGACGTCAGTTCAAACCCCGAATGGCCGGAAAACGGCCGACGCCCGCAAGCCATCTCATACAATAGAATGCCGAGCGACCAGATGTCAGAACGCGCGTCCGCGGCCTTGCCGAGCAGTTGTTCCGGCACGATGTAAGGTAGCGTCCCCGCAATTGGCTCCGATTTATCCAAGTTCACCTGCGAGCGCGTTACTTCCTCGATCTCTTCTGTGCGGAGCCTGGTTGCTAAACCGAAGTCCAGCACCTTTGCGTTACCGTCCGGAGTCACGGTGACGTTGGCTGGTTTCAGGTCGCGATGAACGATGTGCCGCTGGTGAGCGTGGGCCAGAGCATCGGAGATCTGCGTGCCGTAGCAAATGACCTGCTCAGTCGGAAGACCTTGTGGAGGAATGATCGCGTTCAGCGAGCGTCCCGCAACGTACTCCATGGCTATGAAGGTGACGCCGTTTTCTTCGTTGATTTCGTAAATCGTGCAAATGTGCGCGTGGTTCAGTTGCGAAGCGGCTCGCGCTTCGTCGAACAGGCGACTACGAGCCGGAATGTCATTTCGATTACTGACAGGCAGAATTTTTATGGCAACGTCACGGTCGAGGCGTTCGTCGCGGGCGCGGTAGACCTCGCCCATGCCGCCAGCGCCGATCTGTTGCAGCAAGCGATAATGGCCCAGACGCTCGATCGACATCCGGGAGGAACCTCGTTGCGCGACATCTTAGGACGCCGGCATAGCTCAGTCAACGCCGGCCCAGCTTGGCAGATGAGCAAACGATTAACGTAATTGCAAAAAGCGTTGCCACATGCGCCCGACCGGAGGAGTTTCGGCTCTGTATGCACGACACGATTGGCCCGTTTCTAAATCTTCTGAAGACGTGGGCTGCTAGACATCCCGACATCATTGCGGTCGCGATCGTCGGATCCCACGCGAGGGGTACGGCGCGATCAGACTCCGATATCGATGTCATCCTCATTGTCGATGACCCCGCGCGGTACCTGGAAACGTCCGAATGGCTTGCATGTTTTGGTCACTTGCGCTCGATCTCGAGTGAGGACTGGGGATTGCTGCAATCGAGACGCGTTCACTACACCGATGGAACGGAAGTGGAGTTCGGGATCACGGTTCGCAGTTGGGCCAGCACTGACCCGGTCGATCCCGGAACGAAACAGGTTGTCTCAGACGGAATGAGTATTTTGCATGACCGGGAAATGCTCTTGCACTCTCTGATCGTAAAATTACAATAAACTGATACTTCTTCTTGATCAGTGCCGAAAATTCGAGTTGCTCCCGCGGGATGGTCTTATCACGATCACCGGACCTTCGTCAGCCTTCTGCATGAACTAAACCACGGTTATCTGTTTGCGCAGCCCGGCCGCGAAGAGGCTCTTGGGGATCATGGCGTGGACGCCGCGCACGATGTCAACCACCTGGGTTACCCGGAAGCTTACGGCGATACTGCACAAAGCATAGGCGTCGAGCTTGGTTAGACTGGCGCGCGAGGCCAGGAACTCGATGGCGTTCTGCGCCGCCAGGGTCATTGCCACATTCAGGTCTTTGTCCAAGCCTAAGATGATCCAGTGCGTTGCAGTTTCAGCGATGGGCCACGCGAATTTCTTCTGTTTGTGGAGAACGACCTGGATCCTCAGTTCCTGCATGCGCGTCTCGAGAGCGGTGATCGTTATTTCGCCGTCGCCCTGCACTGCGTGTGAATCGCCGGTGAAGATCAGCGCCCCAGGCTTCCACACCGGAATGAACATCGTCGAGCCCTCGGCCATCTCGCTCAAGTCCGTATTGCCCGCGTGCGGCCCCGGGGGAACCGAGCTGGTCACTCCTGGACTCAACGCAGGGAAGTAGCCGTCGGGCGGAGCCACCCCGAGCGTCCCCTGGAACGGCTTGAGCGGAACGTGAATGTCGCGAGCAAACTCCGCTGTCATTTTCGGAAGGTCGAGGTCCAAATATTTTATCTGTGCTTCGGAAAAATCCTGGGGCAGCAAGCCGGTTCCGAGCGAGCCGGGGTTATTGAACACCGCTCCCCAATTGAAAGGAAGAATGCGTCGGTAACGGACCTCCAGGACGTCGCCGGGTTCCGCATCTTTCACATAGACGGGCCCGATGATCGAGTGCGGCCCTTTTCCGGGATTGCTCACGCGGATCTTCACCAGGGTTCCGATGGGGACTCCCGGCTGCATCTGGTTCAAATAGTGTGACCACGTGTTGGGAAAGCTGAGTGTGTCGCCAGAATCGATCTTGAGGATTGGGGGGAGCGTCGTGTCATAGACTCCTAGGCGCACGGTCTGATCGCTAGACTCGACCACGTGGACGCGCCCTTCGTCCTCTTTGTTCTGCTCCGCCGCATTTCTGTCTGGAGCGGCGGCGTTCGTTTCCGGCGTTTCCCTAGCACGCACAAGTTTCGTGAACCACGGCCCGACAGCCGCCAGTGCACCCATGAAACTGCTCGCGCGCAACAGTCTGCGTCGCGAACGGCCGCGGGCGTTGAGATAATCGTCGAATTGCGCTTGGTTGATCTCGTCCAGGTGCAGAAGATGGTCAGCGGCTCGATTTGTGAAGGCAGAATCTTTGATGTCTTCTCGGAGCACGCCCGTGCCCTTTTCGTCTCCGCATCCGAACAGGTTGCCGCATGAATGTTGATGCGGTTGAGCTTGGGTTTCCGGGTCTTGATCGGGCGCCGCCATCTTCTCCTCAATGGATCCTAAGAAACCAAAAGCCTTTCGAGCCGCCGCACGCGGCCGAGATCGAATTGCGCAAATTGTCCGGGATTTCCATTTTGGCAGCTCGGATGCCCCGTCTTATACACCCCGCACTTTGCCGAGTGAAGTAAATTGTTTCTAGGGTCTCTTCTTCCAGTTCGGGTATGAGGGAGTCCCGGGCGCGAGGGCGATAGCGCTCGGGATTATCAGTGATTTGGCGTGCGCCGTCAGCCGACTACGAAATCGACAAGACACCGGCACTTTGGGTCTTAATTTTGTGATTCCGGATGGCACAAATTACCGCGAGATCGAGGGCGTGACGGAGCGAGTGCTGCTGGCTCGCGCAGCGGTAGGGCAAGAATGTTCTACGGAGTACGCCCATGGTGCATGGGGGCTTTTTTGCTACGGTGCGCAAGACGCAGCAGAACGGGAAAACTCCGCGGCCCGATGATGTAAGCATTGCGGGCCGCGGCTCAAATCCATCTAGAGATCCGCGCGCGATGATGCGCAGGTCGGAAAATCGCGAGGTCGCAGACCCGAGATTCCGACGGCCAACAAGCCGAGCATTAACAGTGGCAGCACTCCGGGTTCCGACACAGCAACCGAAGGGTCGCTCTGATTTTTGTTTTTACCTTCGCCGCCACGACCGCGATCGGGATCGCGTCCAAAAACGCCAAGCTGGAATCCTTCGGCGCCGAGGGTGGAGGAAGCGGGCGCGCCGGCATCAAGTTCGGCGGGACTTCCGAAACGAATGCTCGGTTCCGACGCGGTGGGAACGAGAGGGTCAAGAATGAAGAACATCTCTGAGCCGCTCGCGGCGAAAACGCCGCCGGACTGAATGTCGTTAGTCGAAAGCATCGCCAGAGTGGGATGCGCTGGACGCGCATCACTTTGCAGTTGGGTGATCTCGAAAGCGAGGTTTCGCGCCTCGTTGCCATAGCTTTCTCTCCCCGCGGTCACCGGGAGCAGTAATTTCATATGGGAGACATTGATTGTTGGCGCGGAGTTTTCAGGGAACGAAGACTCCTTTATGGAGGCAGTGTAAAACACGGTATCGGCGCAAACCGGAATTGCCGCCATCAAAGCTACTCCGCCAAGCAGTACAGCTGTTCTGAACTTCATATGTTTTCTCCCAACGGCGAATGGCGGGGACTCCATTCATGCGAGATATTAATCGGCGCGAGAAACAAATTCTGTGCAATTGAGCACACATGTATGATTCGCTACGTATTCGCTGTGTCAATTGTGTCGCGACGACGGACGCACTGTGATTGGTTGGAACGGTGGTTACTGTGAAGAGTGACAGCGCAAACTTGCATGACTGTTCAATACGGAACAGTTTCAGTTGGGCAGGGTGAGTAGGATTGCGTGCGAATGGCGAGAGAACCTTGCAACCAGGTCTGAGTGTCGGGTGCTCGTTCTCGCCATCCCAAAATCCGGACGTGGGTATAGCCGAGTTGCCGTAGCCGCCCCAGTTGGGCAAGTGCTATTCCGCATTGAGTTCCGCTGTTCGACGTAAGTAGTTTTCGGTCACGAGTCAGGATGGATCTAAGAGGAGAACGCGCGTGTCGGTGCTGTGTCCGCATTGCAAGAGCAAATACATTCATCGCTCGAAGCGTAGAGGCATATTCGAATTGTCAGTTTTGATGCTGTTACCGCTACGACCATTCCGGTGCGAGGACTGCGACCGGCGTTTCTACGCCTTGGCCCCTGCGACAGACTCAATCCCATCGAACACCGCGGCTTCGCGTTAGCTCTGTCTGTTCACGCGAGGCATTCCCAGATACAGCGATCGAAGTGGACGAAGGCAACGTCCAGGCAGCCGGGCTCGGTTCGCCATGGCAGCCGAGTTCACCGCCGCGGTGACGGCGGATGAGAAACGAGCGTGCGATCTCGCGCAGCAACCTACAAGAAGAAACTGTCTGCTAAGTTAACAAGCGGATGCAAACTGTTCCGTATTGAACATTCACCTCTGGCTTCTTTCGATATAGTCCTGGTCGATGACGCTGAGCTAGGTCTAGGGGCGGTTCGCGAAGCGCCAGCTCCGCCAAAACTAGGGTGCTTTCAATGCCTTCGACTGCAAGAGATCGCGCCACAAAACCCGAGCTGCCACTGGTCCCGAACGGATCCGGAAGCAGGCAGCTGCAGTTGCGTGTCCTTTTCGTTCACGGGGATGTAGCGAATGTAGAGCAATGTGTGCAAGAGCTCAGGAAAGCGCATTTTAAGGTCACTGCAGACCTGGTGCTAACACCGGAGCAGTTTGCCGCGCGCCTGAAGGCAAAATTCTACGACGTGGTGCTGGCCGAATACCCCTCCCCCAACTGGCCAGGACCGCACGAACTGGAAATGCTGCGCATGCGGGAAAGGCTGATTCCCTGCATTTTCCTCATCTCTACCATTCAGGCCGAGACCGTGGCGGAACTTATCAGTAGTGGCGCCGCCGATTGCGTGGGCATGGATCACCTGGGGCACCTTCCCGTAGCCGTTCGTCGAGCCCTTAGCGAGAACCATCTTCGTGAAGAGCGCGATCGAACCGAAAAAAAGCTGCGCCATTCCGAAGCACGCTACCGGGCTCTGGTGGGAAACCTGGCTTATGGAATTTGCCGCTGCAACGTCAAAGGTAAGTTCCTGGACGTCAATCCGGCGCTGACGACTATGCTGGGTTATGCCTCCCGCGATGAACTGTTGGCAGTAAACTTGGCAGCCGACGTCCTCTGTGATCCCGCAAAACGAGCACAGCTGCTGGACCATGCTGCGTCGCACCCTGACGCCGATCCCCTGGAGACGGATTGGAAGCGGAAGGACGGCGCTACCCTGAAAGTTCGTCTGAGCGGGCGCGAGGTCAAGAATGCAGGCGAGACGGAGAGCTACGAGATCATTGTTGAGAACGTCACGCAACAGCGCAAGCTCGAGGATCATCTGCGCCAACAAGCGGCCAAAGATCCCCTCACCGGCCTCGCGAACTACCGCCATCTGGTCGAAACCGTGGACAGTGAGATCAAGCGCTCCGAACGCACCGCGCGTGAGTTCGCTCTTCTATTTCTCGATCTCGACGGCCTGAAACAGATCAACGATCGCTACGGACACTTGGTTGGCAGTCAAGCTCTGTGCCGGCTGGCCGATGTCTTGTGCATCTGCAGCCGCAAGGTAGATACCCCGGCGCGTTTCGGCGGCGATGAATTTGCGCTGGTGCTGCCTGAAACCGGACACGCTCCAGCCCACTTGGTGGCCCGGCGCATTTGCGACAGTCTTGCGAACGACGGTCGGGAGCCAAAGTTGTCCGTCAGCATCGGCGCGGCGATCTATCCTAAAGACGGCAGGAACGTGGATTCGCTTCTGGGCGCGGCGGACGCGGCGTTGTACGAGATGAAAACCAGAACGCGCGGCCCGGATGCGCGCACGCAAACGAATACCGCGCAACTTCGCTACAAAGCGATGCCAGGCGGCAAGACGGACTAGGTGAACCCATGAAACCCCAATGCAAAGTAATAAGTATCCACCGCGCTTCGGCTCTCCGGCTGGACCCTACTTTGACCGGCGAAGAAGCTATCGTACTGCGGGCCCTTGCCGCTGGAATGACCGACCGCCAAGTGTGCAACCAGCTCCGTATGCACCCGGATACCTACCTGCGCAGGATGCGCGACATGCGCGAAAAAATCGGCAAATCGGACAACGTTTCGCTCATCGAGTGGGCTAAGGAGCGCATCAAAGGCGTCGATCAAAGAATCGACCAATTGAATGGACAGACGCGCCTCGCCTGAAGGACCGGCTACCGGCCAGCAAAGTGCTACAGGCAGGTCTACAAAGTCTCAAAATATCAGATTTCCAACTGCAAGTACGAAAAGCCCCAGCAAGATTCCGGCGACCACAGCGATGAGAAACCAAGGCCGAAAACGTGGACCCGAAGTCGGCAGTGCCAGCATGTGTTGGGACAGGTCCGGTGGAAAAGAGTGCGATAGGGGGCGGTTAGCTGCATGTGGCATGGATGAAATATTACGACGATCTCAGATAGTTGGGTGGCTATGTACCGTGAAGGTAAACATTGCGCGATTGCGATACTTGAAATCTTGACGGCGGGGTCACCGGGGGCTTCTTCGCCGTGAAGATCATAACTTTCACCCCAAAACGCAGGCGAAGCCGAGTGAAGCTCGACGCCAAGCTCCTATGACTGCGAGGAATCTCGAGTTCCCGACCAAACGACTCGACCCCGCACTTCCAGCGCCGTGCCAGGATTGCTAATCGCAAGGTCGGCTCCCGCTGGCCAGTTCACGGCAGACAGCATCAAGGTGCCGTTGCGGCTGATGACTGGCGTCGATGCCGGCAGCAAGTCGCCGTTTGAATCAATCTCAAGCGACACGGTTGCGATAATTCGGCGGCTTCGTCGTTGTTCTTTCATCCCTTCTGTTGCAGCAGTTATTGCAGAGCGGAAATCGTTTCAACCAGCAACAACAAAAAACGCCGCGTGGTAGTGGAAACGCTTCCCTAATTCTGCCTTGCGAATGTGGTCCGCAGCGGCCTCGACGCTGGCCGGGCCATCATCACTCGTGTTGTGCTTTGCGTTTGGGTTTGTCCAGGCAATCGGCGATTGGATTGTAGTTGCTGGGTGGCCGGCCGCCTTTCACTTCAGGACGGCTGAGTCCGGTCACAGCCGCATTCCATATCTCTGCTTCGGTAAGGCCGGTTGTTTCTGCCGCAACAAAGGCAGCCCGCACGGCATCCAGTGCCTTGATTTGTTCGTTGGTCATCATGACCCCCTTGCCGGTAGTCTGGCACTTTCGTTCCTGAGACGCAATTCGGCGATTGGACCGCGCGGCACAGTCAGCTCGTCATGCACGATTTGGCTTCGCGCGCTGTCTTGACCAGTTCGTTCCGGGGCGGAACCCGATGTCAGGAGCAGCTACCAACTAATGGCGAACTCTAACCTCAAAAAGGGAGGTGACTTGAGCCAGTTGGGGGCGCTGGTAAAGAGCTTCAACGACTTCTGCCTGACAAGAGTCAAGTTGCCGAAGAAGGAACCAAGCGTAGGACCACGCTGAACCGAGACAACTCGTGATTAATCTACGTAGAAACACGTTACATCATCTCCCAATTAATTCGGATTGACCGTTCGCGTCGGCCGTAATGGGACAATCGGATATCAACGATTCACTAACTACTTAGCCTTTACTTTCGCCCGCTCGTCGTTGAATGTCTTTGCAACGGAGAAACAGGTAATGCGGCACGGGCTGCACGGCGGCATAGGCCGAGCCTTAATCCATCGCTGCCCGTAGGAGCCTTGATTCCGTGTCGCAAGACTGCCGACAAAACCCAATATGCCAATGAAAGCGCGTTGGGGTTTTATCTGAGCCTGCGCCTGGCCCGTACGACGGGAATACCGATGGAGGGAACTACGAGCCAGGTGGTCTTAGACGAGGCCGCAGGAGCTTTCCTTCGTGTAGCAACCGATGGGGACGTTTTGCGATGGAATATCGCGCGCCGTCAAGCCATAAACGCAGCGAAAGGCAGCAGCCAGAGGGCTCCCTCTTTGCTCCTGTACCCCCTGACGGACCTAAATTGTAGGTCTGTGGGGTGTTTGCTCCGATTACAAGCTTCTCGCGCTGAGTTTGGTCGAAGACGATCAGTGCCTAATTCATGTGTTCTGTCGTTTGGGCCATTACTGTCGATGACATCTCCCGGTCCCGGATTCTATTTTCGAATTCGCGCAACCGCCTTCCCAGGTAATGGCGCCGGTGATGGTGAACAGGTCGAGGCCCTCCCGTAGCTCCGCGTCGGGTGAACGGCTGGTCGTAGAAATATGTTCCGGCACAAATTCCGCTGGGCGAGAATCCCGTCACATAGAGACTTCCCAGTGGCAGTTCGACCGCATTGGCGTCTTGATCGGTCATCACCAGCAAAACCAGGTTGCCATTCCCGTCCGCCAGGCTAAGAAGGACTGCATCTCCAACGCTCACGCTGGAAATACCGTTCTCAGGGTCAACACCATTATTTATGGCCTGCGGGCTTGTGGAAGAGAACGCAAGCGCGGAGGTTTGCGCCGGACATATCTCACCGGCACTGACTACGAGCGTTGCCGTTACCGAAGAGTCTGCGTTCACACTCAGCGAAAGCGTGTCTGCGCCGTTGTTCGAAACATTGTGATGATTTTTTCCGCTACTCCCGGTGTCATTGAAAGTTCCGGTGTAGGTTCCGCTGGGATTGGGAAAGACGTAGATCGTGTAGAGGCCTACTTCGCCGGTTGAGAGAGTATAAGAGCCCGCAGTAGGGCTTGCCGGAGAACTCAAGCACGGATTGGCGATGCCGGTCCCGGAGAACAGGTAATGCGAGCCGTCTTCGTTGGACACCGTTATCTCTGAATTCGTGCTGCTACACAAATTAGATACGGTTAATGCGAGCAATTCGTCAGGGTCGTCTATTGAGTTCGTCGCCCAGAGCACGTTGGGATTACCCAAGGACGCGGGCTGTTGATTTACGGTGTTGAAAATAAGACTGAGCTGTTGCGCGCACGGAAAACTCAGGGTGCATAGCAAAGTCGCGTTGGGATCTGAATTTATGGCAAAGCCCGCGCTCGGCTCTGTCGAATCCGATTCCAGTAAGAACTGACGATTTTGCGCCACGGCCATGGCGTTAGTGTCGAGAGTCACTGCACCAAGCAGAGCAATAACTCGACCCTCGACGTTGGTTCCGGTTTCAACGGTGATGCTGACGGCGGCCAGCACGGTGCCGGCGACCACGCTATCGACTCCGAGGGTAGCGGAGCTGCCAACCTGCCAAAAGACATTGGCCGCTGTGGCGCCGTTCGTTAGAGCGACGGCGGAATTTGTTGCGGTGATCAGCGTGCTACCAATCTGAAAGATGTAAGGCCCGGCTCCGCTGAGGGTGAGGGTCCCGGTTAGCTGGGCCGAAGACGCAAAGCAATAAACCCCTGGCGCCAGAGTTGTAGCCCCAACGCTCGTGCCCAAGGTCAGACCGCTGAGATTGGTGCCGCAGGATTCGGCGAGGAGGTCGCCGTATGCGGTATGCGCATCCGCTTGAGCGCTTGTCGCAGCCGGATCGTCTGGATGGATCGCGCCTCCCGAGATTGTCCCCGGAGGAAAACCGGTCACCGCCGTTCCTGGGCTTACTCCCAGATTCCCGACGATGACAGTCGGCCCGGTACTTGTCACGGTGGAAGCACCAAGAACTACGAAGGTCTGAGCCGAACCCAGTGGGGGCGCGGACTGAGCAACTGCGGGTATGCCAAAACCGAGCATGCACACAATAAGGATAATTTGTCTCACCGATCACCTCCAAGATGGCTCAAGCGGTTCTAGGACGTGATATCGGCCAAACGTCGACCGACTTGAATTTCCCGAGCGGTCGCCATCTGGAGGCGCTTCTTAAAGCAAGCAACAAGGATTCGGAAGCGCAAAACTTGCTCGTGACGTGTTGTAGCTCCCATTCAGTCGAGTGGCCTCAATGGGTCTACGGAACGCTTGCTGAAAGGCTACAGTGGCCTTAAAAGCTAAAATGGTTCGCTAGTGCTGATTCAAACAGAACCCTACCCCGTGACTAAAGCCTGACCAATCGATTCTCGGGCGGAAGTACGGTCGTATCCATGGACTAAAAGGTCTGCACCGAGCGGTGGGGCCGACGTTTCTTATCGGATGGGAGATCGGAGTGAGGCCAGGGTGTCCGCTACGGGCGAGATATCCCTGCCATTGATTTTTGCGAGGTCACGCGGGCAGACTCTCAACAACAGGTTCAGGTGCATTCAAGAATCCCAGAACCGCTTGTTTCAATTGGGAATCAACTTCATCGGCGATGGTCATGACGTCCAGCAGCACGTTATCAAAATCGACGTATCCTAGATTATTTTGCAGTGTGTTAAACAGACACACTTGTAAGATGCGCGACTCTTCGACGACCATGGCGAGCGTATAGCCTTGCTCGCGCCGCAGAACTCCGTGATCTCTCGCAGAACGAGAAACTAAAGCTTTGGGGTGGGGGCCTGCGCAAAGACGAAGAACCAGATCGCCTAGAATGAGCGGTAGGTGACCGGTGCGAGCTTTGGGACTCAGTGCGATTACATTTAATTCCGGATCGCGTTCGACTTTTGATAACCAGTCCAGAATCGTTGCCTCCCGGTCGCGTTCCAGAATGACTGCAACGCGCTGTTTGACCGACTGGAACCGAACGGACGGATTTAAGAGTTTTTTCTCGATAATTTCAACGACCTCATCCAGGCCAATCGGCTTCAATAGGACTTCATTCGCCTGGCGAAGAATCGAATTCGTCGCTTCCTGGAGGGCGGGATAGCCGGTAAGGACCAAGGTTACGGAGTTGGGATTCGCGTGACGCATTGCGCTGACGACGGTAAGTCCATCTCCTGCATCCGGGAGGTGTAGGCCGCACAACAAGACTTCAAATTTCGCGACGGAAATGAGCCTGAGCGCTTCGTTTACGGAACGGGCCAGCGTCACATCAAATCCTCGCTTTACCAGTCCCTGTTGGAAAATCTCGCAGAAATCCTCGTCGTCATCAACGAAAAGTAGACGTTTCTTCGTCACCACGCAGCCTCCGACACCTGAATTTCCAGCGCAGCGCCCAGGCGGTTCCATATCGATGACCATGCTGCAATCGCGGGGCCGTTCGCACTTCCGTTAGAATCTAGAATACAGAAGGTCTTGATCCCCCGATGGGAATACAATTGTCGAGATTAAAACGCTAAGCGCTGAAAGGTGACAGAAAAATAGCTTGTTCGTGAATTCCAGTCCTGAGCAGGGCGGCGAAATCTTCCGCAGGTACTGGGCGACTGAAATAGTAGCCCTGCGCTTCATCACAGTGCTGAGCCCTAAGAAATGCAAATTCTTGTTGGCTTTCCACTCCCTCCGCGATCACTCTGAGCTTCAAGCTGCGGGCCATGTTGATCACGGCTGCCACGATACTTGTGTCTCCTGGTCCAAGAGAAATTTGACGGACGAACGATTGGTCAATCTTGAGCCCATCGAGCGGAAACTTTGTCAGATAGCTCAGACTGGAGTAACCCGTTCCGAAATCGTCCACGGCTAGCCGTATCCCCCTCGCTCGCAGCGATTGCAGCACGGACGCAGTAAAATCAGCACGCTTCATGAGCGCGCTTTCGGTCAGTTCCAGCTCCAAAAAACTCGGGTCCAAACCGGTCTCAGCGAGAATGGCAAACACGCTGTCCAAGAAACTATCGTCACGGAACTCTATCGCAGAGATATTTACAGCTATATTTCCCAGCGGCAGGCCCGCTACAATCCAAGCCTGGGCCTGCTTGCACGCTTCACGCAGAACCCATTTGCCGATGGGCAAAATCAGGCCGCAGTCTTCCGCGACGGGAATAAAATTTGCAGGAGAAACTGCTCCGCGAATGGGGTGCGTCCATCGTATCAGCGCTTCTGCACCGGTAATTACCCCTGTCATCAAATCGATCTTCGGCTGGTAGTGCAGCGCGAACTCCTGCCGATCGAGGGCCCGTCGCAAGCCCTCCTCGATCGATTGCCGTTCCACCGCCCGGACATTCATAGCGGGCTTGAAAAACTGATAGCTGTGGCATCCGTTTTCTTTGGCTTGATACATGGCAGTGTCCGCATTCTTGATGAGCGTCTGTGCATCGAGGCCATCGTCGGGATAGACGCTCACGCCGATGCTCGCTGTGACGTGGAGATCGTGCTGTTCGACAGCATGAGAATTCGCGACGCCCGCGAGCATTTTTCTCGCGGCCAGAGCGGCATCCTCGGGTTTTTCCACCTCGGAAAGTAGAACCACGAATTCATCACCTCCTTGACGGCTAACCGTGTCCGAGGCCCGGATGCAACCTAGGAGCCGTTTGGAGATACTTTTCAGCAGTTTGTCGCCAACCGAATGTCCGAGGGAATCATTGATGTGTTTGAAACCATCCACGTCCAGGAAAAGAACTGCAACCTTCCCGCGGTGGCGTGCCGCCAAGGCGATTGCCTGAGCCAGCCTGTCGTTCAGGAGCATCCGGTTCGGCAAACCGGTCAGAAAATCGTGGTGCGCCGAGTGGTTCATCTGCAGCGCCATCGCCTGTGCCGCGCTCACATCATGGAAAACGATAACCGCGCCGGTAGCGCGCCCTTCTCGGTTGTGTATGGGCGCCACCGAGTCTTCGATAGGAACCTCTCGTCCGTCGCGTCGGACCAGAAGGCAGCCTGACGGCAGGTGAACGATTTCGTCTTGTCTCATCGCTTTCTCGGTCGGATTTGGATTGGTTTCGCGGCTGGTAGCGTCTAGGATTCGGAAAACTTCGGACACGGGAAGTCCTGCGGCGTCTTGCCGTGACCAACTGGTCATTGTTTCCGCCACGGCGTTAAGGAAAGTAATATTCCCGGAAACGTCGGTGCAAATGACTGCATCGCCGATCGAGTTGAGAGTAACTTGAGCGCGCTCCTTCTCGGCAAACAGCGCCTCATCCATGGCTTTGCGCTCGACTGCATTGCGCAATGCTCGAACCAAACCGCGCGCATCGATTTGGCCCTTGATCAGATAGTCCTGGGCACCTTCTCGCAACGCTTCCGACGACATCGATTCATCGTCCATTTTCGTAAGTACCACGAGCGGCACGCGGGGGGCGGCGGCGTGAGCCCGACGCACCGATTCCAGTCCAATTGCGTCCGGCAACTTCAAGTCCACCAAGATAACGTCGACGGTCCGAAACGCCAGATAGTGCTCGGCCTCGGCCAGAGACTCCACGTGCGTCAGCTCCATTTCGCGCAAACCTTGCTCAGCAAACATCTCTTTGAGCAAGCGCACATCCCCAGGATTGTCTTCGATCATGAGAAGGACTTGCATCGCTTTTTTGGCCATCAGTAACCTCTAGTTGGTGCAACTCATTGACCGAAGAGGACAGCCGGCCGCGGGAAACGACTCGAGAAGGGATCTCAATTGTCGCCTGTTGGCGATCATAGTCAAGACAACTAAGTGAGTCGGTCGCGCACCAGTTACTCGCATTCCGTCGACCCTTGAGACCGCCGTGTTTGTCGGACAGTCGGAATTTCGGAAGCCTGTTACCAAGTTATTTGTGGTTCGCACTCGGGATTCCCGTTTCTGCATGCAGGTCCCGGATTGACGCGCTTTCCATAGAACTGTGCCCCTAAGTCCATAACCTTTCGCTGCGAGGATGGCCTTGCGAATGGCTGCACATCGTGTTCAGAAATGCAGAGCAGGAATCCCCTGAAAATTCTCCTAATTGAAAACGATCCAACCGTTGCCCGTAGGGTTCGTGCGGCGCTCGATGATGCCAAGAGCGGATCGTTGGAGTTGGAGTGCGTCAGCCTGCTTTCTGAGGGTCTTGAGCGGTTGAGTAAGAAGGGAGTTGCGGCTGTCTTGCTCCAGTTGTCCCTTCCTGATAGCCATGGGATTGCAACTTTAGAGCAGGTATTTGCGGCTGCTTCCGCCGTTCCAATTCTTATTCTGGGCGGAAATGTCGAGGAAGCCGTGGCGACGGATGCGGTAGGCCGCGGTGCACAAGATTATCTGTTGCCCGATCACATCGATAGCTATTCCCTGCCGCGGGCACTGCACAACGCGATTGAGCGGAAATCGCTCGAGGATGCGTTGTATCTGGAGAAGGAACGCGCCCTGGTAACTCTCAATTCGATTGGTGATGCCGTCCTCTGCACAAACGTTTCCGGCAACGTCACATATCTCAATCTGGCTGCGGAGAAGATAACCAGGTGGCAACGCGAAGAAGCAATAGGCCGACCTTTCCTGGAAGTGTTCCGAATCATTGACGGTGGGACGCGCGAGCCCCGGCGAGATCCCATGCAGATGGCCCTGCAGCAAAATAAAACAGTGGGACTTACCCTCAACTGCATCCTTATCCGCCGCGACGGCTCTGAACTGGCGATTGAGGATTCGGCCGCGCCGATTCACGACCGTGGGGGTTTCGCCATCGGAGCTGTAATCGTCTTCCACGATGTCAGCGCGGCGCGAGCCATGTCGATGCAAATGTCGTACTGCGCGCATCACGACTTTCTTACGAATCTGCCGAACCGCCTCTTGTTGAACGACCGGATCAATCAGTCGATTGCATTAGCGCGAAGGCAGAATCGGTCGATTGCCGTGCTTTTTGTGGATTTGGATAGCTTCAAATGCGTTAACGATTCGCTAGGTCACGACGGGGGCGACAAGCTTCTGCAGTCCGTTTCAAACCGATTGGTGTTGGCCGTGCGCAGTTCCGACACGGTGAGTCGTCAGGGTGGGGATGAATTCGTGCTCCTGCTTTCTGAGATCAGCAAGCCCGAGGACGCGGCCAGGAGCGCGAACAAAATACTTCGTTTGCTCAGCGAGCCCTGCTTGATCGGAGGGCAAAATCTGCATGCTAATGGCAGCATCGGCATAAGCATCTATCCGGGCGTACGAGAGACCGTCGTCCACTATCCGCCCAGCTAACGGACAAGTTAAATTTCATCTAAAAACGGGTGTCTGATAATGCGACTAAATGTGAAATTGTGTCCGTGTTTGCGAAGGCGACCGCTCCAGAGGGCATGAGGCCGGTCGGTGTGAGTTCCGCGAGTTATGCTCGCTAGCGCGCCTGCGGCGAGATGTGGCTCTCAACGGCTTCACGACGTACCGGGTTCCCTGCTTTGGCCGTGAGGATCGAAGAGACGACTTCGCTCCCTTCCGCTGTTCATCAATCTTGTAGAGCACCTTTTCTTTTTCCGCCAGCAAGATCGTGAATACTCCAGGCTAGGTCACCGGTTTCATAAGGTAGAAAGAAAGACAGCAGGAATTCGGTTAACTACAAAGTTCGAGTTTCGTTTGCCGTTATTGACTTCGTCAGCACAGGCGTCACAATGGAATCCCCTTCCAAATCAGCTCCGCCGTTCGCCGGCTGGCGCTTGCGCTGTTTGTCCGATGCCATCATCGCTCGATTTAGTCGTAAGGAGCAACGCGTTGCCAATAGATAACTTGCGAGTCGAAGACAAAGAAGGTGACATCCGGCTGATGAGAGAGGTCTTGGCCCCCATCAATCCGAATGTGCGTCTTCACGTAGTTACTGACGGCGCTGACGCAACGGGGTTTCTGGTATACCAAGGACGCTCTCTCGACGTGCCTCGCCCGCAACTTATCTTGCTGGATCTAAATCTGCCAAAGCTACATGGCCGCGAAGTTCCGGCGCGGGTTAAGGCAGATCCCGGCCTGCAAACGATCCCCGTTATTGTACTGACAAGTTCCCAACTGCGATCCGATGTCGTGAGCAGTTACGAGCCGCGGGCGGACTCCAACCTCATAGAACCGGATAACTTTAGCGGGTCCTAGCTTGGATTCGATTGCTATTTCGTTCACACCGATGGGACATCGGTACGTCACATGCCATTCGAAACGGACCAGAAATCCGGTCTCAGCACCGGAATCTTTACCCGGACCCGCGAGAAGCTAGCGGAATTCGCCAGACCCGTCGCCGTTCGGCACGCCGCTCTGTCCGTCTGTTTTTTTGCGCTCTACCTCTTGTTGAACCGGTCCGACATCTTAATGGAGAGCCAGCTAGGCGTCACGTTATGGTATCCCGCTACCGGCTTGGCTCTTGCCCTCCTGCTGGGCGTCAATCCCTGGTACACCCTTTTGGTTTGCCTCGCTGGTGTCGCTTCTGACGCACTGATTTATCACCAGCCTTTGGCTTCCTGGAGCGAATCTTTAGGGTCCGTTGCGGCCGCAGTTATTTACGCTGGAGCAGCCGTCGCTCTGCGCGGTTCTCTGCGCATTGACACCGGCTTGAATCACCGGCGTGATGTAGTTCGGTATGTTTTCGTGACGCTGACCGGCGCGGTCCTCGCAACGCTGGTTGGAGTCCGATGCTTGGTCGCGGACCATACCATCGCCTGGAATCAATTCTGGACCGCGGCATTCAGTTGGTTCTGCGGCGATTCCATCGCGCTCGTGGTCGTGGCACCGTTCTTGCTGATCCATGTGCTTCCCTGGGTCCGGCGGGAACTCTCCGCGGTTCCCGCCAAGAGCGTCACCAGAGCTGTTTCCTCTGAAAAAAAGATGCCGCGGAGAATACTTGGTACGATCGCAGAGGCCGTCGGACAGGGAACAAGCATTCTGGTTCTTCTTTGGGTCATGTTCGGACATCCCCTGGGCCGACTGCAGCTCTTCTATCTGAGTTTCATCCCTGTCATTTGGATAGCCATGCGCCATGGAATTAAGCGCGTGGTTACCGGTCTGCTTGCTCTGAATTTCGGCATTGTCATAGCCCTGAGAATATTTCCACAAGAGCCGGCGGTATTGCCCAAGATCGGAATGCTGATGCTGGTTGTTTCCTTTACCGGCTTGCTCGTCGGCTCGGCGGTAAGCGAACGGCATCGCCTGGGTAAGGAACTGCGTGGTCAAACCGACTATTTGAATTCCCTCATCGAGAACACTCCTTTGGGAATCATCGTTCTTGACGAAGACGGACGCGTAGAACGTTGCAACGACGCTTTCGAGCGTCTGTTTCAATTTGATCGCAAACAGCTGATCGGAAACGACCTGGACTCGCTCATTTCGCCAATTGAGGCCAGCTTGAGGGGCGGTCAATTCAGGGCACAACTCGCTTCCGGACGGCCCGTGCACGCATCGTCGCGCTGCCTCCGCAAGGACGGAACTCGAATCGACGTGGAACTGAGTGCCGTGTCCTTGGTCCAAGAAGGGGTGGTCCGGGGCGCTTACACAATATACAAGGACATATCGGATCAAGTCCGGGCGGCGGAACAGGCCAAGGAGCACGCCGCATCACTGCATCGATTGGTCGAAGAGCTTCAGATGCAGACGAACCAGATGACGCTACTCAGTGAAATGGGCGACTTGCTGCAATGCTGCGCGACAACCGAGGAGGCATACTCGGTGATCAGCCAGTCGGTCAAAAAGCTATTTCCCGCCCCTACTTGCGGAATGTTGTACGCATTCAAATCTTCACGCAATGCGCTTGAGTCCGTAGCGATCTGGGGCGAATCGCGCTCGTCGGAACTGGTCTTTGCTCCCGACAAATGCTGGGCGCTTCGACGTGGACGTCCCCACTGGAGCGATCCGGTTGCCCAGGGCATTCCATGCGCGCACCTGACGAACCCAGCCGAAGCGACCTATCTCTGCGTACCCATGGTGGGACAAGGGGACACTGTCGGCATTCTCTTTCTGGAATTTCCGACCGGCCAGCAAGCCCGAACCGAACCGGCTGCTGATGCTTCTCGGGAATCGCGGCAACGGCTGGCAACTACCGTGGCGGGTCAACTCGCACTTTCTCTAGCAAACTTGCGGTTGCGGGAGACGCTGCGCGACCAATCGATCCGCGATCCGTTGACAGGATTATTTAATCGCCGGTTCATGAAGGAAGCTCTGGACCGTGAACTACAGCGAGCGAGGCGAAAGAAACGCCCGCTGACCGTCGTTTTCATCGACCTCGATCATTTCAAACGGTTCAACGACGCTTTTGGCCACGATGCGGGGGATCTAGTCCTGCGTACTATGGGGGAGCTATTCCTGCGCCACTTTCGCGGAGATGACGTGATTTGCCGCTACGGCGGCGAAGAGTTTGCCATCATCTTGCCCGAATCAACCGCGAAGGATGCCGCCAAACGCGCCAATATGCTGCGCATCGAAGCCAGTGCAATCTCGATGCGGCACTTGGGTCAGGTGCTTGACAGCGTCACCTTATCCATCGGAATCGCGGCGTTTCCTGAAGACGGTTCGACTGCGGAGGAGATTTTGCGGGCCGCGGACCAGTGCCTTTATCAATCGAAAACGGATGGACGCGACCGGCTAACCGTAGCAACTCGACAGAAAACAGGTCCGGTGAAATTGGGTTCGACGCGCAATTGATCGTGACACACCGTGTTTGTGCGGAATCTGCAACAGCGGCAACCTAGGCGATGGGTTTCTCGTATCGCGTAGTTCGATGGTGTTGCGTCGACCGGTTGAGCTCGCACCGCCAACCGGAGATCTGGTTTTCACGAACCGAAAGCGCGTCGCTCTCGCTGTGTTAAGGTTATTGTCACCTATACGCCGCCGCATCTCCCATGCCGACGACGCACGACAAGCAAAGTTTACGCCCTGCTTGCCATTTTGGAAGCGAGATAAAACAGAAGCCGACGATTTTTCGCATCCATGCGTGACAAAAGCTTGGCAAACAATCGAAGCATACGCTCCTGTCTTGGATTGGCTGCCCGGCGTGGAATGTTGTCACCCGGCAGGTTCGGCTTTTTCACGTTTTCGTCATCGGTGAAAAATCGGTACATGGGGACTTTGAGCGCTTGAGCCAGTCTTTCGAGCGTATCGATGGACGGAACCGTATGTCCGTTTTCGACCCGTGAGACATAACACCGGAGTAGCCCTGTCCGTTTTTCGATGTCGCCCTGGGACATATTTTTCTGCTGCCTCAAAAACTTCACCCTTTCACCGATCACCATTCAATCCTCCGCGCGAAATCATACGCCGCCGCGGGCCGAGCATCAAACGCTCACTCCCGCTTGTCCCGCTTGAGCGGGTCGGAACGTTCGCGCAGGACGCGGGTAGGCGCGAAGTCTCGCCCTCGGTCGCGCGCACAGCGAATTCGGAAAGAATCGAGTTAGGCGCCGACGGCGCGCGGCGGATGTGGACATTTGGCTCGTAGCCGTGAGCGACGAGCACGGTGAACCGGAGGCGTTGCTGATCTGCGGACGCCTAGCTCGTATGTGCTCGGCGCAGGCTGAATTGTCCTCAAGAGGCCAACAGGCTCGTCGATGTGAGCTCCCGCGAACGGAACTTGGGCGATCTGGAGGCCCGCAAGCTGAACGCGACGCTGACTTGCCACTCTGACGGGTTCCGCCGGGATTTTAGTAAAACTAGAACGATGCTTGAATCGTCAATTCGTTCCGACCGTGTTGCGCGTCAGCATTTATACGAGCGACGAAGCGGAATGAGTCGCAGCGTTCGTCCCCATCGCTCAACTAGTCGTTCTGTTCTACCTTCGCATTAGATAATTCTTCGATGGCTCCATCGAGAAGGCCAGATGCCATAATCAGACAGGAACCGACTTCCGAGTTGCGGCTGTGCTCGATAATTCGACTCAGTTCCAACTTTAGAGCGCGAATTTTCTGGATTAGTTCGGCGAGGCGTGTTGAGTCCGGATTCAATCTTGGTCCCGCGTTGCCCATGTGTCCGCTCTCCTGCGTCAGCGTAATTCCTGCGCTTGCCCGCTTCGGGCCTGGACCGACGGTTCTCGCGGATACTAGTCGTCACCTGCCGGGTCGGACAATACCCGATTTACCCGAAGCAATCACCTGGATCGGTCATAGTAGATTCCCGGTAACTGCTGCTGTCCGATAAAGCAGATGTCAATGCCAGGGACAATGTAGGCCGTACGTCTTTGCGCGTAGCGATGATGTGGGGCCATAAGGACATCGCAGGATGGCTGCGCCAGCCGGGCGGCCACGAATAAACCGCATTCGCCGCAAGTGGTTTTGAGCGATTCGATCACCTATTCCTGCGGGTCGATTTCGCGATAGAGCGAATACGCGCCATTTCTTGCCAGCCATTTGGCAATCGCGCGTCACTGTGCGACACGAAGGCCACTGTTCAAAATTGAACAGACGGTTGTCGGGAGCATCTTTATGATCGTGCTTTAAATTCCTGGAAAACATGGCACCCGCGCCCTTCGTGAAGCCATTGCACATAGAGTGGGGCTTGTGAGCAATTGAAATGAAATTAGAAAATCGAATGGCGGAAGATTCGTTCGAGAAAGCCCGCAACGCGTTTTTCGGAACCGCGACGACAACACCGAACACGACAAGAAGGCAATCTGAGAGCTCTCTCACAAGAGTTGCTGCACAGGCGTCCACGGTTGTGGACAGATTTCGGTTCGAGAATTCTGATTTAAAACTCGACCGAGACAACCTACAGGCCTACGCGACATCTGCGGAAAACGCAATCAACGCGCGCACACGCTGGGTTACGAGCCAGAACTCACCGGAAGAGACAGCGGCGATCGACGTCGCGCTCTACGCTTTGGCAGTGCTGAAGCGGGCGTAGAGCGAAATCCGTGCCTTGCTGCAAACGAGGCCGAACAGATTTACATCCGCGGACTTGGCACCGGCAACCGCGCAATCACCTCATCTCGCCCAATACACGTTCTCGCCACGGTCATGCTCAAGAACGCAAACGTAACAGGCGTAAACCTACCGCCAAATCAAGTGTGTTCACCGTGATCGAGTCAGGCCGACCAGCCCGCGCGCTATTTTGTTTGCATGGACTTGATGTAGTTGGCCAGGTTTACGACGCGGATGCTGACCAGAGCGGAATCCGTGCCTGGAATCGAGGCGAAGAGCGGTCCCCAGATGGGCATTTCCGTATCGCCGTGCGCTGGTTTCTTCACACCGTTGCGGAGAACATCCTGGACGTATTCATCTGGGAATTTTCCCTCGTGGCGCTGCGCGAGCGTGGTGAGGTCCGACGGGGGATTCTTAAACTCAGGTGAGATGGGGCCATTGCCCTTCAAATCATTCCCATGACAAACGGCGCAGTAACGTTTGTAGAGTTGCAAGCCGGAAACCGGATTGGAGCCCTCGAGGTGCGCGGATTTCTTGTCTTGGGCCTGGGGGGTTGCGGAAAGGCCAGCCAATGAAAACAGCAGCGCGCACGATAAGAACGTGTTGCGAATATGTCGGCGGACCATGAGATGCCTCCAGGCGCAAATTCGAGCGATCGGTTCTGCTGACAAAAACGCGCCGCTCTCGGAGTCCAGAGCTTCGCGTTCCCAGCAGAGATTGTGGCTATCGTCGTTCAGCCGTATTTCGACACTTCGTCCGGCAGTCCGCCGGCTAATCCGCCTGAACTTGCGGTGGAACGCCAATTAGCTTGCGAGCCGGCCCATCACCACTTTGCCGAGCGCCTCTTCTTTAAGGCTGAGCACAACCCGGCCGTTCACGTTGCCCTTCTTGAGGCGGGTGAACACGTCGTTGATGGATTCGAGCGGCAAGGTTTCGATGGTTGCTTTCACTTTGCCTTCGGCGGCGAAGGCGAGCGACTGTTCGAGGTCCAAGCGAGTGCCCACGATGGAGCCGCGAATCGTGTAGCCGTTCAGGACCAGGTCGAAAATCGAAACCGGAAATTCTCCGGGCGGCAGCCCATTCAGCACGCATGTGCCGCCGCGACGCAGCATGCCGACCGCTTGCTTGAAGGCGATGGGTGAAACGGCTGTGACCAGCACGCCGTGGGCGCCGCCAATTTGTTTCTGGATTTCTGTGGGAGGGTCCTGCGTTTTCGCGTCAATCATGATTTCAGCGCCGAGTTGTCGCGCGAGAGCCATTTTTTCCGGACCCAGATCCACCGCGGCGACGTGCAGCCCCATGGCTTTCGCGTACTGGATGGCTATGTGGCCCAAGCCACCGATTCCGCTAATCACGACCCATTCTCCGGGCTGAGCCTCCGTCATTTTCAATCCTTTATAGGTGGTGACCCCCGCGCAGAGGATGGGCGCGACATCAACGAATGAAACACTTTTGGGGAGGCGGCCCAGATAATCCGCCTGGCCCACGGCGTACTCCGCAAAACTTCCGTTCACCGAATATCCGGAGTTTTGCTGCTCGGGGCAGAGCGTCTCCCATCCCGAGAGACAGTAATCGCAATGGCCACAGGCGCTGAACAGCCATGCGGTTCCAACGCGATCGCCTTCTTTCAGGTGCGTGACGCCTGGGCCGAGCGCCACGACGACGCCTGCTCCTTCGTGGCCCGGGATGAATGGCGGCGTGGGCTTGATGGGCCAGTCGCCATCCGCGGCGTGCAAATCCGTGTGACACACGCCGGTCGCGAAAATTTCTATCAACGCTTGCCCGGGTCCGGGCGTGGGCACGGGAACTTCTTTCACGACTAATGGCTGACCAAATTTTTCGACCACTGCAGCTTTCATTGTTTTCTTGATTGCCATTTGGCATCTCCGTGTTGCGCGAGATGTCTTCACTGTAGCGTCGGTTTCAGCGTCGGTATGTATCATTTGGCACAGTTGGACGTGACGCCGGTTAGCAAATGAGCTGCAAGACGTGCAAGGCGATTCCAAGGCCGGTCCGGGAAGCGGCGGGAAGTATCGAGAAATAAAGCGACGGAATGCGCGCGCCTGCGCTGCCGTTGATTTGCCAGGAAGTTTCAAAAAGTGTGCAGTATTGCACAGTAGAATCGCTGCCTGCCGTCTTACCATGACCTTTTATGGAAAGCTATAAGTGACGGCCGCCGGGGCTCTGGCTGGCACGCGCGGGTTGCGCAAATTCGAACGATGAGACTTGCCGTGAATACAAGTTCGAGGCTGTTCGATCGGGGCCCTTTCAAGCGTTTAGGAACGGCCCTCAAATTGCCCTTTATCCGGCGCTGAAGAGGTCGTGAAAGGCAGCTGTTTCGGACGGACAATCTTGATCGATGGCTGGTTGCGCTTTTCATATGAACAAGATCCCGCGGATATGAAGGTTCGACGCACATCGTGTGCGCGAGCGGCGATGGAGAAGTTCGCGGGAAATTAGGTCCAAATTGGAAATTTTCATTCAGGAGCAATTTCATTTCGGAACCGAAACACCGAGTTCAGGTGACATTCGTCACCTTCGATTTCCTTTTTTCATTAATACCCCGGCCAAGTGAATGTGGGTAGTTTGCTCCTGGAAGCAGTTGAGGGTATGCGATGCCACAGAGCGGCGTTTTGAAAGCCTCAATACTGCTGATGGTTTTAGGGCTATGGTCACTACCCCTGTTGGCACAGGCGACACCCGCTGCGGCGCCTGCGGCGCAACAACAGAAAACACCGGCACCTGCATCGGCCCCGGCTCCCGCAGCGGCAGCTGCGCCGCCCGCGGCTCAGGCACCCGCATCGGCTGCGGCGAGTCCTTCCGGATACGCTGGCGCGGAGGCCTGCCAGGCGTGCCACGCGGATATTTACACAGGCTGGGAGAAAGGGGCGCACTGGAAGCAGACGTACAAGGAAGGTGGGATCGCCAAGCACGGCTGCGAGGATTGCCACGGCCCTGCGGCGAGCCACGTAGCAGACCCGAGCGACACATCCAAGTTATTCCTCTTTGAGAAAGCCTCCGCGAAAGAAATTGACGCGCGCTGCCTGAGCTGTCATGCGGGCGGCACGCAGCACATGAACGCGCTCAACTCCGAGCACGCGCGGAACGAGGTCAGTTGCGTCTCCTGCCATTCGCCGCACCACGGTAAAGACTCCGATTTCCTGCTGGTGAAGGCCCAGCCCGAGCTTTGCTATTCGTGCCATCTGGCGAAGAAGGCGGAGTTCGATATGCCTTTCCACCACCGCGTGAACGAGGGCCTGGTGCAGTGCACCGACTGCCACAACCCGCATGGCACGGTGCGGCCCAAACAGGTGCGAACTTCCTCGACGCAGGATCAGGTCTGCTTCACCTGCCACACGGATAAGCAGGGGCCGTTTGTGTACGAACACGCGCCCGTGAAGGTTGACGGCTGCCAGTCCTGCCACCTGGTGCACGGCGGACCGAATCCGCACATGTTGAAGCTGAGCAACGTGAACCTGCTGTGCTTGCAGTGCCACACGACGTCCAGCTTCAGCGGCGCTCCGGGAGCACCTTCGTTCCACAACCAGGCGAGCTTTTTCCAGTCTTGCGTGCTATGCCATTCGCAGATTCACGGTTCGAACTTCGATGCGACGTTCTTTAAATGATGCAGCTAGCGCGGTTCGCTGCGATGAGCGAACGGGCTGCAAGCTAAATAAAGGGTAGTCCGGTAATGAGATTTCTGCTGGGGGAAAAAAGCCATGAACCGTCGCCTGGGGGTTCGCGCAATTCCTACCGTTATCTTTTTCGTGGCGTTCTTTCTTTCGCCTGCGGCGCGCGCGCAGGATGATTCCGGGGAATCGAAAGGAATAAATTCGGGGGGTTATAATATTCATCAGACGATCGAATTTGGCTATCGCGCGAGCGAAATCAGCGGGAACCAGAATACTTACGATACGTTTGAGAATTTGGGTTCGGGGCTGCGTTTGTTCGATTATTCGCTCAGCATGCGGTCGCTGGATCACAACGGATTGTTGTTCGACAATTTGACATTCAGCAACTTTGGGTACGGCGGCGATCCCAATGACGTGACCCGGCTGCGCATTGAGAAAAATAAGTGGTACGACTTCCGCTTGCTTTTTCGCCGCGACAAGAATTTCTGGGATTACAATCTGTACGCGAACCCGCTGAACCCCGCGTCCTTGAATCCGCCGGGGTCTCTGACGACCGGATGCTATGTTGGTCCGCCCACCGCCGCGTTCCCACAGGGCGCGCCGGCATACTGTTCCAGTCCGGCCATTGCGCAAAACAATTCGCTTCATGGGCTGGATTTGGTGCGGCGCATGCAGGATTACGACCTCACTTTGCTACCGCAGTCGAAGATTCAGATCCGATTGGGGTACTCCCGCAACCGAGACCAAGGGCCCGGATCGTTCACCACGGATGGCGGGACCATATCGGACTTCAACGAGAACTACAGTTACACGACGAATGCGTATCGAGTCGGCGTGGACTTCAAAGTCCTTCCGCGAACGACCATTTCCTACGACCAATTTCTCAGTTATTTCCGGCAGGATAACGTAGTCAGCGACAATCCGGCGCTCAACCCGCAGAATTTTGGTTTTGTTCTCGCGAATCCTTCGGGCCTGGGGACGCCCAACGGCACGCCGGTGGACCTGGGAAACATTTGGAGCACGCAGACGCCCTCGGAGGCTCTTCCCTGCGCTACACCGATCGTGACCGGCACGACGAACACTGCGACTCCCACCTGCAATGGATTCTTGTCCTATAGCCAGGTGGGGCGGCCGCGGAATTTCATGCCGACCGAACGGCTGCGCTTCCAATCGAACTATTTCACGAATTTCGAAATGTCGGGCTCGGTGGGTTACAGCACCAGCAACAATGTGATTCCAGATTTTCTGGAGACCGTGAACGGATTTACGGCGCGGACGGCCGAGCGCGGCAGCAGCACCGGCGGCCCTGCGGATGCGAAGCGGGTTTCGGTGAACGCGGACTGGACCGGCGTCTATGCGGTGACCGATAAGCTGCGCATCCTGGATATTTTCCGCTACGACAACTGGCGCATTCCGGGAATGTGGGCGCTGGATGAAACGAATATTTTTGGCACTGGTTTTCCGGGACTGGTGGGGTTGCAACAAAGTGAAGCTGTGTTTAACGCGGCGAATTGTCCGGTAGCTTCGAACGCCGTGACTTGCCCGCAGCACGCGGCGAGTTCGGCTGCGGATGTGACCACGGGCCTGGCTACTTCGTTTCTTGGACAGAATTTGAAATCCAATACGATTGAAGCGCAATACGACTTCAGTAGGCGTTTCAGCGCACACGCCGGCTACCTCTACACGAATCGCACCATCGCGGAGTTCAGCGACACGAACGATACCGGGCTGGTCTATTTTCCTGGCGGGGCGACGGGCACGGCGGCCAATGATTATCTTGCGGCGCGCGGTAGCTGCGCTTTGGTCGGCGGCGCTTTACCGGCCGGTTGCACGCTGAATGCGGACGGTTCGGTGACGTTCCTGGCTCCCGCGGCCGCGAGTCCGGTTCGCAGTGTTACCACCATCAACGAGAATGCGCTGCTGCTCGGCGTGGTGGCGCGGCCCATGGATACACTGCGCATCACGGGCGACTTCGAGTTCGGCTACAACGATCAATCTTTTACGCGCATTGATCCGCGGCAAGTGCAGTCTTACAAGATTCATGCGACTTACAAGCCGCGGCCGTGGGTGAATCTGGATGCGGCGGTGGACATCAACGAAAACCGCGACAATGTTTCCACGGTGGACAACTTGGAGCACGATCGCTCCTACAGCTTCTCGGCGCTCTTTATTGGTAACCAGCGATTGTCGGTGGATTTTGGTTATAACTACTGGAACGTTTACACGCAATCGCTGATCTGCTTCGCGTATTCGACCACTTCCGCGAATCCCGCGCCCCCACCCGCCACCGTGACGGTGTCTGCGTTTCCTCCCGGTGTGCCGCAGCTTCCCGGCGGCACGGCGTGCCCCATCGCGGGATCGCCTTCGCCGCTGGGAGCGCTTGCGACATACAACAGCAAAGACAATTTCGCGCATGCCGCGGTGATCTGGAAACCGGTAAAGCGCGTGACCGCGAGCGTCGGCTACGGCGGAAGCTTTGTGCGCGGCAACACCACTTTCCTGAATCCGCTGACGCCTTCCGGCACTTTGGATTTCGATTATCAGCGGCCGTACGCGTCACTGGCGATCAATGTGTATCGCGGGTTCACTTACAAAATGTCCTGGAATTATTACGGGTTCAATGAAACTGGAGCGACCAATCCGTTCGGGCTGGCGCCGGTTCAGTTGCAGGATTTTAACGGCAGCAACGCTACGTTTTCGTTGCGGTATGCATTTTGAGCGGCGCTTGGGTTGATGGCTGCGGCCTTTTTGGTAATGGAAGAACTGACACAGGAGGAAACAAATGAGACGTCTGCTTGTCCGTGTGATTGGCTTGGCCGTCTTGGCTTTTGCTGTGGTTTTTCTGCTGGCCGCACCGCTACGCGCGCAAGATGCGCCGGCGCTTTACAAGTCGAAATGCGCGGCTTGCCATGGCCCTGATGGCACCGGCAACGTTCCCACGGGAAAATCATTAGGCGTTACGGATCTGACGTCCGGCGATGTGCAGAAGCAAACGGACGCACAATTGACCGACAGCATCGCGAACGGCAAAGGCAAGAAAATGCCGGCATATAAGGGCAAGGTCACGGACGACCAGATCAAGGGGTTGGTCGGGTACATTCGCGAGCTGGCAAAAAAGAAATAGTCGGTGCAGGATGTGCGGCGGAAAACTTTCGCCTTCCGTTTTTGAGACGGCGAAAGGAGGCGTTGTGATTGCGGTATTGATTTGTCAAATTGTCTTGAGCATCGTGCTGGCTTCTGTTTTTTTGATTCGCCCTTCGTTGACGCACGCTGTCGGCTGGAAGGTTCTGGCATTCATCGGCTTATTCTTACTTCCGGCGATGTGCATTGTGGGCGGAATGAACACGCACATCCAGCGCTCCGAGCAGACCCGATTCTGCATTTCCTGCCATGTGATGATTCCCTACGGGCAAAGCCTGTATGTGGAAGATCCCACCCACATTCCCGCGCAGCATTTTCAGAATCACCGCGTGCCAGTGGGCACGGCTTGCTATTCGTGCCACGCGGATTACACGATCTACGGTCCGTTGAAAGACAAACTGCAAGGGCTGAAGCGGATTTACACGCAATATGTGAGCACGCCGCCGGACCCGGCGGCGATTCGTATAGCGGGCGGATTCAAGAATGCGCAGTGCCTGCACTGCCACCTCGGCGCGCGCAATTTCGAAGAGAACGCCGTGCATGCGGCACTGCTGGATTCCCTGAAATCGGAACAGACCTCTTGCCTGACCAGCGGTTGCCATGACACCGCGCACGATATCGCGAACCTGAGCCACCTGAAATTCTGGAGGCCGGCACAATGAGAATCAGTGAAATCGGAATGGGGCGGTTTCTGCGGATTTCCAGCGGCCTCGTGATTCTAGGGTTGGTGCTGGAGATTGTGAGCTTGCTGTGGTTTCATCCACTGTCGTTCGTGTTGTTTACCTTCCTCGCTTCATCAGCGATTGGCTTGGGCATTTTGGTGTACCTGGTTTCACTCGTTTTTGTGGCGCCGCCACCCTAGGAGTGCGCCCACAGGGGAAGGGTGGTCGGGCACTCGTCTTTCAACCCACGACTTGGATGGTTCGATGTGCGGTCGGACGCGATTATGCGCGTCACGCGCACGCGAGATTCTATGCAAAAGTGTCCACAACGGGACAGTCTTTCGCGCCGCTGCTGACTATCCTTATAAGCGCTCCAGCACGCTTCGCTGGGATTTCGGCCCGGTGCGAGCGCGCTCTGATTGACGTTCCATTCAGTCGCCCAAGGAGTCGTCCATGGCCTTCGTTCTGCGTTTCGGCTTCGTCGTTCAAATCATCGCCGCGTTTGTAATTTTTGTTCTCGGCTATATCAGCCTTTTTGTTTCGCTCATGCTGGTAATGCTCCTGCTTCGCGGCCTCTATGAGTCGGTGAAATGGGTTCGCACCTCCACGCTAGCGCGCGCCGCCGCAAACCGCTCCACGCAATCGCGTGACGCCGCTTTCGTTAGACCGGTTGGCATTTCCATCATGCCGCCTAAGAACGAACCCCGGCTCGCCGAGCTCACTTTTCACCTGGCCCTTAACCGCCGCCGACCAGCAGGGAACTATTCGTTGAATCACCCAGGAGGCACACCAAGATGAAAGACAGCACCAAAGACGAAGCCGCAGGCACATTCCACGAAGTGAAGGGCGCCATCAAGAGTCAAGTGGGAAAACTCACGAACGATCCCGACGCCGAAGCCGACGGCATCGTCGAAAAAATCTCCGGCAAAATCCAAAAGAAAGTCGGGCAGGTGGAAAAAATCATCGAGAAACCGTAACCCGGCGCAGTGCCGCTGCGCCGGCCAACAATCGCAAGTGCCGTCGCTTTCACAGTTACAGTCACATTCGCAACACACAAAATTGGGAGGCAAGTGATGAATCTGTCAGACTTAAGCACCACGCAAATAATTATCATCATCGCCGTGGCAGTTGTCGTAATTTTCGCGGCCATCGCCATTGTGATGTCCATCCGCAAACGCCGCACGGAAAAACTTCGTAACCAGTTCGGCAGCGCCGAATATACCCGCGCCGTAAAAGAAGGCGGAAGCCAACGCAAAGCAGAAGCCGCCCTCAACGAGCGCGCCGATCGAGTCGAAAAGCTGCACATCCGACCGCTCGCGCCCGGCGACCGCACTCGCTTTCTCGCGTCTTGGACCAGAGTCCAGGCGCGTTTCGTGGATGGCCCCGGAAGCGCTGTAACGGACGCCGACCAATTACTCGGCGACGTAATGTCCACGCGCGGCTATCCGGTCAGCGACTTCGAACAACGCGCCGCGGATATTTCCGTGGACCATCCGCTGGTGCTCGAAAATTACCGCGCGGCGCACCAAAGCGCGCTGCGCCAAACCAAGGGTCAGGCCAACACCGAAGATTTGCGCCAGGCCATGATTCACTACCGCACGCTTTTTGAAGAGCTGGTCAACGAGCCGGAGGTAGCGCGCGCACACAGCGCCTAGCGTCCGCTAGTCCGTAGTTCTGCCGCTGGAAGGCGCGAGTTCGGTCTCGCAAGAGGTTGTACAATGCTGTCTTGCTTCTCTGTGTCGCATGAAACCGACGCGCAGATTCGCGACCAGCACCAAACGATTGTTGTTGCCGGGCTCCTTTGTTTGTTCGCTTCTATGCAGCACCCTGATGATGGGAGTCTTTGCGGCTCGACCGGCGCTGCCAACCTCCCAGCAAACCCCCAGTGGGCCTTTGAACGTGCCGGAACTTGACGCTGGCTTTCACTTTCTCTACGAACTGAAGCTAACGGAAGCTCACACACAGTTTGAGGCCTGGCAAAAATCGCACCCGGAAGACCCGCTGGGGAGCGCCTCGGAAGCCGCAGCTTATCTTTTTGAAGAGTGCTATCGACAAGGCGTTCTGACCTCCGAGTTTTTCCTGGATGACAAGCGCTTCCTGGGCAAAATCCCTCTAAAACCCGATCCGCAGCTGCGCGCGGGGTTCTTCACGGCGGACCAACAGGCGCAGGACTTGGCGCAGTCGCGATTGAAGACAAATCCGGACGACCCGAACGCCCTGTTTGCCATGACCCTGAGCCTGGGTATGCAGGCCAACTATGCCAGCCTGATAGATAAGCGTCAGTTAGACAGCCTGAAGAAAGTCCGTGCGGCGGATGTGTATGCCAAGAAGCTGTTAGCGGTCGCCCCGGACGCTGCTGATGCCTATCTTGGTTTGGGCATGGCGAACTATTTCATCGGGAGTTTGCCTGGAACCAAGAAGTTTTTCCTCGGCTTTGCTGGCATCCACGGTGACAAGAAAGCAGGTATCCAGCAGCTTGAGATTGCCGCCGAGCATGGCCACTATCTGCGACCGTTTGCGAAGATTTTGTTGGCGCTGGCGGCCCTGCGCGAAAAGCAAGTAGACGTGGCCCGCAAACAACTCAAGGAACTGGTCGCGGAGTTTCCCGAAAACCCGCTCTTTGTGAGCGAACTCGCCAAGCTCAAGGTTCCACCTGCGGCCACTACTGCACCCCAGTAATGTATTCGTACTAAGCGAAGTGCGCAGGCGTTTTCGGCGTGCCCCGCATTGATATCTCGAGCGCCACGCCGTGCAAGTGATCTCGTTCTTCTGCGAAACTGGAATGAACTAGGGGACGCAGCGAAGCGCCCCCGATTATTGACTGACGACGATCCGAAAAACTTTCAGTCGACGGATCGTGGATACCCGCGACCTCGAAGGGCACGGCCTGCTGTGGCACCGGTGAGTTTTCTTTGGTCATATTCCAACTGACCGTTGACGATCACGTAGTCCACGCCGGTCGAAAGCTGATCGGGCTTAATGTAGGTGGCGTGATCAGCGATGGCTGCGGCGTCGAAGATGGTGACGTCCGCGAAGAACCCCGACTTCAATAGGCCACGGCCTTGCAGATTTTCGCGTTGCGCCGGCAATGAAGTGATTTTTCGGATGGCATTTTCCAGCGTCATCAGATGCTGGTCGCAAACGTAATCGCCCAGGAAGCGTGGCATGGAGCCGAACGCACGGGGATGTGTGTGCGGCGAGTGTAGAGGGCCGTCGAGCGCCATCTCCTTTTCATCAAGGCCCATACTCGTCCAAGGCTGCACCAATCCCGTTTTCAAATCTTCCTCACTACCAAAAAAGTCCACCGTGTAAGTTCGCGCGTCATCCGCGACGATAAAATCCATGATGGTGTCTTCGGGAGATTGGTTCCACGCGGCCGCGACTTCCGCGAGCGTCTTGTCATCGAATTGTTTCAAGTTCGGACTGTTGGGCAGCAGCACCACGTGCTCCGCACCCCCGGCTTCAAAATAAATGTTGTCCCAATCGTCCACGGCAATTTCTTTCTTGATACGCGCACGAACAGCGGGATCTTTCAGGCGTTCTAGAAGTTTTGGCCTGCCGCCGTCGGAAACCCATTCCGGAACGTAAGCGGAAAGGTAGGTTTCCGATGCAACGTACGGGTACATGTTGGCTGCGATGTCCAGGCCGGAATCGCGCGCTTGCTGGACCGTTTGTACGACTTTTGTCATGTTTCCCCAGCGGGATTTGCCGGCCACTTTCATGTGGAAAATTTCGACGGGCAGATTCGCTTCGCGGCCGATGCGAATCGCTTCCGCCAGCGCTTCCATCTCGCCGGGACCTTCACTGCGCATGTGCGAGCCGTAGATTCCGCCGTACCGCGAAGCGACTTTGGCGAGCTCGATCAGTTCTTCTGTTTTGGCATAGCTCCCCGGAGGATAAATGAGCGACGTAGAAACGCCTAGAGCGCCGTCCTGCATGGCTTGCGCGACCAGCGATTTCATTTGCTGAAGCTCTTCGGCGGTCGGATCGCGGTCCTCAAAACCAATTACCGCGCGGCGCACTTGCTCGGCGCCTACATAGGTGCCGAGATTCAGCGGCGTGCCTTGTTTTTCCAGGCGGCGGAAATAGCCGTCGAGCGTGGTCCAATCGATGGTGAGGTGGTATTGATCGAGGAGAGGTTTCAGCGCGGCCAGGGTTTTTTCATTCTGCGGTGCCACGGACGTGCCCTCGCCGGTTATTTCGCTAGTGATGCCCTGAGAAAGCTCGCTCAGAAAGCGATTATCAAGCAGCAGGCTGATGCCCGATTGCCCTAGCAAATTAATGAAGCCTGGCGCGACGATGCGCCCGGTTGCGTCAATCACGCGTTTGGCGCGCGCGTCGTGCAAATCGCCGATCGCCGCGATCTGGTCGCCGCTGATCGCAACATCCGCCGCATACCACGGATTGCCCGCGCCGTCGATAATGTGCCCGTTGACGATGACGATGTCGTATTGCCGCTGCTCAGGAGTTTGAGCTGAAGATTTGGGCAGGAAGAAAAGAATCGCAGCAAATAACAGCGTGAAAACAACGCAATACTTCAAATCGCTCCGCCGTAGTCTCAGGGCACACCTCCCCAGGGAATGGAGCCAAGCCTAGCTCGTATTTAGGGGTGCTTCAAGCCGGGTCAGCTCCTGATGTCAAAGCTCGATACGCGAACTGTTTGGATTTCTCTGGGCTATTAGGGTGAAAGCGGAAGCCGAAGGAGTTAGGCTCTGATCCCGCGAGCTTAAAGGAAATTCGGTTAGTCCCGATATCTGCGAGTCTTCTGGTGGGAATAATAATTTAGTTAACAGCCGGAGGGTCGGACTGGCGATGATCCACAACCTGGAAGTCCTTGGGCAGCTCGAAAAGCTCTGCCTCGGGCTCGGCTAGGGTTATCTCGGTGATCGTAAACAGCTGCGTGCCGAAGCTCGGGTCCGTGCGTTTGGAGAGCAGGTTGATCCCGAGCTGATCCGCATACCAGTACTCACGAGTAAGGTTGATTTTCTGATCGTTTCCAATCACACCGGGATTGTAAGTCACGGTTTCGCGCGTGCCCGCCGTGTCCACGCCGAGGATGACCTGATGACCGATATCTTCGCGCGTCACGTATCCAGCGTCATTCGGCAATGGCCCGGCGGCTACGCCGGTAACGTTGTAAACAGTCGAGGTGGACGGCGCATAGTAAGTTAAGGTGCAAACTTTCGGCGTGACCAGGACCATGCAGGTGTAGAGAGTATGCGCGCTCGGGTCAGAAATCTGTATCGCGTTCATTCGCGATTTCACGTTTCCGTTCTTTGGCACCAAAATCCAGCGCTCCTGGTAAATGCGGCCGGAGGCGTCGCGAGCGATGCGTCGCGCGTTCACTAGCGTAAAGGTGCCGCTGTCGGATGATCCGCGCACCCAGTCCGTGTGCAGGGTCGCAACAAAGGGTGCGTTTGCCTTGGGGGGAATGACGATGCTTTCCAGTACTTGCCGGGTTCCACCGTCCTGTGCCTGGACCTGCCGGGTTCCGCCGTCCTCAGCGGTTGCCTGCGAATAAAGCACTGCGGGGAAGAAAGCAGCGAGAAGGATCACGAGGGTCGCGCGTACCATAGCGGCCTCCTGGGAAGGCACGCATATTACCATGAGGTATGATTATAATGGGAGTTAACTCCAAGGCAAAGTACATCCCTCATCCTGATCATCGCATGAACCCGGAAAGTGAAATCGGGGCAAAACCACTCGGACGGTACGGCGGCTATACAGGCAAGTGGACTGAGACTGTCGCGATTTCGCACAAGGGGCCTTCTGACCCTGATTCCTTCCGGCTTACTCGTGACTCGAGAGCAATGCGGTAGAGTTGAGCTTGTACGAAGCTCAAATGAGCGCATGGGCGATTTTGAGTGTTCTGTTGTCCAGATTTCAGAGTCACAACCTGGACACTTTGCATCGATCCGCCGTTTGCTAAATTGATTCGGGATAGCTGGTTTGCTAAGGTCGTCGTCATGTCTGAACGTTCCACCGAGCAGATACGCGAATTGCTCGACTCCCTTTATCGCGTGGATTCGGGACGAATCCTGGCAACTCTGATCCGCTTGCTCGGTGATTTTGATCTTGCCGAGGAGGCGATGCACGAAGC
>Ga0209420_1000203_pt1 | contig 36991 bp, 33 predicted proteins | sample BlaSpr_A8_OM1_O1_FD_187972 | JGI IMG/M metagenome (GOLD analysis project Ga0209420, IMG submission 187972) | Forest soil microbial communities from Thunder Bay, Ontario, Canada - Black Spruce, Ontario site 2_A8_OM1_O1 (SPAdes) (version 2) | ecosystem: Environmental > Terrestrial > Soil > Boreal...
TGCCTCCGGACATTTCTCTACTTCCTGCTCGATCATTTGCGTCAGATCGCTAATGGTCGGGTTCAGCCGATCCAGCAACTGCAGCAGATCCTCCCGTCGTCGGCTCGCCCAGGGGGCTAAGCGAAATGCCTCCAGTTGTTCTCGTCCATGCTGCCGCCACAACTTCTTTTTGCAGCGTAGCCCCTCGTTCAGAGCCACCGCTTGCAGTTGATTCATGATCCGAGTCCGCATCTGCACCATGCGATGCCGATGCCACAACAGTTGCCGCAGATCCCGATTCTCCCCACTCGGTACCCAGATCTTGGGAAAACGATTCTCCATCATCAACTGCAGAATATGCTGTGCATCCTGCCGATCCGTCTTCTGTTTGCGTTCGCGCTTCCTAGCGATCTCGGTGGCGTCCCCGATCCACAACTCGAAGTTCAGTTCCGCCAGTAGTCGCTCGAACCAGCGCCCATGCCCGCTGGCTTCCATCCCTACGCGCACCTTCTTTCCCTGCGTTGCCAAATCGCGATAAAACTTTTCTGCTCCCTCACTGTGCTCTATTCGTTGCTCTCCACAATCTCCAGTTTCGGTATCGACAAACGCTATCTGCTGGAAGCCCGGGTGATAATCGCATCCTATAATAATCATCGTCGGCTCCTTTCTACCCGAGCCTTTGGTTGGTCAGCACCACCAAATCTTACTCGGGTCCGGGAGCCGGCATTGTTATGGAATCAATTCTGGCTCTGGCCGAGGTCGATCCCGAGTTTCATCCGGGAGAAGTTCTGGTCGCTGACACGATGAATGGTCAACCTCTTGACGCGCACTCCGGTCCGTTAAAGCTCGTCGTCACCGAAGACAAGCGCCCCGCCCGCTCAGTTCGCAACCTGACCACCATCGAACTGAAATTATTTCCGTAACCGACTGCTGAAAATCCACTGGAGTCAGTTTTGAAAGGACGCGGCGTTTCAGCCGTGCCGTCCGCCGCCTGCGATGAATGACGGCTGGGCTGCGGAGATGCAACCTCAGGAAAAACTTTTCAGCAGACTGCTAGGGCTTGCGGGAAGCAGCCTAAATGCCCAGCTTCTTGACTTCCTCGTTGTAGTACTTGCGGTAGAGGATGTCCCACTCCTGCGAGCCTTCAAGGATGGTGCGCTTCTGGCTCTCGATCTTCTGGCGGGCGGCGACGTCGATTCTGGCTTCCTGATTGAGTAGGTCTTCGAGAATCTTGCGGGTTTCCTGGCGGATGGTGTTGGGGTCTTCGATGAACTCGACCTCATCCATCTGCTTAAGAACGTCGGAAACCGCCCGGGCCAGCACGTTGACTTTGTCGCGGCTGAGCCTCACAGCACCGCCTTGTACTTGCGCACCAGTTCGGTCTTCACCTTGCGGAACATTTCCTGGTAATTGGCGCCAGAGTTACGCATCTCATCGGAATACGCTTCGAGGATGACGCGCACTTCGTCGTTGATGCGGTCCTCCAGCGAGAGTTCGTCGACCAAGGCGGCGTTCACTCGTTCGGTGACCGCGGGAACAACCGCGGTCTCGATGAACTTGCCGGCAATTAGTTTCTTGGTGACTTCGCGGGCCAGATAGCCCACATATTCTTTGGACAAAAGCATGTCTGGATTGGGCGTGCTGCGTGCAACCGTTGTCAGTCTGAATCAAAAAAGTGTACCACAGCCGAAGCCCGAGCGGCGCGAGCCCTTCGAGCAGCGCCCCATTTTGGCGAGGGTACCGAGCGGGGGCGACGGGCTGCACTTCACCGCGCTTTCTTGAAAGTGTCATCCCGACGCAGGCCGCCATTCAGCCGGAGGAGGGTCTCGCGTGAAGCTGTTCTGAAGCCTTTGCCGGTCGGCCCGCGAGATGCTGGCCTTCGCCAAAAGATTGGCTCCGGTCAGTTGGTTGCATCGGAGTGAACCTTGTTGGCTAGGGAACTTGAGCTGGCGGCTGGTCGCGCAGGATGTAGACAAATTGCCGGATTTCATGGCGCTCGCGTTCTGTCTCCTGCGCTAATTCTCTAGTGATCTGGTCATAGACTCGGAGCTCCGCTGCGGCTTTCGCAGCATCTCCAGTCTGCCGATAAGCCTGAGCCAGGCGATAATGCGCCTCTTCCATTTTCGGATCGACCTGAATTGCCTGCTGATACTCGGAAATCGCCTTGGGGTAATCTTTCTCGTCGGCATGGACGATCCCCTGTTGAACGTAGGCAGCGGCAAAATTCGGATCGAGACGAATGGCATGGTTGAGCAGCGACTCGATCTGCGGTGTGCCCGCCGCGTCCGGCGAAACCTTCCGCAGCTTCCAAAGTCCGACGGCATAATAGTAGTTGGCCTCGGCATTGTCCGGTTGCTGGGCGACGAAGCGCTGTAGCTTTTCGACAATTTTCTCGGAGGGCGCGGACTCCGCGCTTTGCATCTTTCCCATGAACAGATAGGGAGCGGGATCATTGGGATTCAGATCGGACGCTTCACTGACTCGCCTGACGGCCTGATCGTAGGAGCCGCGGGCAAACCACGCCGCGCCGAGTCCAATCAACATGCGCGCGGAGTGAGGATACAGATGATTGCCCTTGGTGAAGACTTCCAAGGCGGGTTCCGGAGCATGATGCAGCAGAAGTTCGGACCCCCAGTCAAACACATAAGGTTCGCGCGGATCCAAATCCGCGGCGCGCTGATACTCGCGCACGGCCTCCAGCGAATCGCCCAGTTTCTCCAGCATATCGCCGAGCAGATGATGGAGCTCGGCGCTGTCTTTCTGCGCGACCAAGGCTAGGCCCTGATCGCGTGCCCGCCCATAATTGCCGGCATGCGCGTTGGCGAGCGCCAGATCGTAAGAGTTTTCGTAGTCGCTGGCTTTGAGTTCGCCGGCGCGTTCGAAGTATGGAATCGCCTCGCGGGCCTTGCCGTTATTGTCCAGAAGTCTTCCCAGACGATGGTTTGCCTCGAAGCTATTGGGGGCGCGCTCTAGGCTCGCGCGCAGCCATTTCTCCTCCTCGGACGCAGCCGCTGGCGGTGCGCCGGGCGTCGACTCGCTCAGCGAAACCGTTTCCTTCGCCAGCGTTTCGCGGGTTCGCACCATCGTGTCGGAGCCGTGACCGCCGAGACTTGTCGTATCGGTAACCCCGGCCACCGCGAATCGGGGTTGATCGAAGAACTCGGAGGCTTGCCCGGCAGAGGCTTGCGCTGCTGGACTCTTGGCCGGCAGGAGAACGAGATCGACATTTTTTGCTTCTTTCGGGGCAAAGAAGAGTGAAGGAATTTCGGCGTCGCTGTATCCGGCCATCTCCGTTCGCAGACCATAAACTCCGCCGCGCAAAGCCGTAAAACTATACTTGCCTTGCGCATCCGTACGGGCCGTTCGTGTCTGCATGGGGTCTTTGGACTCCAATTGAACGGCTGCGCTGGCCACTGGTTTTCCTTGTGAGTCGCGCACGGTGCCGCATAGAGAAGCCGACGTTGCGCTCTCTTGGGATTGCAGCGACAGTGGGAGCAATGCGAGGAGGACGAGCGCGGCGAATTCGCGCCTTAGAACGCGATCGGATCTGCGTTGCCGGGAAATGGCGCGGATACGGCCCATGAGGATTGGCGCTGGTGAGGAGCTCGAACCACATCAGTTTGCTGCGCCTAACCGTGCATTCTATCTGCCTGCATCGTCGCTTGCAACCGACTCCCGGCACGCTCTTTTGTGAAGTTGCGAAAGAAAAGCGCTGGCGGATCTTAAGCCGCACAAAATAGAATGCAATGTTTCGCGATAAGTCTTGGCGAGGGTGTCTGCAAGATTTCTACGGGTTCCTCCGATGCAGCAAAGAATGAGTATCAGGGAATGTGCACTCAATGAGGATGTGATGAGACTGCTCCGGTTGTGGCTGTCAGTGATCGCGGTGCTGCTGGTGACTGGCCTCTCCGGATGGAGCCAGCAGGCCTCCGCCAGGCGAAGGCTCATTATCGATCAGGACGCATCCGGCCCCGGAGGGAGCGATCAGCAGGCGATCCTGCTGCTGGTCCAGTCGCCGCAAACCGAAGTCCTCGGCGTGACCGTGGTGACCGGCGATGCCTGGCTCAAAGAAGAAGTCGCGCACACCTTGCGCATGCTGGAGATCATCGGACGAACCGACATCCCGGTCGTGCCCGGAGCCGAGTATCCGCTGCTCAGGCGCAAGGAAGAAACGGAACTTTGGCAGCAGCAATATGGCTCCGTCGTCTGGCTGGGTGCGTGGACTCCGCAGCGCTACCACGCGGCGGATCAACTGGGGGAAATGCCCGAGGGCAAGCCCACCACAAAACCGGCAGATGAAGACGCCGCGCATTTTCTGCTGCGCATGGTTCACAAGTATCCGCACGAAATCACGATCTACGAAGGCGGACCGATGACCAACCTCGCGCTCGCTATCTCGATCGATCCCCAGTTCGCCGGACTGGCGAAGGAGTTGGTGTTCATGGGCGGGAGTCTGAATCCCAAGACAGATGATCCTGAGTTTGTGAATACGCCCCGGCACGAATTCAATCTTTGGTTTGATCCGGAAGCGGCACACATCGTGCTGACGGCGCCGTGGAAAAAGATTGTCGCCACGACAGTAGACATTTCTCTGAAGACGCGCTTGACTCAGGATTTGCTCGACCAGGTTAAGGCCGGAAACACGGCTGCGGCTCGGTATGTCACCTCGTATTCGCGTCTTTTTGGCACATATAACTACTTATGGGACGAACTGACAGCACTGGCCTGGCTCGATCCAACTCTGATCACAGCGAAGGAGTCGCGTTATCTGGATGTGGATCTCAGCCGCGCCGCTAGTTACGGAAATACTCTCACTTGGACAGAAACGGACAAGCCCAAATTGGCGAAACAACTGGTCCAAGTGCAGATGGATCTCGACGCGCAGCGGTTCTACAAGATGTTTGTCGATTTGCTGACCGCTCCCACACCAAAACCTTAAGGCTGGGTGGGTTTTTTTATGTTACGGCTGCAATTGCTCGAGCATCCGCTTGGCTTGCTCATCTTCGGGATGCTGTTTGAGCAAATCGAGCAATACGCCGCGAGCCTTGTCCCGCGCGCCATCCAGAGCATAGACGCGCGCCAGATTGAGATACGCCTGATCGAAACCGGAAGCCACGCGGATGCACTCTTCGAAGCTGGCCACCGCCTGATCGCGCCGCTGAGTGACCAGATAGAGCACCCCCAAATTGTTCAGCGCTTCCGGGTAGGCGGGACGAGCCTTCAGTGCGCGCTGCAGATATTCGTAAGCTTTGGCGTTGTCGTCAGTCTGCGCAAATACCATCCCCAGACTGTAGTTCGCTTCCGGATCTTGCGGTGCGACTTCGAGCGCGCGTTCCAGAACTTTGCGGGCCTGATCCCAACGCTTCTGCAGACGATAGGCATTGCCCAGATTGTCGAGCGCCAGGAGATGATGCGGAGTCAGCCGCAAGGCTTCCTGAAAACACTCCACTGAATCGTCGACCCGTCCCTCGCGCGTAGCAAGGACGCCAAGATTATTCCAGGCATCAGGAAGCGTATCGGGATAATTGGCCGGAAGCCTCACGGCGCGTTCGAAGGCGTCGCGCGCAGCCGCGTTCTTACCTTGATTCAGGTAAACGCTCCCCATGCCGTACAGCGCCTCGGCGCTCGACGGATTGTCGCGCAACGCCTGCTGGAATGAGACTTCGGCCTGATCCAGATATCCGCGCTGAAAGAATAGAGCGCCGTAGGAAAGATGGTTGCGGCCAACTTCCAGTGCGTACTCCGCGCTCGGGAACGGCAGCGCCCGCCTGAGTCGCTCGGCGTCGTTTCGCGGAATGCTCTGGAAGTCTTGTTCGAGGTGTTCAGGCACGATCGGGCCCTGATACAGCTTCACGATGTCGCCGCGACTGTCGATCAGGAAAGATGTTGGCAGGCTGAGGTCGCGATGACGATCGAATAGTTGGCGATAGAGAATGTTATAGATCGCCACGACATCGTCGGATCCACGCACAATCGGAAAAGCGAGGTCGCTTGCTAAGGCGCGAACTCCGGTATCGGCGGTAGCATCTACGTTCACCGCGATCAGTTGCAGGCCTCTGGTCGTCCAATCCGCATAAAATTTCTGCAGCGTTCTCAACTCTTCCCGAGAATTCGACGACTTCGTGGTCCAGAAGTTCAGAAGGGTCGGCTGGCCGCGGAGCGCGGTCAGCGTCCGAATCCGTGCCGAAAGATCGGGAAGTGAAAAATCTGGCGCAGGAATGGGAGCTAGAAGCCAGGTTTCAACGTTGGCCGGAAGTAGCTCGGCTTGCTTTATCGCCGGCGCAGGAAAGACGCTGGCCTGTCTCGCTTGAGTTTTGAATGGTTCCCGACGCGAAGGTTGAGCGTCCTCTTCCAGCCAGATCCGATGATTGATCGGAAGATTGTGGAACTCCTGCACGAGTCCGCTGGGCCAGCGAATCGAAGCTCTTACCGGTCCTGTCGTATCCCCAAGGCCGAAGAATACGTCCTTGCTGTGCTGGGAAAGAAAACCGGAACCGGCCTGAAGCGTGCGCGTCTGCCAGCCAGCGCCGGACTCCAGGGTGATCGCGGCACCGATGGCATCGCGATTGCTCTTCGTGCCTCGAAGGCGAAATGCAATTGCAGGCGGCAGATTCTCCATTGCATTTTCCAGCACCCGCAACTGTGGAGCATTGCGGTTCTTCAGAAACACTTCGACCCGGCCATCGTGATCGAAGTCGGCCAAGGCAAATGCTCTGCCATCTTCCCTGAAGTCCATGCCAATCACGGCGGATACGTCCGAGAAAGTTCCATCTCCATTGTTGGCGTAGAAAACATTTCGTTCATAACCACTCCACGTCCCGTCAGAACGGATGAGTTCGTTGATCGCGTTCCAGCCTTGCTCATATTGGTGAGATGCGCGGGCTTGGTCGGGAGAACAAGCGACTACTTGCCGCCAGAAAAAACTGTTTAGATCCGGGCGCGACGAGCCAGAGACCATTCCGTTGACGATGTAGAGATCGGGAAAACCGTCGTGATCGAAATCGAATGCGTCGCTCGACCAAGCCCAGCGGCCCATTCCAGCGCCTGAAGAATCGGTTGCGTCGTCGAAAGCCGCTCCACGATGGGGAAGCATATCACCCAGCGTATTAGGCAGCATATTATGAAACAAGGAATTCCCCATCGCGTGTTTTTGATAGAGCGAGCGGGTCTCTGGGGGCGATTCTTGTTTGAAGATTTCCTGGGTTGAGATGCGTTCACCGGCCGCCGTCCACATATCCGCAACGTAGAGATCCTGGGCGCCGTCATTGTCATAGTCCAGCCACGAGACACTCATTCCTGCGCCAATGTCCACGACCGCAGCCTCGGCTGCAACATCGGTGAACGTTCCGTCTCGATTGTTGCGGTAGAGGTTTTTTCGTCCAAAATCATTGGCTACGTAGAGATCGGGCCAGCCGTCGCGATCGTAGTCGCTCCATCCGCAACAAAAGCTGTAACGCGTGTTGTTCTGATCCAGGCCTGACGCCGCGGTTACATCGCGGAACGTGCCGTCGCGCTGGTTGCGCATCAGGAAGTTGGGCGGGCCGTTTTCCGCATCGTGATAGGGAGACGGATATTTATATTGACCGGTGCCCTGGTAGTAAGCGTACAGGCAGAAGTACACGTCGAGCCAGCCGTCGCGATCATAGTCCGCGGCGGCCGCTCCAGTGAACGTTCCCTGCGGAGGAGCCGCAAACCGGAAGGCGTCGGGTTGTGGGCGAAACCTGCCGCCGCCATCGTTGACAAACAACAGTGGCCCGTTGGCGCACACCACGATGGCGTCCTGGCAGCCGTGGTTGCTGAAGTCGGCGAACAGAGCACACGACGTATTTTCCAGAATTCCTAGCCCAGACGAGTCGGTAACGTCTTCGAACGTTGCGTCGCCGCGATTGCGATAGAGACGATTGGGCAGGCCGGCAGGCTGGCAAACATAAAGATCGTCGAAGCCGTCGTTGTCGATGTCGGCGGCCGAAACGCCATTGTGTCCGTAGATGTCGATGCCGCAGGCACCGTCGAGCACCGTGCGCCAGTAGTCCGTTCCGTGCAGCATCTGGGCCGAATACGAAGAGTTGCCGCCCAGCGCGGCGGCGGTGATGTCCACATAAACGGGCACGGTAGAACGGGCGCGCGTTTCGTCGAGTGTTCGCCAGCTGCCAACATGAAACTCGCCGGCGGGGGACGGTTTCCATTCCAGATCCCAGTTGCCCACACGCTGTTCGCGATAGAAGCCGGTGCCAGTCCCCACGATTTCGTAACGAATGCGAGTCTGCAATCGCTCGGGACGTTGAGAAGAAGACGAACCGACACCCGACGCGCCAATTCTTGTAATCTGAAATTCCGCGGTCACGATAGTGGAGAACAAGCGGAACCTGGACTGCCACTCTCGAAGAAAACCGTCGCCGGTCAACGTAGCCTGACTGGCGAACTGATTGTGGCTCACTTCGACCATGGGACCGGAACGTAGGACTCGCGACTGAACGGGCGCGGGCGATGCCCCGGAGAAATCTGCTGCGAGAACTTTGGCGATTGGCTCAGTTTCGCGCGGAGACTGCAACAGGCCCGCGGACCACTGCGCCAGAATCGCCGCAATCTGGTCGGCATATTTTTCCGTGATGAAACTGTCGAGACCTGTCTGCACCTTCAATAGCGTGGCATCGAGCGGTCGCTCGCTTCGATAGTGCGGTTGCAGGCGGAATGTAGCGTCGGGACTTCCCCGGCGCAATGGGGAGAATCTGTGACTTGAAAGTGCGTGCCCCCACAAGCGAGCGGGAATCAGAGTCGCTCCCGCACTCTGACAGAAACGGACAAGAAACTTGCGCCGGTCTAGATCTGCAGATGGAGAATCAATCAAGTGAGGACCTACCGAATGAAGATCGACGGATGGATGCGAATTCCCAGCCCGGCTCAGAGTGATTTCCCTCGAAGGGTTAAGCGTGAAACCGCAGCTTACCGCAAACTAACATTCGCATTTCGGCCGGTCAAGGCGGAGAGGGATCACGCTCGAATCCACTCTCTCTATGGTAGGCTAGCGGAAATGCAGCTCAGAATGATTCCGCCGGCCATCGCGAACTGGAATGTCTTACACGACTCCCAGATCGACCTGCAAACGAACGCGGCCGGCAAGCCGGAGGCGGCCTGATGGCGGATTTCCGCTCCGATGCTTTTGTATTCTTCGGCGCCACCGGCGACCTCGCGCATAAACAGATCTTCCCTTCACTGCAAGCCCTGATTCGCGACGAAGGCTTGAATCTACCCATCATCGGCGTGGCCAAGGCCGGCTGGAATCTCGATCAACTCAAGGCGCGCGCCAAGGACAGTCTCGAAAAGCATGGAGGTCTCGATTCCATGGCCTTCGACAAACTGATGGGTCTTCTGCGCTATGTGGACGGCGACTACAACGATCCGAATACGTTTGCTCAATTGCGAAAAGAGCTGGCACAGGCAAAACAACCACTCCATTATCTGGCGATTCCGCCCAGCCTGTTTGGCACGGTTGCCGAGGGACTGGCCAAGGCAGGCTGCGCCCAGAATGCCCGAGTCGTGGTGGAGAAACCTTTCGGCCGCGACTTGGCCTCAGCCCAGGGGCTGAACCGGATTCTGCGCGAGTACTTCCCCGAAGAACGAATTTTCCGTATCGATCACTTTCTAGGGAAGGAGCCGGTACAGAATATTCTCTACACTCGCTTCGCCAATCCGATCTTCGAACCGATCTGGAATCGCAATTACGTGCGCAGCATCCAGATCACGATGGCGGAAAAGTTCGGCGTCGAGGATCGGGGCAAACTTTACGATGACACCGGCACGGTCCGGGATGTGGTGCAGAACCATCTGCTGCAGGTCTTGGCCCACCTCACCATGGATCCGCCGACGGGAGAGGATCACGACGCGGTGCGCGATCAGAAAGCCGCACTGCTCAAGGCGTTGCGCCCGCTCGCCCCGGCGGACGTGGTGCGCGGCCAGTATAAGGGTTATCGCACAGTGGCAGGCGTGGCGGCAGCTTCGGCGGTCGAAACCTTCGTCGCGGTAAGAGTGTTTATTGAAACCTGGCGATGGGCGGGCGTACCCATTTACATTCGCGCTGGCAAGATGCTGCCCGTGACCGCGACGGAAGTGTTTGTCGAGTTCAAGCGGCCGCCGATTGAAAGCTTTGGTGAAGTCGTCTCTGGCACCTCTGCACATCTGCGCATGCGCATCAGCCCCGACATCGCGATCGGCATGGGACTGCGGGTGAAGACGCCGGGGGAGAGCATGACGGGCAGCGACGTAGAACTCACGCTGACCGAGCGTTCCGCCGACGACATGCCTCCCTACGAACGGCTGCTGGGCGACGCCATGCGAGGATCGAGTGAACTCTTTGCCCGCGAGGATTTAGTCGAGGCGCAATGGCGTGCGGTCGAGCCGATCCTGGGGAACGTTACACCGTTATTCGACTACGAGCCAGCCTCCTGGGGACCCGACCAGGCTCGGGCACTCATCGCCAATGACGGCCCGTGGATCGATCCGCAGGTCGAGGGGAAAAAATAGAACCTCGATGGTTTCAACCAAAGGTTGATCGTTTGCTTTCTCCTGCCTCTTCACCAGTGCCTCCTCACCAGTGTTGACTCCGCAAAATCCCGCGAGTATCTTCCTTCCGTGGCAAAAACGTCGATCGGGAGGAAATGAAAATGGACGCGATATCACGGAGGAAATTCTTCGGATTCGGGCTTGGGGTAGCCGCCGCGGGAGTCGCTCCCTTGAGCCTGACGCAGCTTGCGCGCGCCGTTCCAGCCACCTCCGCCGCCGGGCCCCAGGCAGAGAACACGTACCTTGGCTCCATCGAACAGGCGTTCCAATTCCAGAACACCATGATGGACGCCTACGCCACGGGCAGCACGGTGCGCCTGATTCAGAGTTACGCCGACCAGTCGGGGCTGGAGTCAACGGCTTTCACTTACGACAATGCTGTTTCCATCCACGCTTATCTGCTCCATGGAAGTCGCGACTCCCTGGCTCGCTCTGAGGTTCTGGGGCAGGGACTGATCTATGCGCAGGCGAACAATTTTCCGTTTAACGATGGCCGCTTCGCCCAGGCTTATTTCGTGAACCAACCCTCGGCCAGCGGCGCCTACATTACGCCAGCCGCGTTTCCGTTCTACTTCTACACCAGCGCAGTGGGGGACCAGGCTTGGGCAGGCATGGCGCTGGCGCAACTCTATCGCCGTACCGGCAACGCGAGTTATTTGACGGCGGCTTTGGCGGTTGCAAACTGGATCGTCACCAACACCTACAACACCCTCGGACCGGGTGGTTACAGCTTCGGTACCAACATCAATCAGTTCAACCAGTCTGTGCCCTCGCCCAACGGGAAATCAACGGAACACAATATCGACACGTATGCCTTCTTCAGCATGCTCACCGAGCTTACGCACCATGGCGCCGCCAGTAATGGCATGTCATGGAAGGCACTCGCCGCGCATGCCCTTAATTTTGTGATCGCGATGTACAACCCCACCGACGGCTACTTCTACACCGGAACCGAGGGAGATCAGATCACCATCAACTACTATCCGGTTCCAGAGGATTGTCAGACCTGGTCATATCTTGCCCTGCTCGACAATGGGTACCAGCAGACCATCGATTGGGCGATTGCCAATCTGCAGACCACCGATACCGCTGCCTCTCGCGACAGCAGCCTGACCGGAACTGAATCCTTCACCGGTATGGTCTTCGACTCGGCCAGCTTGAACACGCTCGCCTACGATCCGAATGCCGTGTGGCTGGAGGGAACCTCGCATACCATTGCGGCCCTCGTCGCGCGCACCGTAGTTGGTAGAGAGAGCTTGCGTGACCGTCTTCGGGACTTGCAAACGGCTCTGAAGTTTGTGAATACCTGCGAGACGGCGCAAGCCGAACTGGGTGCAGGACAAACCGTCAATGGCGCAACCATTCCGCTCGGGGAAGGCCTTGTAGCGTCCACGAGCGTGATGGACACCGGCTTCGGCTACACCTACGGCCCCTCGAAACACATCGGCGCCACTGGCTGGTATCTGATCGCGGCCCAGGGCGGAAATCCCTTCCAGCTGGGCTATGAAAGCTGAGGGGCGTGCGCTCATACGGAATGTGTTTGGCGAAGGTTCCTCGTGCGGGACAGGCGGCGACATCGACTACAGTCGACCATGTAGATTGCTCGCGAATTTACCGTAGATAGCCGTTTGTCCCTTGACGCTGTGCTTCTCGGGTGGTAAGTGTTTTTCGCGCCTGCGAATCGTTTTCATGGTCGCGTAAATCTCAATCTAGCGGGAAATCTTATGAAGTCCCCTTCCAGCTTCAGACCATTCACATTTCTGCCTTTTCTGCGAATCTCGTGCCCGCTTGCCGGCGCCGTCCTGCTGCTGTCGTCCGCTATGGGGCAGACGGTCAACGTAGTTCAAACGAATCCCGACCAGTCGGCGCTGCTGAGCCCGCAGCCTTCTCTTACTTTCGTTCCCGGCCCCGGGAGCACTCTGGCCATCAATGTAGACGACACCATTCGCTACCAGACGCTGGAGGGAGTGGGCGCGTCGTTTACCGATTCGGCTGCCTGGCTGGTATGGGAAAAGCTGACGCCCGCGCAACAAAACCAACTGATGCAGGATCTTTTCAGTCCCCAGGGGATTCATCTCAGTTTTCTGCGCCAGCCGATGGGCGCGACCGATCTGGCGCTGAGCAATTACACGTATGACGACCTTCCGCCAGGAGACACGGACCCGGACATGACGCAGTTCTCAATTGCGCACGATCAGGCTTACATTATTCCGACAATCAAAGCGGCTCTGGCAGCGAATCCGCAAATCAAGGTGCTGGCATTGCCCTGGTCGCCTCCGGCGTGGATGAAGACAAGTGAATCGACGAACGGGGGAACGCTGAATACCGAATATTTTCCCGCGCTGTCGAAATATTTTATTAAGTTCATTCAGGCGTATGAGGCGAACGGGATCCCGATCAACTACGTCGCTGTCCAGAATGAACCGCTCTACGAGGCCGGAGGTTATCCGACGATGTTCATGACGCCTCTGGATGAGGGCAACTTCATCGGCCGTTATTTGGGCCCGGCACTGGCGGCGCAGCGCTTCCAGAATCGCGGATGGAACTTCGCGCGCCAGAATACCTCTGCCGCCGATGCGACGCCCGGTATTTTCGGGTACGAGCACAACTGGGACAATCCACTCTATCCGGAGCTGCTGCTGCGCAATCCCGAAGTGCGGCCTTATCTGGCCGGAATATCTTTTCACTGTTATGCAGGCAGTGTGGCCGATGCGCAGAATGCGATACATAATCTGCAGCCCGGAACGCCCATATGGTTCAACGAGTGCACTGGCGGATACTATGCACCGAATTTCGCGACCAATCTGCCGAACATGGTCGAGAGCGACGTGATTGATGTACTGCGCAACTGGGCAAAGAACGTAACCCTATGGAACATGGACCTCGATGAGAACGGCGGGCCTACGGTGCAGAACGGCTGCACCGACTGCCGCGGCGTGGTTACGATTGACACGAGCACAACGCCGGCAACGATTGAAAGGAATGTCGAGTACTACGTACTGGGGCATCTGTCGAAATACACGCAGACGGGCGCGTATCGCATCGACTCGAACACGTTCGGGTCGGGCAGCGTAGAGGATGTCGCGTTCAAGAATCCCGATGGATCGATTGCCGTGGTGGTCCTGAATTCGGCTTCGAACGCAAACACTTTCAGCATCAACTGGCGCGGTCAGAATGTGGTTTCCACACTGCCGGCCGGTGCGGTGGCGACCTTCACCTGGCAAGGTTATCCGGGCCCGACATTCGATGTGACGGCGGGCCCGGACGTGCAGATCGTCGCTCCGGGGAACGCGACGGGATTTGTCGTCGATGTGGACCGCTATGGACAGGATCGCGGGCCGGTCGGTCTGGACCTAGGCAGTCTTCCTTCTGGCGTCTGGGGACAATTGCGGCCATGGTGGGGATCGCCCAACCAGTCTTGGCTGCAGTTGAACAGCTCGGACGGCGCGAGTGCCGGCACCTATCCGGTGACCGTGACGGGCACGCAGGGCAAGGTGCAGCGCTCCTCCACCGTCCAGCTAACGGTCGGCAGTCCTGAGACCCCCTACGATGGTACGCCGTGGTCAGTGCCCGGCCTGATCCAGGCAGAAAACTTCGACGATGGCGGCAACGGTGTCGGCTACTTCAACACCTATACCAGCAATCCGGCGGGAACGAACTATCGTCCGGGCACGACGGTGGGCGTGGAGGTGAACTCCGACGTGGGCGGTGGTTATGACGTGGGCTACACGGATGAAGGGCAGTGGCTCAAATACACAGTCAACGTAGCGCAGAGCGGAATTTACAATCTGCAGGCTCGCGTGGCGTCCCTCGGCCCCGGAGGTTATTGGCACGTTGAGTTTGACGGACGAAACGCGACCGGCAACTTATTCACGCCAGAAACCGACGGCTGGCAAACCTGGACCACGATGGTGAGCCCGGCTTTTCTGCTGGAGGCCGGACGGCACGTGATGCGCGTGGTCTTCGACGGCAATGGGCCCACTGGCGGTATGGGCAACTTCAACTGGTTTGAGCTGCAGCCGTTTCCCGCGTCCACTGCATTTCCCGCCGCACCGGCGACGATCCCTGGCCTGATCCAGATGGAGAACTTTGACAGCGGCGGGAAAGCGTTGGCTTACTGGAACAGCAACTCGCAGAACAATGGTGGAGCGAATTATCGCCCCGGCGAAACGGTATACATCGAGGCCTGTTCGGACACAGGCGGTGGGTACGACGTGGGTTCGACCAATCCGGGCGACTGGCTGAATTACACGGTCAACGTCGAGCGCGCAGGTGCCTACACCCTGAACGTGCGCGTAGCCACACAGGTCGCGGGCGGAGTCTTCCACCTCGACCTCGATGGACAAGACATTAGCGGACCGATCTCGGTGCCGCAAACCAACGGCTGGCAGACGTGGCAGACACTCAGGGTGCCCGGCATTCGCCTGCCCGCGGGCACCCACACACTGCAGATGGTCATGGATACCGGTGGATATTACAACACGATCGGCAACTTTAACTGGTTTTCTCTGGAGTGAGTCAACCGGCATCGAAGCTAAGCACAAGCACTGACAGTCGGGAGGGAAAGGCTTGCCGACAGACCGGGAACCGCGGGAACCGGCAAAGGATTGCTGTGGGGCGCTCTCATCGCGCAATTGGCTGGGCTTCCTTTCAGTTCTGCCCGGACTTCATCAATCGGCACCTGGACCGGCCTTCCGTTTGACCCTGCAGACTGGCTGAACTAGACTCGCTTTTTCAGCGAGGACCAGATGAAACGCATTGCCTGCTGGCTGCTTTTTTCCTGCCTATTCTCTTTGTCAGCATTCGCCGACGACAAGGACAAGGATCACCCACACCGCGAAGATCTCACCGAGACTCAGTTGGGGACAGTCCAGTTCCCCATTTCCTGCGCCGCTTCGGTGCAAAAGGCCTTCACCCGCGGAGTCGCGCTGCTGCACTCGTTCTGGTACGAAGAAGCGGAGAAAGAGTTTTTACAGATCGCGAAAGACGACCCCGACTGCGCCATGGCTCACTGGGGTATCGCCATGAGCCTCTGGCATCAGCTCTGGAACCAGCCTGACGAAAAGGTGATCGCGCGCGGGCTCGACGAAGTGCACGCCGCCAAAAGGCAGGCGCAGAAGAAGGCCAGGCCACGCGAGAACGCATACATCGCCGCTATCGCCGCCTTCTACAGCGACTCAGAAAGGTTAGATCATGCAGCCCGCGCTAAGGCCTACTCCGACGCGATGAAAAAGGTCTACGACACTTATCCCGACGATCACGAAGCCGCAACCTTCTACGCTCTGTCGCTGCTCGCCTCTGAACCGCACAATGACGAGACATTCGCCAACCGCAAGGCAGCGGCCGCAATCCTGGAAAAGCTTTTCGCCACCGAACCCGAGCATCCTGGAGTAGCGCACTATCTGATTCATGCCTACGACAAGCCGCAACTGGCACAACTGGGTATTCCCGCCGCGCGCCGTTACGCGCAAGTCGCCCCAGCCGCGCCGCACGCCCTGCACATGCCCTCGCACATCTTCGCCCGCGTCGGCCTCTGGCAGGACGACATCAACTCCAACCTCGCCTCCGTCGCCGCCACCCGTAAAACCGCCGCCCTGGGCATGGGCGGCGAAGGCCATCAGTTTCACGCCATGGATTTTCTCTTCTATGCCTACCTGCAAAGCGGCCGCGAAGCCGACGCCCGCGCGCTAATGGAGGAAGTCAAGGCCATGCCTGAGATGCACGACATGTATGGCGTAGGATTCGACCCGCACCTCGCCACCGAAGCGGAATTCGCCGCCCTCTATCCACTCGAGATGCGAGACTGGGCCACCGCGGCGTCTCTCACCCCGGTCGCAGTTCCGGGTACAGCGGAAGATTCGACGGGCTACTGGGCCAAAGCGATCGGTGCCGCGCATCTGCATCAGCCGGACGAAGTCCGGAAAGATTTGAACGCGATCGAGAGCATCCATCAAAAATTCGTATCCGAGAATAAGAAAGACTTCGCCGAAGGCACGGAGAACGACGCGAAACAGGCCCAGGCATGGTTGGCCTTCGCCGAAGGTAAATATGACGACGCGGTGGAGACTCTGCGTCCCCTGGCCGACAAAGAAGATTCGCTCGGCGACGAGCCCCAAGGCATCCCCACGCGCGAGATGATCGCCGAGATATTGCTCGAAGCAAAACGTCCGCAGCAGGCTCTGGCGGAATATCAGACAGACCTAAAGCTGAATCCCAACCGCTTCAACGGCCTTTACGGCGCGGCACGCGCCGCCGAAGCGGCCGGCAAGCCGGGCGAGGCCAACGAATACTACGCGCTTCTGCTGAAAGACTGCCATGGGTCCAACTCGACCCGCCCGGAACTCAGCCGGGCGAGGGAATTGCTGGCCAAGAAGTGAGCGGATGGCAGAGGCATCATGAAGCCGGCAGAAAAGACCTGGAGCGGTGAACATATCGCCGCAATGGTTAGCGAAATCCTCCGTGACCTCGATGAATCGTAACGACATCACCGTCGCCAAAGCATTTTTACAATCAGCACCGCCATCATCGCTGCCGCCCCCAGCAGCGCGTTGTATTCACGATGCTTCATGTACAGATCAAAACAGAATGCTCCCGCTTGGCGCCTGGAGGCGGGCGCAACCCCCGGGAACATTCGGGGAACGCGCTGCGCGTACTCCTCGAACTCAGGAAACCTCTGCCGCAGGAACGCCTCTTCGTCGCGAATGACGGGAACATAGATCGCAAAGAACATCGCCACCAGCGCTACGCCAATCCACCAACTTCGCGATGCCACGGCAAAGCCAATGCCGATCAGCAACGATCCGAGATACAGCGGGTTCCGCGTGTACGCGTACGGCCCCGAAGTCGCGAGCGCCTCGTTCTTGCGCACATGTCCGGAGGCGAGCGCCCGAATCAAAAGCCCCGGCACGATCGCGATCGCTCCCACCGCGAGCAAGCGCCATGTGGGCCGCGCCAGCCAGAAATACAGCACCGCAAAGCCAAATCCCAGCGGCACCCGGACGCGGCGCGCGATGCGCGACCATTCAGACATGAGCGCCTTCCGCCGCAGCATGCGCAAGCACAGTGTTCGCCGCGTCCACGACCGTTTCGGCGCTAATCTCCAACATTCCTTCGTCCGGTGCCGAGCGCCGTGCGTGCGACGTGGGACTCACCGGATTGCGCAATACGACGCTTGGCGTTCCATACGGCCCGGTGCGCGCGGGATCTGTCGGTCCGAAGATCGCCACGACCGGAACTTGCAGGGCCGCCGCCAAGTGCAGCGGCCCTGTATCTCCTCCGATGAACAGCCTGGCGCGACGCGTGAGTGCGATCAACTCGGTGATCGAACACTTCATCGCCTGGGCCGCACCTTCACTTGCTGCCTCGGCCTGGCACGCCAGATCGTCTTCGCCCGGACCGCAGTTCAAAATCGACCGCACGCCATCCTCAGCCAAAGCGCGAGCCACTCGCCCGTAGCGTTCCGCAGGCCAGCGCTTCGCTCCCCAACCCGCGCCCGGATTCAGAATCGCGAATTCGCGGACGCCGGCGTCCATCAAACGCCGGTCAATTTGCCGCTCAGCCTCGACATCCTGTGGGAACTCCACCCGCGGAGCTTTCCTCTTTCGTTGACCTAGGGAATGCTGACCCGGAGAATAAAGCGCGACGGCCTCGGCGACGGAAAGATTCTGCTCAATCATATGTGCCCCGCGCGCAATCTTCTGGCGTGTATACCAAAGGCTGGCCGGAGATTCACGGGGCTCCGCCGCGCCATACACTACCCGCGCGGCCGACCAGCGCGCCAGCACCGCGGAGCGAATCGCTCCCTGCAGATCGACTGCAACGTCATAGCGCGCCGCGAGAACATCGTTCCAAGTTTTCGCAATCTGCTGCAGAGTTGAAATGGTGAACAGAGACTTTCGCCAGGCTGTCAAATTAACGGTGTGCACCCAATCCGCCAGGGGCCGCTGCGCCGAGCGAGGTCCGCGACGCGGCGCTCCCGGAGCACACAGCAGTTCAGCCCAGCGCTCTTCAATCAGCCAGCCAATCTTCGCCCGGGGAAACGCTTGGCGCAGAGCCTGCGCTGCGGGCAAAGTGTGGATCACGTCGCCCATCGCACTCAGGCGCACGATGAGCAGGCGATTGACCCCGGGGGAATCGGCGTTCATACTGCCTTCCGGCTGAGCAATCAAGGTATCCTCGGCGAGAGCCGCGAGCGAATGATCTCGCTCGAGGAGTGATCTTTCGCATCGCCGACAATCTCGACGCGCCCGCCATACTCCGCCACCGCGTCGCGCTCAGGAACGGTGTCCGCCGTGTAATCGGTGCCCTTAGCCTGGATGTCGGGATGGATCTCGCGAACGATCTCGCGCACATTGACTTCGGAAAAGATCACGACCGCATCCACGTCGGCCAGCGCGGCCACAATTTCAGCCCGTTCGTCGGCCGGCATCACGGGCCGGCCTTCGCCTTTGAGCGCGCGCACCGAATCATCGGAATTGATGGCCACCACCAACCTGCCGCCCAGAGCCTTCGCTCCGATCAAATAACGAACGTGGCCCACGTGCAGCAGATCGAAGCCGCCATTGGCCAATGTGATCCGTTCCCCAGCCCGCCGCCATTCCTCCACGCGCTCGCGGAGTTGCTGTCGGCTCAAGATTTTGTGCTGTGCATTCAATTGTGTGACTTCGTTGATGTCAAGTAGATTCAATGAGGTCGTGTCGCCGGCGGCGTTCGGTCAATCGCCTGCAGCAACTCTTCGCGGGAAATAGTTGCCGTGCCGCGCTTCATGACCACCACTCCGCCAGCGTAGTTAGCCAGTTGCGCGGCTTCCTCCGTAGTCGCAGCGGCGGCCAGCGCGGCCGTGAAGGCCGCGATCACGGTATCGCCCGCACCGGTCACGTCCGCTACCTGGTCGGAGCCGGAAATCGGAATGTCCACCGGCTGGTGCAGGGAATCGAAAGCGACCATTCCGTCACGCCCTCGCGTGATCACCAGGGACTGCAGCTTCAATCGCGTCATGATCTGCTGCCCCGCTGCGACCACCTGGCCCCACTCCGGCCCGATGCGAACTCCGAGAGCCTCTTCCACTTCGGGCTCGTTGGGAGTCGCGGCGGTTATGCCCGAATACTGCAACAGGCGGTAGCGCGAATCCAAGATGATTGGCGTCGATCCCAGCTTGCCTTTTTCCCGCAGCGCATTCACGATCGCCGGAGTGGCCGCTCCGTATCCATAGTCGGAAACCAGCAACGCGTCCGATGCGTGTGCATAATTCCTCGCCGCCAGGTACAACTCCCGCGTCAAGTGTGGGTTCGGCACTTGCTGCGGCTCGCGGTCGACGCGCACCACCTGCTGGCGCGCGGTGTGCGCCATGCCGGCCAGAATGCGGGTTTTCGTAACCGTGGTATAACTCTTGTCCTTAAGCACTCCGCTGACGGGGATGCGCTTGTGGCGAAAATATTTCAGCAACATTCGCCCCGGCTCATCGTCTCCCACAATACCCACCGGGAGAACATTCACTCCCAGATCGGCCAGGTTATTCGCGGCGTTGGCTGCGCCGCCGGGCAGAACCGTGCGCTCGCGGTGCTTCAGGATGAGGACCGGAGCCTCCCGCGACACGCGCGAAATTTCGCCGAACACAAACTCGTCCGCCACCAGATCTCCCAAAACCGTCACGGTGAGGTTGGGGAAAGCTTCGACGATCTTTTTCAGGCGCTCGGCTTCTTTGAGATGTTTCGTCATGTCGAAATGTGTCGAACTCGCCGCGGACTCTCGCCTAAGCGCGGAGCGGGACGCCACGCGACGGCTGCCGGGACGGCGGCGCTACACGACCGCGCCACGAAAACCGATTCTCTCACGCCGGAGGCTTTCGTTCGGCGATCTTGTGCAATATGGTATCGACTGCGTTAGCGGCATCCGACAGCTCCATTCTCACGGCCAGGACGGCGAGCGGGGCTAGAGCGGAAATGTAGCCTCCCAAATTGACGGCATCTTTCTCGGTGGTCACGAAGCCGCCGGCTTCGCTGCGTTGTTTGAGTTCGAGCAACTCTCGGATATCCTTCTCACTGTAGGCGTGATGGTCGCGATAGAACGCCTCGGCGACGGGTTCAATATTTGCGGCTCTCAGTTGCAAGACGAAATTCTGGGGCCGCGCGATCCCGCAGAAGGCGATCGGCCGGAGCGGAACATCTTGCGGGACAATGCCGCGCCGCAGGCGCCAAACGAATTTTCCCTCGAGCGGAAATGACTCCGGCGAAGCACCGCTGGTAAGTGCAACCGCATCCGCACGCCGCAAGGAACTCAACGGCTCCCGCAGGCGTCCAGCAGGCAGCAAGCGGTCCCCCGCATCCTGCGGCGTCACCAGAACCACATCGAAGTCGCGAGCCAGCGCCCGATGTTGAAAACCGTCGTCGAGTAGATGAAGTTGCGGGCCGAATTTCGATTCGGCAAAGCCGCCGGCTTGGTACCGATCCTCGCCGACAATTACGGGCACCTGTAGTTTCCGTGCAAGCAGAAGCGGTTCGTCGCCGAACTCCCGCGGCAGACCCGCGGGATCGACCAGGCGCACCCCCTTCGACTTGCGTCCATAACCGCGCGACAGCACGTCGAACTTGATTCCCCGCGCCTGGAGCAAGTCGCCTAAAAGAAGGACGAACGGAGTCTTCCCCGAGCCGCCCGCGGAAAGATTGCCCACGCTGATCACCGGGCCCCGAAGGCGCCGCGAGCGCAGAAGTTCGCGGTCATAGAGCGCATTGCGCACGCGCGCCGCACCGCCGTAAATGGCCGAAAAGAAATTCAATCTGTGTGCGCAGCGTGGGCCGATACCGGCACGGGATCGCGCTCCGCCACCAACTTTGTGAGCGATTCCAGCGTGCGCAATGTCGCACCCATTTGCGATTGGATGGTCTCTTTGGCGCGCCGGCCAAGAGCCCGCCGCTCGACGTCGTCGCCGAGAAGTTGCATCAAGGTCAAGGGCAACTCCGCCAATCCCGCGATGCGCAGCGCGTCCCGGCTTTGAAATAGCGCCACAATGTCGCGAAAATTTTCCGTGTGGTTCCCGGTGACAATGGCGACGCCGTTCTGCGCCGGCTCGATGATATTGTGCCCGCCGCGGGGCACCAGGCTGCCGCCGACGAAGGCAACATCGGCCAGAGCATAGAGCGCGGCGAGTTCTCCGATGGAATCCACGAGCAACACGGCGCCGGCCAGCGTTTCACCTTTTTCCTGCCATTGTGAGCGCCGGTAAAACGAGATGCCCAACTGCCGCAGCAGGATGGCAACCTGATCGAAGCGCTCGGGATGCCGCGGCGCCAGTATCATCACCGCGCGCGGAAGACCCACGCGCAAGTTCTCGAAGGCCTTGAGCAGCGGCGGTTCCTCGCCCTCGACCGTGCTGCCGCAGACCAGCACCGGGCCGGCGCCTTCTGCCGCCAGCGACCTGCGGAGGCTCTCCACAATGGGCGGGAGCGGTGGCCTGCTCACGTCGAACTTCAGATTCCCCGTAACCTGCACGCGGCCCGCTTCGGCGCCGATCGATTGCAGCCTGATGCAATCCTGTTGCGTCTGCGCCAGAAACAGGTCGATGTGTACCAGCATCTTACGCAGGAGCCAGCGGAAGCGGCGATAGTTCGGCCACGAGCGGTCCGAAATGCGCGCGTTGACCACTGCAATTCGCGCCCCGCCGGCGTGCGCCAGCCGCAGGAAGTTTGGCCAGAATTCGGTCTCGGCGAGCACGACTAACTCCGGCCGCAGAACGCCCAGATAGGGCCGCACCGCGAACGCAAAGTCCATGGGGAAATAGAATACGTTTTCTTCGCCAAAGCGCTTACGCGCGAGTTCCTGTCCCGTGTCGGTGGTGGTCGAGATCAGCACCCGATGCTGCGGGAAACTTCGCCGCATTTGCTCCACCAGTCCGCTGACGGCGAGCACCTCGCCGAGCGAAACCGCATGCACCCAGATGACGCGCCTGGCCGGCGAAGCTGCGCGATCGTTGGTCAGTCGCGCCGGAACCGCGCCTAGGCGCTCCGCGAGTCCGCTGCGATATTTGCCGTGGCGCAGAATCTGGTAGAGCCAGTACGGCAGGCTCAACAGCATTCCCAGCGCCAGCGCCAGACTGTAAAGAAGATAGCTCAATCTGAGCCATTCTAAACCGCCTCATCATCGCGGCCTACCGGATCCCCAACTCTTTCGCGTTCTTCCGGGAAGAGGTGGGATAGATCGCGGCGCACTCCCCCTCTATAATCAACAGCTATGTGGACCTTGCGATCCCCCCATCGCTTCGCCGTTCTGGTCCTTTGGGCGACGTTACTTTTCCCGCTTCTGCTGGTGGCGAGCAAGAACTTCGTGAAGCCGGTAGCGAAGTCCGCCATAAATTATCCCGCACACGATTTCCATCGCGACTCGCAGGTCGCCATCGCCGCAGACCCCTACGACTCTCCGGAAAAGGCCAAGATCTTTTCCGTGGATTTTGCAGCGCACGGATTCCTGCCCGTGTTCTTTGTCGTAAGCAATGACGGCGACCAGCCGGTCTCCATCGCCAACATGGAAATCACGCTCATCACCGCCAACCGTTCGAAGCTCACTCCAATCTCCACCGACGATCTGTATCGTCGCCTCTCCAATCCCCAGACCAGTACGCGGCCGAGTCCTCTTCCGATTCCTCTTCCGCACAAAGTGAAAGGCACGGTCAGCAAGAAAGAAATGGAGGAGATCGAGTCCTCGCAATTCGCAGCCAAGGCGGTGGAGCCGCACGGCACCCAGTCAGGGTTTCTATTTTTCGACGTCGGAGACATCGCGTCGCCTCTGGCGGGCGCGAACATCAATATCACCGGCATCGACGATGCGAAGGGGGACGAACTGATGTACTTCGAAATCCCGGTGGACATGTACCTGAACGGGCCGCGGAAAACAAACTAGCATCCGATCTCCGACGTCCGACCTTAGGCTCTATCCGCTGACGTCCCGAAGTATGAGGTTTTTTCCTTTCCAGTTAACCGTGGATCCGGTTCGGCATCGGCGTTAGAGTAGATGCGTTAAGCAACGGCCGGAGGTTCTTATGCGCAAACATAAAGCGGACAATTCATCCCCCAGAAGTCGACGGAGCTTTCTTAAGACGGGCGGCCTGATGACTGCTGCGGTTTTCGGCTCGGCCGCTCTTCCGCATGTGGCGCGCGGCCAGTCAGATCAGTCGTCGCATCCTCTGCCCTCGAATCTTGCAACTACAAATGCCATGCCGACACGGAATCTCGGCAAGACCGGATACAGAGTCGGCATCTTCAGCCTGGGAGGGCAAGCCGCTCTCGAGAAGGCCAGTAACGAAGCGGTCGCGGTGCCCGTCATTGAAAAGGCTCTCGATCTGGGAGTGAACTACATTGATACATCTTCCATCTATGGCGGGCCCGAGCGCTGGAGCGAGCAATACGTGGGCCAGGTGATGAAGCATCGGCGGAGCGAGGCATTTCTCGCGACTAAAACGAAAGAGCGGACGCGCGATGGCTCTTTGCGCATGCTCGAGACGTCGCTGAAGTTGCTGCAGACCGATCACGTCGATTTGTGGCAACTGCACGACATTGGCACCATGACGGATATCAACGAGATCTTCGCGCGGGGCGGCGCCATGGAAGCGTTGCTCGAGGCTCGCGACCAGAAGATTGTGCGCCATCTGGGCATAACGGGTCACTACCGGCCAGACGCGCTGATGGAGGCGATCCGCCGACATCCCTTCGATACGATCCTGATGGCGGTCAACGCCGCCGACCCGCATCATTACAGCTTCTCCGAGCAACTGCTGCCGCTGGCCGTGGAGAAACAGATGGGCATCATTGGAATGAAAGTGCCGGCCCGCGGGCGCATTCTTTCGTCGTGGACGCCGCCGCCCATCGAACAGCAAAAACATTCCTGGGAAGGCATGGTGTTGGCGCCGACCGCGGGTACGCTCGATATGCGCCAGGCCATGTACTATTCGCTGTCGCTGCCGGTAAGCACGGTCATCATCGGTTGCGATTCGATTCCTCAGCTGGAACAGAACGTGCAACTGGCGCGCGAGTTCACGCCCCTCAACCAGCAACAGATGGCAGCGCTTACCGAGAAAGCGCACCCGGTGGCGAAGCAGTCGCTGTTCTTTCGGTTTTATGAACGGGCGTAGCATGGATGGCGGGGTTCTTGGCGCATGGCCGTTTAGGCTTACAGCGAGCAGCAGATCGATAAGGATGGTAGGTCAAGGCGATTGCGGGTTTGGCTTGGGGTCGCTGACTTCAGATGGGGAATATGTCGCCGTTGTTTGACGCGATGTGCGCCGAGGGCGGCCGGCCGTCGATTGCGCCGGAGAAGCTGCTGCGGGCGCAGCTGTTCGAGACCCGTCGTGCCTCCGCCCCGCGCTGCCTTTATAATTGCCGCCTATGCTCACCACGACGGCCGATGCCGTCGCCGCCGACGGCATCTATGAGCCGGTCATTGGACTGGAAGTGCATGTTCAGCTGCTGACGGCAACCAAGATTTTCTGCTCTTGTTCTACCCGATTTGGAGCGCCGCCAAATACGAATGTCTGCCCGGTATGCCTGGGGATGCCCGGCGCGCTCCCGGTGCTCAACAAGAAAGCCGTGGAGTTCGCGACCTTGGCGGCGATGGCACTCGAGTGCCGCATCAACGAGATTTCCATTTTTGCCCGCAAGAATTATTTCTATCCCGACCTGCCCAAAGGCTACCAGATTTCGCAGTATGACAAGCCGCTGGCCGAGCACGGATACATCGAAGTCACTGCCTCGAAAGACGGCCCAGGCAAGCAGGATCTGAGAACGGAGAACCGAGAACTGAGAACTCCGAAGAAGATCGGCATTACGCGGGTGCATCTCGAAGAAGACGCCGGCAAGAGCCTACACGAAGGCTTTCCCGATGCCGCGGAGAAAACGGCCATCGATCTTAACCGCACCGGCGTGCCGCTAATCGAAATCGTCAGCGAGCCCGAGATCGCCTCGCCCGATGAGGCCTACGAATACCTCACGCGGCTGAAGGAGATCATCCTCTACACCGGCGTCAGCGACTGCAACATGGAGGAAGGCTCCCTGCGTTGCGATGCCAACGTCAGTGTGCGGCCGCGCGGGCAGAAGGAATTTGGAACTAAGGCCGAAATCAAGAATGTAAATTCGTTTCGCTTTATTCGCGAAGCGCTGGAGTACGAAATCAATCGCCAGATTGCGATCATCGAATCGGGCGGCAAGATTACGCAAGAAACGCGCCTCTACAACTCCAACGAGGGCAAGACCTACAGCATGCGCTCGAAAGAGCAGGCTCACGATTATCGATATTTCCCCGACCCCGATTTGCTTCCGCTGGTGGTGGACGAAACATGGAGGGCCGAGATTGCCCGTGCTTTGCCGGAACTGCCTGAGGCGCGTCGGGCGCGCATGCTGAACCAATACGGAATCACCGAATACGACGCGCAGGTGCTGACGCTCTCAAAGTCGCTGGCCGATCAATTCGAGGAAGCCGCGAAGGCCGCCCGGAATCCGAAGCGCGTGGCCAACCTGGTGCAAGGCGAGCTGATGGGACGGCTGAACACGAAGGGAATCGAAATCGAGCAGTCTCCGATCTCGATGAGTGGAGTTGCAGCGTCCGCGGACCTGGTCGAAGCAGGAACAATCTCAGGCAAGATGCTCAAGGATCTTTACGACTTGTGCTTCGAGCGCTCGAAAGATTTTCCTGCCGTCTACGAAGAAGAAGGCCGTCCCCAGCAGTCCACGGATACAGCGGAGCTAGAAGAGATGATCGACGAAGTTCTCGCCGCCAATCCCAAACAGCTCGAGCAGTATCGTGCCGGCAAAAAGACGCTGCTGGGATTCTTTGTCGGCCAGGTCATGAAGGCATCCAAGGGCCAGGCCAGCCCCCAGATTGTGAATGAGTTGCTGGCGAAAAAGCTGGGTTAGCCGGTGGGGGCTGGACACTCCTGTTGGCACCGTTGATGTTAATTGTGCTTTTACGGCACGGTGAAACCACAGAACGGATCGCTGCCTTCAAATTCAAACCAAAGTCAAACATGGCGGACACGACCGTTCGCCCCGCACAGTCATCCCCTGCCCACACTTTGGTCATCTCAACTTTGGCTGCCTGGGCCGCTACCATGAGAGTGGGCCCGCCTGTCCTGGGCTGACGGATCGAGAATATTCATGAAATTCAAGCTGGACCGCATCGTTAGCATTGCCACTCTGGGGGCATCGTTGGTGGCCGTCATTTTGGTTCTGAAGAAACCGGCGCCGGTGGCGCGCCCGCAGGCTCCCGCGGCCATCGCGGAACATGCTCAGGCGTTCGATCAGAAAATGGCCGAATTTCAGCAAGCGGCGCAGCCAACGCCGGCAATCAGCCCTTCTGATACTTCTACTTCCAGGCCTAGGTCTGAACAGGCATCCGTTTCGCCTAGCCCGAAGGCTGAGGTCCACATCAATTCCGACGAGATCACCGCCGTGCTGGCGCAATCGTTAGGCACCGCCGCCGGAACGACCGGCCTTGCTCCGGACTCCAGCGTCGGCAGCGCCGCGCCCACCATTAAAGACCAGCAGGTCAGCTTCGACGGCGACATCGTGCACGGCCAGTTCTTGACCGAAATTGCCGGCAAGGATGTCTGGATCACGATCTCCGGTCACATCGGCGACAAGGACGGCTACGCCACCTTCGATCCCACGGAATTCAAGGTAGGGGATCTGAGCGTCCCCGTATCGCTGGTAAATCCGGCTCTGCAGAAGAAACTGGCAGAGGAGCGCGACCGGCTAAAACTTCCCGACAATGTTGGCGCGATGAAAGTAGAGAAAGGCGAACTGGTGATGCAGCAGAAATAGGTTCAGGCCTGTCGTTCAGGCTTTGACCGTGAGATTGTTCCGCCATCGAAATACCCGATTCGAAGGAACAACTTGTAAAGCCCCGCTCAGCCATCGTTCGTTTTGCGCAAACGAAACCGCTGACTCTTTTCTTCCGGCTCGCCGATTCGTGGGCTTGGATTCTCTCTGATCGTGCCTCGCGTTATCCGTCAGACTGCCCTGGGACCGAATTCCGACGGTTTCGACATCCCTGTCTTCTTACAGATGCTTTTGATCCCACGGCCGGCGCCTTGCTCTCCTGCTGGCTGTCCTCGCGCTTCTCCGTGGCAGTTTTTTCTGATTCTCCTGGGAGTCTGTTTCCTTCTGACCGCGGCGGCGAACCTGGCGAAGTTCGCGGTACTGGTCGCCATTGTGCTGCACGCCTTTTTCAATTCGAGCTCTGGGCTGGTGAAGGCCCTGACTCATGACCTCCCCCGCGTATCCGATGGTGAGCTAAACACTGGCGGTCTTTGTCTGTGGGACAGCCCTTGGTCTCACCATTCTCGCCATGCGGATCAGCAGGCTAAAATCTGCTTGACTCTCACCTAACGTCAGACCGTAAAACTTTTATCAGGGGGAACGATGGACCGTACGTATCTGCCGCACGAGTTCGCAAAGCGCGCCGGAGTGACGATCCGCGCCCTGCATCATTACGACCGGCTTGGGTTGCTGAAGCCCAGCGGCCGTACTGCTGCAGGGTATCGGGTGTATTCGGAGGGCGACTTGGCACGCCTGGAGCAGATCGTAGCGTTGAAGTTCATCGGCTTTCCCTTATCCCAGATCCTGGAACTCGTTCACCGTAACGACACCGATCTTTGCGCGGCGCTGCGGCAGCAACGCCAGATTCTGGCCGAGAAGCGGGACCATCTCAGCCGGGCGATCGAAGCCATGGAACGAGCGGAAAAAATCGTGGCCACCGGTGGGAAGCCGGACTGGGAGCCATTCCGTAAGGTCATCGAGGTGATTCAAATGCAGACAAGAAAAGATTGGATGAAAAAGTATTACACCGAGGAACAGCTGGCGAATCTCGGCCAGCGTTGGTCGCCCGAGGTGCAGGCGGAGTCAGAGAACGGTTGGGCTGCACTGGCTCAAGACACGGAACATGCCATCGCGAGGGGCGCAGACCCATCCGGCGAAATCGGCCTGCAATTGGCTGCTCGCCGGCAAAAACTGCTGGCGATGTTCACCGGCGGCGATCCTGGCATGGAGCAGAACCTGCGAAAGCTCTATGCCGACAAAGCCAACTGGCCGGCGAGTTTCAAAAAGCCGTACAACGACGCGGTGGACGCGTTTCTCTGCCGGGCTGCCGACGCCTTGGCAAAGAAATAAGTTGCCATAGGATCATGAAAAAACGTCTGGAGAAGACTCGGGGCGCGATTCTTATCCGCGCCTGGATCTCTCACTCGGGCCTCAAACTGTCAAACATCTTCCACAGCTTGTCCGCGGTGGCGCGATAAATGATCCAACCATTTCCATTATCCGAAATCTCGCGGAACAGCAGTTCGCCCCGGTTATCGCCGTCAGCGTCCACCGCGTCTACTAATTCGAGGCGCGGTGTGATATCGAGATGATACTTGTCGGTGACGCCGACATAGAGCTTGTGCAGGTTATTGTAGATATCCGGATTAGCCACCAGCAGGATCGAATATTGCAGATCGGAATCGACAGGCGCATGGGGAGTGCCCGGAGACGGAGGCGGCATGTGGGCATCCGCGGTGAAAATCAGCACCGCTTGATTATTGCCCCACAAGTCGTAGGCCTTCATCTGCACGTCCTCGAGAATTGGGTCCTGAGTTTTCGAGCCCGCCGTTTTCGAAGCCGCAGCCCGCCGCGCCGTTTGAGGGCTGGCCGACTTTGAAGGGGGCGTCGGCACAATTTTCGCCTTGGCCCGAGCGTCCACATAGGCGCGGACCTGCTCTTTGGCCAGAGTCGTCATCTGCTTAAGACGCTCTCCCTCTTCGTCCTTGAGCCATTCGAACGCGAACGACTTGGGCTCGGGTCCGCTCGCATCGGAAATTGCCGGAATGAGTTGGACCGGATTCTTCTCGGGAGTGGGCTGAACAGGTTTTCCGGGATCCGCAGGTTTCCCGACATCCGCAGGGGACGCCGCGGACGCCACCGCGCCGGGCTTGCTGTACCCAGGCACTTCATCCTCCGGCAATGGTTCGACGGGCTTGCCGCGCCGAAGTCTGGGCCGGTTGGCTTCGTCCGCTCCACTGTCAGACTGTGCCGTCGACGCCGACGGGCGCTCGGCCGGCTTGGAATCGCCGGGCTTGGCGTCGCTAGGTTTAGTGTTTGTGGGCGGGGGGGCACCCTGCGACGTGGGCGAGGAAGCGTTTGGCGCGGGTCGATTGGGAGTAGTGGGACTCGATCCGGCTGGAGTCGAGGTGGGTTGGCTCGGCGTCTGACTGGGCGTGGTCTGCGTCGGGCTTGTCTGGCCTGAATTGGTTTGACCTTGGCTTGTTTGACCCGAGCCCGTCTGGCCCGGTGCCGCAGATCCCCCCGATGTGCCTTGCGGCGCAGAGGCCGGAGATGTCGTCGCAGGTGGCGGGGCTTCCTTCGGTGCGCTTCTGGTAAGCCGTGGCGGTGCGTCGTTGGTTTCGATCCCTACCGGAGCCTTCTCCGCCTTGTGCTCCGTCTTCGGCTTCTCGGTTCCTGCCGGCACCCACGTCCCGGTGCCTAGCCACGGAGTCTGCACATTGACGGCGTTGCTATGCAACGCACTGTTCACCGTGAACAGACCCAACGAACTGCCAGTGCGTTCAGCCTCATAGACCGTGCCCGGTTCCAGAGCCATGGGGACGGGATCGGCCTTGTACGCAGTCGCATCCCAGAACTTGCCGCCGACTAAAATGGCGATCGGCACCAGCGACGCCTTGCCATTCGGGGCAAGCTGGAGCACGGCAACCGCCCGCGGTTCCGCATCCTTCTTTCTGGGGCCCTTCCGCTCCCCGGGCGTGATCTGGGGCCGTTCTTCCTGAGCAGTCAGGACAGCGGCCCAGGATGTAACACAAGCCAGCAGCGCGACGAAAAGCGATCCGCGGTATAAAATCTTCTGGAAAGCCACCTTGCCCATTGCCCTTTGGCTGGCATTCGACTGCGATTTACCCGGAGAAACTCCCATGAAGGTCAATGATAAGGCTCCTGACTTTACTTTGCCGGACGAGAACGGAAAAGAAGTCGCGTTGAAAGACCTGCGGGACAAGACCGTCGTTCTCTACTTTTACCCCCGCGCCGACACTCCGGGCTGAACCATCGAAGCTCGCGGGTTCCGCGACACTTACAAAAAGATGCAGAAGACGGGCGCCGTGCTGCTCGGCATATCGCCCGACACCCCAAAGGCGCAAAAGAAATTCCAGGAGAAATTCGACCTGCCCTTCACCCTGCTCGCTGACCAGGACAAGAAGGTCGCCGAGGCTTTCGGCGTCATGAAAGAAAAAAATATGTATGGCAAAAAGGTTATGGGCGTGGCGCGGACCACTTTCATCATCGGCCCCGACGGGAAGATCCAGCATATTTTCGAGAAGGTGAAGCCAGAGGGCCACGCCGAGGAAGTCTTGAACTATCTGAAAGAATCGACCAAGGGCGTGGCGTAAGGCCATACAAAACTGCACGATCATCTCAAGCATCCGTTCCCCAAGAGCAGGACGCCATGCGTCACACAATTACGGCTATTTGGATCGTAGGAATTCTGGCGTGGGTATCTCCCGCTGCCACTCCCAAAGCATTCCCGACGCCCGGGGACACCCCGGTATCGATTCTGCTTGTCTTTAAAGACGGGCACCAGGAGAGTTTTGCCATGTCAGATATCGCCCGCATCGAATTCGCCGGTGCCGGCAAGTCTACCGCTGGGCCCGATTATTTCCTCGGTAAATGGGAGGCTGGCGACGGCAGCGGTGGGAACTTCTTCATCCGGCTCGAAGCGAATGGCGAGGCCAATAGGTCCATTGGCGCCAGCCATGGCATCTGGACGGTCGTCGGCGACCAGGCACGCGTCAGTTGGGACGATGGCTGGCACGATGTCATACGGAAGATCGGCGACAATCATGAGAAGCTGGCTTTTGCGCCCGGGCGACGTTCTCGGAGAAGCCGGATAATGTCACCAGTGCCAGGAAACTTGAGCCCTAGCGCTCGATTTCATGGTCCGGCGTAAGGACCGAAGGAACTATTACGGTTGGCGCTTCGTACCATAACAAGGGCAGGATGTTTCTTTTATGCTCCTGCGATTCGGAAGGAAAACCATGCATGGTCTCATGAGAGTCGTGGGAATTTCTGCGATCCTGTCGCTCACCTTGGCTGGCGCAGTTGCGAATCTGGCTGCTTCCTCGGCGGACGAGCGCAGCACGGTCGTGATCATCTTTAAAGACGGGCACCGTCAAAGCTTCGCCATGGCGGAGATTGCGCATATGGACTTCAAGGCTCCAGCCGTGATCGTTTACAAGGACGGCCACCAAGAGAAGTTCTCCCCCTCCGACATTGCCCGCATCGAGTTCGGGAATTCTTCGCTCAGCGAAATGATGCCCGGACGAGGTCACTTTGTTGGCAAGTGGGAAGTCGGTGACGGCAATGGAAGCACATTCTTCATCACCCTCGACGCGGACGGAGAGGCGAGGAAGACGCTGGGCTCATCGCATGGGACTTGGACTCTGGTCGATGGAGAGGCTCGCATCAGCTGGGAAGATGGCTGGCACGACGCAATTCGAAAGGCGGGAACCAAACACGAGAAGCTCGCCTACGAACCCGGCAAGTCGTTCGACGACACACCCTCCAACGTCACGGCTGCGAGAAACACACAGCTCAAACCGATCTAGCCCGTGGTCGTCCGGTTAAAATTTTTTGCATGCGCAAGCCACAGAGCTCAGGGCAAACTGCGCCGATTCGTCCGCTCGATCGTGCGTTCTTCAGCCGCGATCCGCGCCGGGTGGCGCGCGAACTGCTGGGCAAGGTGCTGGTCCGCGAGAAAGTCCGAGAGAGGGTCCGGGAGAAAACAGATCGTCCGCCTGGGAGGAAGCTTCTTACCGCCCGCATCGTGGAAGTCGAAGCCTATCTCGGTTCGCAAGATCCTGCCGCCCACGCCGCCGCCGGAAATACCGCCCGCACTGCCGTGTTATTCGGGCCTCCCGGCCATGCCTATGTTTACTTCATCTACGGAAATCACTACTGCCTCAACGTCTCTTGCGAGCCGGAAGGCCGCGCCGGATCGGTTCTGATCCGGGCGCTCGAACCGCTTAGTGGCATAGAAGAAATGGCTCAAGCTCGCGGAACCGAAATTCACGGACCGAAAGACCTGCTTAAACTTACCAGTGGGCCGGGACGGCTGGCGCAGGCTTTCGACATTACCCGCGCTCGAGACAATGGGTGCGATCTGACCTCCGCCGCCAGCCCCCTGTGGATCGGCGAAGATGGATATCGCGCTCAAGGCATTTGTGTGACCCCTCGCATTGGTATCACCAAGGCTGCGGACAAGCCACTCCGCTACATCCTCGCGGGGAATGCCTTCGTCTCGGGGCGGAAAATACGAACCGAGTAGGTCGGAGTTTGATTGGACTTTTTTCCTTGCCCTGGAACAGCAGCCGTTCAGGGCGCGAGACCGCGTCCAAAGCACAGGTCCACACAAAAGACTGCCAGCGAGCGCATCTTGACAAAGGGGTGTAGACTTGCTCCGGGTCGGTTATTCAAAAGCCCTGCTGAAAAGGTCTTTCGCCCGCCACTGGTGGACAATTTTTCCACAACCCCTGCAGCGACGCGAATCATCTCATGCATTAGGAGCCCGCTTGCCTCGCCTTGCGCGATGTCGGATGCTGGTGGTCGCGCTGGGAACCTTGGTTGCAACCGCGCCGTCGCTCCTGGCCGGAGACGGGGCAGTGGCCAGTCTTCCTCCTGCCAGCATCTCTTACATTCTTATCGGGTTTGCGGGCGGGTTTGTGCGCCACGATAATCCACACCATGGCCCCGTGCGACTTGCGCAACGCATTGTGCAGGACCTTCCTCAACAGGACTCAATCCAGATCTTTGAAAACCGGCACCGGAAAAATGCCTACAAAACCATTCTGCGACTGCTCGACCGCAATCACGATGGCGTTCTGAGCAATCAGGAAAAATCGCAGGCGCACATCATTCTCTTCGGCCACAGTTGGGGAGCTTCGGCCGTGGTCTTGTTATCTCGTGAACTGGATCGCGCTGGGATCCCCGTGCTGCTCACGATACAGGTCGACAGCGTCGAAAAACCTTGGCAAAACGACAAGGTCATCCCCGACAACGTCGCTGCGGCAGTGAACTTCTATCAGCCGCACGGGTTGTTGCACGGCCGCGCCCGGATCACCGCCGCCGACGATTCAAAGACCCAGATTCTTGGAAATTACCGCTTCGATTATCAGAAAGCTCCAGTGCAATGCCGGGGAGCTTCATGGCTCCAGCGCGTATTCACTCCCAGCCACATGCAGAGCGAATGCGATCCCCGCCTGTGGTCGCAGGTCGAGGGTTTAGTCCGGCAGCGGATTGAGCCTCAACCCGCCGCCACCGCAGAGATTCCGTCCCTGTAGAGCATTGCAGCGCAAAGAACCCCTATTTCGCTCTAACTGGCACTTTTCCCCAGCAGGATATTGTCGATCAGCCGCGTACTTCCCACAAATGCCGCCACGGCCACCAGCGCGCAGCTCGAAATCGAGTCGACGGGATCGAGCGTATCCGGATCTACAATTTCTAGGTAATCGAGTCGCACCGAACTTTCCCCTACAAATTCCGCTCGTCCCGCAGCGACTAATTCGGAGGTTTTTCGTTGCCCCCCATCCGCCATTCGTTGCACCCGCGTCAGCGCACGATGCAACGCCAGCGCCCGCTTCCGCTGATCGGCATCGAGATAGGCGTTCCGCGAACTCATCGCCAATCCATCGGACTCGCGCACGATCGGACACACCACAATTTCCGTGGGAAGATTCAGATCGCGCACCATGCGGCGGATGATCGCCACTTGCGCAGCATCTTTCTGACCGAAAAAGGCCGCATCCGGGTCCACGATATGAAACAACTTGGCGACGACGGTGGCGACGCCGCGAAAATGTCCCGGCCGCGAACGCCCGTCCAGCTTGTCGCTCAATCCCTCTACCGTCACCCAGGTCACCGCCCCGGCGGGATACATCTCTTCAACGGACGGTGCGAACAACAGTTCGACGCCTTCCCGCTCCAGCAGTTCCCGGTCGCGCTCGAACGATCTCGGGTATTTCGCCAGATCTTCATTCGGCGCAAACTGCGTGGGGTTGACGAAGATCGACGCCGCCAGCGCGTCGCATGATGACCGGGCCGCCCGGACCAGGGACAAGTGCCCCTCATGCAGCGCTCCCATGGTCGGGACAAATCCCAGCCGCCTGCCGGCGCGCCGCGCGGCGCCAGACGCAGCCCGCATTTCGTGAATGCTGGTGCAGGTTTTCAAGGATGGATAATGCGATCGCGCTTCACGACGAGGGCACCCACTTCACCGCGATATGGGCGCCCTCGAGGATCCCACCCACTATGCCCTTGTTGCGGCGAATGGCGATGCCATCCTCATCGGAAAGTTTGACATTGTTTTCCGCTGCCGCCACCACACGGCCATAAGGCCAGTTTGAAGCCGGCAAAGCCGCCAGCGCCGGGAGCAACTCAGCCGGCTTCAGTCTGATTTCCGTATTGTCGGCGGCATCGAGCAAAGCCACGCCGTCCCGGCGGACGATCAGGTAAGGGTTGCGCCAGGTTTTCATGTCGTGGACACCCTCGAACTGGACCGAATTCGCTGCCGGGATCGCCTGCAACAAGACTTCGGGAGCGGGTGGTTTCGCGGCGTCCTGCTGCGAACACGCCACCAGAGAGATTCCCAACGACAGAATCAACGAAACCTGCAGACGAACAGGCTTGCCAATCACGGGGCCGTAGCTACCTCACCATCGCGGGAACATCGTTTCTTGCCGCCCACACCAGCGCGACGATCCATCCGATCACGCTCCATCCCAAGAAAATGTTGAGCAGAAAGATCGCCAGGAGGTCCCGCTTGCTGCGCGCCAGGGCAATAATCGACGGCAGGAAATACATCACAAAGCCAAAGCCGAAGAACGGGAAGAAAATAAACGTTGAGAGAGTCGTCATGACCGCCCTCCTTTTTTTTGACATCCTCCCCGCCCTAAAGAGCGGGGGTTCCTTCTCAGGCTACGCATGGGCTTAATCTCCCACGTTAGCGCCTGAAGGCCCTGCCCGGGCCCCTTATAGCTTTACTGCATTCGCCTGGTTTCTAGACAGAGACTAGCTCCGTCACAGCAGACCTTTAGGTGCGCGGTCTCCAGATCCAGCTAAGAAAGAAGATTTCGCTGCAGCTTCAACCAAAAGGCAAGCCTTATATCCACTCCCTCCACTCCCTGAACGGAGTGGTTTTACGGCCCACAAGGATAACCCAACATCTATAGCCTAGCACTATCAAGTCTGCGCCGCAGCGCCATTTCCGCCGCACTTTCCAGACCCTGCGTCGCCTTCCACATTGGGAAGGTACCGAAACCCCAAAGGCTGAGTTGCAAAACCTTAGCAGCGGTCATTCGCGCAAATCCGTGGCAAAGAATTTAACGCTACCGTCGCATGGCCCGCTTTCGCGCAAGAACCTCATTCAGCGCGGCTCCAGTTTCTCTCGGTAGATGATACGACTCTTCGTCCGCCGGATACTGGTGCGACCGCACGTCCGCACGGAAGGCCCGCACCGCGTTCGTAATTAGCGCCGCCGCATCGCCATAGCGTCGCACAAATTTTGCAGGAGGGGCAAACGTCAGATTCAAAATGTCATGCAACACCAGCACCTGCCCGTCGCATTCAGGTCCAGCGCCAATTCCGATGGTTGGAGCGCTAATCTCGGCGCTAATCATGGCCGCCACTTCGCGCGGAATGCCCTCGAGATAGAGACAAGCCACCCCAGCGCGGTCCAGCGCTACGGCATCGCGCATGAGTTGCTCAATGCCGGTCAGGCTTTTCCCCTGCACCTTATAGCCGCCCATTACATTCACCGACTGCGGAGTCAGACCGATGTGCCCCGCCACAGGAATCTCGGCGTCAATAATCTGCCGGATCAACTCGGCACGTTTTTCTCCGCCCTCAATCTTCACCATCTCAGCGCCCCCTTCCTTCACAAAGCGGGCAGCGTTGCGGAGGGCGCTTTTGGGATCAATCTGGTAAGAGCCGTAGGGCATGTCCGCCACCAGCAGCGCACCCTTCACTCCGCGCCGCACCGCCTTCACATGGTGCAGCATCTCGTCCATCGTGACCGAGAGAGTATTCTCATAGCCGAGCATGGTTTGGGCAAGCGAATCGCCCACCAGCACTACATCGATGCCGGCTTCGTCCACCAGACGCGCCGTCGAGTAGTCGTAGGCGGTCAGGCAAGTGATGGGTTCGTGGCGGAGTTTCTGTTCCCGCAAGGATGCGGTCGTGAACTTAGGGCGAGATTCGTCGGAAAAAGGCCCGCGATTCGGAGTGAGACTCATGGATGTCCTCCAGTGCCCCTCCGCCTGGGCGGATAGAGCCTGTACACATCGATTACGACAGCTTGGAATATTGTAGCCCAAAAAGGGTTCGTCGTCTCCTAGGGCCTAGGGTCGACGCCGTCGGCGAAAAACCTGCTTCGG
>Ga0209420_1000204_pt1 | contig 36939 bp, 39 predicted proteins | sample BlaSpr_A8_OM1_O1_FD_187972 | JGI IMG/M metagenome (GOLD analysis project Ga0209420, IMG submission 187972) | Forest soil microbial communities from Thunder Bay, Ontario, Canada - Black Spruce, Ontario site 2_A8_OM1_O1 (SPAdes) (version 2) | ecosystem: Environmental > Terrestrial > Soil > Boreal...
ACTAACGGCCTGCCGCAGCGCGACTGCTACGTCAACGTGTTGCGCGATGCCATGGCGGTCGACTCACTCGATAAGTGCGGAGTTTATTTCGGCACCAGCGGCGGACAGCTTTATGCTTCGGCCGATGCTGGGGATAGCTGGGCGCCGATTGTGCGCGATCTTCCGGCGGTGCTTTCGGTTGAGGTACAGACGCTGCCTTGATCCGCGTCATACTCCCGCAACATCTGCGAACGCTGGCGCGTGCCGGAAGCGAGGTGGAGCTTGAGGTCGATGGTTCCGTCACGCAACGGTCTGTGCTCGATGCGCTCGAGGCCCGCTATCCTATGCTCCGCGGGACGATTCGGGATCAGGTCACGCGACAGCGGCGACTGTTCCTGCGATTCTTTGCTTGCGAGGAGGATCTATCTCACCAGGCACCGGATGCTCCGCTGCCTGACGCGGTGGCGTCCGGGAAGGAACCGCTCCTCATCATCGGAGCGATTGCCGGAGGGTAAGGCCGGAGGCCGCGCATAGATAAACCGTCGAGCTTTGCTCGACGGACAGCCGAGGGCGGCTGTCCCCACATGAGCATTTTCGACGCCTCCGATTTGCCCGCTTCCTGCCCGTCCGCTATAGTTTTCTTAGCCATGTTTGAGGATTTCACGGCCACTGACCGCTGGACGAAGAAGCTGGTTCACTGCGTTTATCAGGCGCTGATCGTTGCGATTGCTACGCGGCACGCCGATGCGGTCGACGTCAAGTTTCTGGTCGATGGAAGAACTGTGTGGGTGGCACTGCCGCACCCGGCGTGGGTGGAGTACAAGAACCGCACGGGCAAGGCCATCACGGATTCGCTCGCCGTTGAAATTGCCGGCCATTATCTGAAAGCCGCGCTGGAAGCTGGCGAGGGTCTGGGCCGCGATATGTATTCACTTACGGTCGAGCAGACTCTGGCGCATCTGGAGGCGGCTGTGGCCGCCATGCAGGCTGCGGTCCCGGCGTAGCGCCGCCTCGTCGGCAGCCGGGTTTTCGCCCTCGACAGCCGAGGCGGCTGTCTCTACATGAGCATCCCCACATTACGCTCTAAAGCGTGGCTTCGATCTGCAGGCCTTCGATCATGTCGTTGAGCGTTTTCTGGGCTGCCTCACGCTTCTGCTGCAAGTCGGCCACCTCGCGGTGCAGTGATTGCACGTGGTCTTCCTGTTCGTTCAGTTCGCGGACGTAGCGCGCTACCAGCGCCTTTTCTTCCGCGCTGCCTTTCAGAGCTTTCATGTTTTCGCGGACGCGCTGCTGATCCTCAGAGATCCCGGAAATCTTCGACTTGCGCGATCCCATCTCGGCGTCGAGGGCGGCGATGCTGTTTTTCTGCGCGATCACTTTTCGCAGGGCCTGTTCGATTTCAGGGTTGATCATCTTCTGGGCGAGAAAGAACTTGATCTGATCGTCAGTGACATTCGATAACTGATAACTGTTTGTGACTGGGTGGTACTCCTTGACCAGCAAGGTTTCGGTTTTCTTTGGATCGACCGTTATACGGAAGCGGTGGAAGGAAGTAGAGCTTTCTGCCGGCTTCTCTTCGTCGGTGAGCTTCCAGCCTGGACGCGCGGGATGCTCGATCACAATGGTCCGTTGCGCTGTGTCGCGGTTGCGGATGGTGTAGGTGTTTTCTTCGCGCTCCTGGGTGGATTGCGTCATCAGGCCGTGTGCGATGAAGACCCTAGTGACACGCTGGTTTTCCGCTTTTTGTCTGGCGTCGACCAGGACGCCGAGGTCGGCCGCGTAGGAGAGCAGGCGCTTCTCGCCGGGCTTGATTGGGTCCATCAGGCCTTCGCCGGCGAAGGCATCGCCTTCGAGCACGTTGAAACTGCCGCCGTCGAGTGTGAGTTCGCTGGTGTTGTCGAGCCAGAGAGCGCGAAGAACTGAAGTTTGCGAGGGATTCCAGACCGAGACTTTCTCCGCATCGATGCGCGCCTGCAGGATTGGAACCAGGGCTGACTGGTTCTTGCGGATGGTGACGCGGTCCTGGAGTTTGTATTCGAAGAGGTCGCCGAGGTCGCGCGTTTGGGCAGTGGCGGTGGCGGCTTCGAGGTGATCGACATCCTCACTGAGCCACTGCTTGAAGTTTCCTGCGCTGGGCCGATACATCCCACCCCCAACGCCGCCACCGCTGCCGGAGCCGACGCCAGCGCCCACCGCCATCTGGGACTGGGCCTTGGCGGCAATTCCGCCCATGACTCCTCCCATCTGGCCGCCGGGAATTCCGCCTGGAACTCCGCCAACAACGCCGGTCGCCATCGGAGGTGGCGCATTGGCTTCCTCAATCGTCGCCTCATGCGTCTGGGGTGTGATCATGGCATTCTGCGGCAGCGGAACAACCGGGCGACGCGCGTAATACGGCTGCGAAAGCTCCTGCACAAACGATTGCGGTGCGCCTGCGACCAGCGACAGTTCGACGTTCTTCCAGTCTTCGCCGACCGTGTTGTCGACGATGGCCCAGCCCTGCAGCAAGGGTTTGCCTTCATTCGGGATCACAATTCGGTAAGTGCTCTTCCACACCGGGACTTCGCTGATATAGCTGACCAGCAGATTGCGCTCGCCTTCGCCTGCCGTGGAGATGGTCATGCGGCGCACGTCCTGATCGCGGGTGGAGGCGACCAGGCCCAGGTATTTCCCGACTTCGTCATTCACATCTTTCTCGGCCACGCGGACGCTGGTAGTGGGAGTGAGATCGAAGACGCGGACTTCTCCGCTGTCGCTGACGATGGAAATCTGATCGATCGTGACTTTCTGATCCCCCTTGATGGGGATCTCGCGTTCGTCGATGCTGAGCAGGCGTCCGGAGGCAGTCTCTGATCCGCTGCGCACATCGAGGCGGGCGCCGCGCAATGCGTCGAGAAACTGCGCGGTGGTTGGGTTCTCGCCTGCGGCGAGGTGCAGAGAACCGAGACGGCGTTCGAGAGGAGCGTTCGAGTTGTAACTGACGCCGGTGATGCGTCCCTTGCCAAGATCGAGCACGGTCAGGGATTTCAGCACGTCATTCAGCTGAGCGGTGGTGAAATCTACGTTGACGTCCTGGCTGTCGCGCACCTGGCCGGCATGTTCAAAGTAGCCGACTCCATTCTTGTAGAGAATGACGCGAGTTACAGGCAGGCGCGCGGCTGAATCAGCGGCGGAACTGGAAGACTGGCCAGATAAATATTGGCCAGACGAAATTGAGGCGAGTGCTAAGCATAGTATTGAGACGTTCAGAAAACGCATGGCTCCTCCGTTGAGCTGGGGAGTCCGCTCGTCCTGAATAGAACGCAGCAGGCAGTCGTTCTTGCGCGCTGGGCGCGGCCCCCTGCAGGGATTTAGACACCTGAGCGGAGGTCTCTGGAGCCGTGGATGCGAGTTCCGCGTTTTGAGATGGCTGGGGCTTTCAGCAGGAGCTTTCCGCGGGGTGCGGCGCAGCGCTGCTGCTCAGGCTTTCTTGAGCAGCCGGCTGAGCCAGATCAGGAACATGGCGCCGATGATTGCCACCACGATGGTGCCGATCAACCCTCCGGCGTAGATGCCGAGCGCGCCGAGGAGCCATCCGCCGACGACCGCGCCGACTATGCCGAGGACGATATCCATCACTGGGCCGTAGCCGCCGCCTTTCATGATCTTGCCAGCGGCCCAACCCGCGATCAGTCCAACGATGATCCACCAAATCAAGTTTGTGAGCATGCGACCCTCCCTGTAATTGGCTGGAATCTTGAGCCAGCTCGCGCGACAGCACGCGTGTGAATGGGCAGACTAGTGAGCGGGAGGAGAGATGTCAAGCAGGGCTCTTGGGCGCGGCGCTGTCTGTGGTTAAATCAAGTCATGTTTGCCCGCAAGATTCGCCTAGAGTACGAGGACAATGGCAGGAGGGTTAATTGTCCGTTGAAGTGGCTGGACAGTTTCTCCATGCGGAACTTCACGAACGCCAGCGTTTTTGACGATACCTTGCCAGTCGCCGACGGGTGCATGGAGATCGGCACAAAAGTTCCTCTGGAGCAACTTCGAGACGCTATGCAGGACTGGTTCCGGCGCAAGAGTTATCTGCCGAAGGACTCGAACTTGTTATTAGAAGAAATCTGAGGAACCGCAGAAGGTAACCGCATAAGATGCTGTTTCCCGACGCCGCTCTGACAGGGGGCGGCGAATCCTGGGAAGCGTTCCGCAGTTCCAAAACGGGAAAATTTTACCCATTTCAATACCTTTTGGGGTGGCGGAGCCGCCAACGCATGTTATTTTCAAGTAATTAGAAGACCGCCAGAGGTGGCCAACAATTTGCACATACTATTTTGAGGTTTGGATGATGAATTACAGATTGCAGCCCTTCCCCACATCCGGCACTCGCGAATCGCGCACACGTCAGCCGTTAGCTGAACCGTGGGGCGTTCCGCGGTTGAGGCCGGAGGATGCAAAGTTCTTCCGTTCGTGGTTCGTCTACGATTCCGGTCTCAAGACGGCCAGCCCCCGCGGCCGCTTCAACTGGAAGCTGGTCAGGGGAATCACGCTGGCAACCGCTGTCAGCTTCGGTTTCTGGGTGGGCATGGGGCTGATGATTGCCCGCCTCTGGAAGTAAGGCTCGATTGCGCGGCTTGTCCGGATATGTGGAGCGTTACTTGTCATAGTGCAGGAGTGACATCACGTCGTAACCTTTGAGCTTCTCCCGCCCCTTCAGAAAATCCAATTCCACGACGAAGCCGAGCCCTGCAATCTCTGCGCCGAGCATCGATGCCAGCTTGGCGGTGGCCTCGGCGGTGCCACCGGTCGCCAGGAGGTCATCGACGATCAGCACACGCTGGCCTTTCTGGATGGCGTCCTTGTGCATCTCGAGCGAGTTGGTGCCGTACTCGAGCGCGTAATCGAACTTCACGGTTTCGGCGGGAAGTTTGCCCACTTTGCGCACGGGAACAAACCCCGCATTCAAGCGGTAGGCCAATGCGGGTGCGAAGATGAAGCCGCGGGCTTCCATGCCGAGGACGAGGTCGACCTTCTGGGCGACATAGTGCTCGGAAAGCCGGTCGACAAGTGTGGCGAAACCGACTTTGTCTTTCAGCAGGGTCGTGATGTCGTAGAACAGAATCCCCTTCTTGGGGAAATCGGGAACTTCGCGGATCAGCTTTTTGAGTTGGTCGGCATTCATGCCTGAGTTGAGAGGCAATCTACCACGCTCCTTCAATGCGAAATGAAGTGACACCGCTGGCCGGTTTAGCTTCGGACTCTTCGACCGCATCCACGCGAGCGGCGCGCGGGCCTTCGCGAAGTCGCGAACGCAAGCCGGAGAGCTGATCGCGAGTTCCCTGAGCCAGGATCTCAACGCTGCCGTCGGCGTTGTTGCGAACCCAGCCCGCGATGCCGAGGATGTGGGCTTCGCGCTCCACGAACCAGCGGAAACCCACGCCCTGCACGCGTCCGCGGACCACAAATCGGCGGCCTTCAACTGCTTTTTCGGTGGAGGTCATGCCTGACAAATTGAGTCTTACGCCCGCGACAAATACACACCCTCTGCGGTATCGACCTTGATCTTCTCGCCTTCGTTGATGAAGGGCGGCACCTGCACTACCAACCCGGTTTCAGTCTTTGCCGCTTTGGTTACGCTTGATGCGGTCGCGCTCTTCAGCCCTGGTTCGGTTTCGACCACGGTAAGCTCCACGGTCTGCGGCAGCTCGATGCCCACGGCCTTGCCGTCGAAGAATTCTACTTTGATCTCGAGGTTGGCGATGAGATAATCCACGGCGTCGCCCAGGATTTCTTTGCTGAGATGCGTCTGTTCGTAGTTCGCCGTGTCCATGAAGTAGTAGTTATCGCCGTCGGCATAAAGGAACTGCATGTCGACCTCGTCCACGTTGACCTTCTCGATAGGGTCGGGCGAGCGGAAACGGTGCTCGAACATCGCTCCGGTGCGAAGGTTGCGCAGCTTGGCCTGGATGAAGGCACGCAGGTTGCCGGGCGTGCGGTGCTCTACGCTGAATACGGAGTGCAGATCATTGTTGTGCTTGATGATCATGCCGGGACGCAGTTGGGTGGCAGGGATCGACATCGGTTAAGGCAATCTCCTCAAAAATAAGTGCGGTTTGCTGGGCTGACGGAAGGCGGGCAGGCCACATTTTCCGCCGCACAAGGGCCGAAAAGTTATTTTACACTCAGGCCGCGGGAAAGGAAACCTTCCCGAAGCTGCACTCATCGTAAGCGAGCCCACTACGTCGGGTTTGGGTAAGGCTCGCTGCCAACCTTGTAGAGGACTAGAATTGCGGCTGGCGGGATATTGCAGCCGGACGGACGGATGTCCGGCGCTCTCGTCAGACGGAAATGAGGTCATATCATGCGTTTTGGACGTTATGAATCTTCTGAAGGAAACAACATGGGAACCGCGGTTACGTTTTTTCTGGTTGGACTCGGCGCGGGAGCCCTCGTAGCGCTGGCGCTTGCTCCAAAGACCGGCAAGCAATTCCGCCGCGACCTGAAACGCGGCTACGACGACGCCAAGGATACGCTGCAGGATTGGACGGAAGAAGCCAAAGACCGTGCCCGCGACGTGAAAGAACGCGTGCGCGACGTGGCGGAGCGCGGCGTCGATCTGGCGGAAGATCTGCGCGACGCAGCCCGCGAGAAGGTGGAGCCGCTGCGGAAGGCTGTCAATCGCGGATAAGGACGGAAATGTCATCCCTCGCTTCGCTCAGGATGACATGTGTCGAGTTCCCTTTCTAGTGGAAGATGGAGGCGAAAAACCTTCCTATCCGCTGCAGCACGGTCGCGGGAGCCGGCGGCGGTTGTACCTGGGTTTCGAGGTGGGTTTCGAAGCGAGCCAGCCGGGCTGGCGATTCCATCACAGGAAGTGCCGCGGCCTCGTCCGTAGGAGCAGGTGGTGCTGCGTGTTTCTTGCCGCGGAAGACGAATGGCGCTTCCACCTGGACATGAACTTCATTCGGCTGCGAAGGCGGGAGGGGTTGGATTTCGGGTCCGCTGGAAAGCGTCCGCGGCGCGTCGTTGCCGGGCTTTGCGCTAGTCTCCGGTGAGGCGCTTTGCGGCAGGGCCGCCTTCGCCGGCAACTCAGAGTCCGGAACGACGTCCGGAACGGCCGCCGGCGGCTTATCTGTTTGCATCACCGGAACCGGCGCGGGACAACCGCATTCTGCGGGCGCGCTGGCATCGATCTTATCCTTATCCTTGTCAATATCAATGCGCCCCGAATGGAACACCGCCTGCTCGGCGGGTTTCACCTGATAGCTGCGATCTCCCATCAGCTCCGAAACGATCGCCGAGGAATTATCGCCCGGCAATGCACGCACGCAAGTGTTGCCATGCGCGTCTGCGCTGACGGCATAGTCAAACTCTCCCGGGCCCGCGAACAGGATGCGGAAGTCCGGAGTGAGCAGGGTATCTGCCGAGTCCCCGAGTGCGTAGTGCGTCTCCAGCGCGCCCGTGCTCAGGCCGAGCATCAAGGCTTGGGTATTCTTCGCAGGCGTGACCGAAAGCGTGGTCCCGGGACAAACGCGAACCTCGCCTCCTCGCGACAAATGCAATACCGCGGTGTCGCTGCCGGCGGTCAGGGATGAGCCGGCGGCAAAGCGCTTGCCGGCCAACACTACCTCGCCTATCCCGCCGCTCACTGGCATGACCGCCGGCGTGGCGGCCGGGGTCAACGATAGAACTTGCGGCGGCTGCGAGGGCAACTTCTTGCCGGCTGCGTTCGGATCTTCGTTGCGGGCTTCTTTCGATTCTGCGACGGGCTTCAGTCGCACCATCAGGCGGTTGCCTGCGACGTCCCAGCTGTAGCCGTATGGAACCAGCAGGTCGAGCACAATTCTTGCGCGGGGAGGCCCTTTCTGATATTGCTCGGTCCTCAGGGTGAGAATATTTCCCTGCAGCACGGGAACCCGCTTATGCAGCGGTCCCAGGCGTGCGTTGGATAGGTCGATGACCAGGCGCGGGGGAGAATCTAGCAACTGAATCTCGGGCACTACGGGATGACTGGAAACAACTTCCACTGCCGACAAGCCCTGCTCCTGCACCACGCGCACACTGCTAACGACCGCGGGCTCCGCGCTGGGCGGATTCGTCTTTTGAGATTCCGCGTCTTGCGGCCATAGTCTCGTGACCGCCAGCGCCGCCAGCATAATCCCAACAACTTGAATGCCAGATCGCGCCAAGGAAATCCCCTGGAACCAAGATCGAAGTAATGACTAGGGCCCTAAAGGGAACCTTATCACTTGTCAGGAAGGGAATGAAGCGGTGTAGGACGGGCAGGGCGTTCTTGATGCCCGCTCATTTCGTCAGCAATTCAGACTGCACAGCACGAACTGCCGCAGAAAGGTTTGTCCCGGGAAATTGGAAGGCTCCAGCACCCCAGCTTCAGCTCTGCGGAAGGAATTCGTATTCTTCGATGACCGCGGCCACGGCCATTTTGCCATCGGCGCTGCCGTCTTCGATGCGGACCACGCGCCCTTTGCATTGCACGCGGATGCTTTCCGTAAGCGTGATTTCGGGTGGAAGGGTCAGAGTGAAACCGATGGGCGAACCCTGTGCAATGGGCGAGTCGAGGTAAAGGCAAATGCCGCGAGCGCTTACGTCGCGGATTTGAGCTGATTCACCGTGGTCTGCGTTTCCATCGCGGGCTACGGCTACAGGGATCCGCAGCGCGAAGCGGCGTGCAGCCCGTTTTTCCTTTTCTTGCGGGGCCCCTGTCATGCGTTGCTCCAAGCTAATGAAGTACCTTCCAGGTTAATCCTAAGGATGACGCTGGCAGCGGATTCCGTCAATACCACCCTTGGGGAGTGGGGATGGCCCATACTGGCGGATCGGGCCGGTGGTGCATTCAGGGGCATCTGGGCCTGTTTGGAGCAATAGGCATTCCATGGGCGTGTAAACTGCAAGCAGGACGGCGCCGATGGTCTTCGTTCTCGATAACTACGATTCCTTTACCTACAACCTGGTTCAATATCTCGGGGAGCTTGGCGCCGACGTTGAAGTGCGACGCAACGATCAGGTCACGGTTGCCGAGGTTGAGGCGATGCAACCGGAACGCATCGTGATCTCGCCCGGTCCGTGCACACCGCAAGACGCAGGCATCAGCATTGATCTGATCCGGCACTTTGCCGGCAAAGTGCCGGTTCTCGGGGTTTGCCTGGGACATCAGGCTATAGGAGCGGCCTTTGGCGGGAGCGTCGTGCGGGCTCCGCACCTGATGCACGGCAAGACCAGCGCCGTCACCCACGATAACAAGAGCATCTTTCGCGGCCTGCCCACACCCATGACGGGCACTCGTTACCACTCGCTTATCGTGCAAGAGAAGGATCTGCCAGCAGAACTCGAAGTCAGCGCATGGACTACGGAAAAAGACGGAAGCCGCACCATCATGGGACTGCGGCATAAAAAATTCGCCGTCGAGGGAGTGCAGTTTCATCCCGAGAGCGTGCTGACCGATGCGGGGAAGAAGCTGGTGGGGAACTTCCTGGCAGTGGCCAGCGGCCAGTGATCAATGATCAGTGGCTGGCGCGAACTGCTGATTCGCTGGCGGCCTATCAGCTCCGTAGCCTATTTTCTGACCACTAGCCACTGATCACTGACCACTGCCTCTGGCCATCTCCACGGCTCTCAGGAGCGCCTGCGCCTTGTTCATCGATTCCTCGAATTCGCGCGCCGGGTCAGAATCCGCCACGATCCCTGCTCCTGCCTGCAAATAAGCGTGCTTGCCTTGCATGAGCATGGTTCGAATCCCGATGCAGGAATCCAGGTTTCCGGCAAAATCGGCGTAGAGCACCGAGCCGCCATAGATGCCGCGGCGCACCGGCTCGAGTTCTTCGATGATCTGCATGGCTCGGACTTTCGGGGCGCCGCTCAACGTGCCCGCGGGAAAACAAGCCGCGAAAGCGTCGAGCGCCCCGAGACCCTTACGCAGTGTGCCTTCGAGCGCCGAGACGAGATGCATGACGTGGGAGTAGCGCTCCACGTACATCAGGTCTTTCACTTTGACCGAGCCATATTCGCTGACCCGACCGAGATCGTTGCGGCCGAGATCGACCAGCATGACGTGCTCGGCGCGTTCTTTTTCATCGTTGCGCATCTGCTGCTCCAGGCGCAGGTCTTCGGCCTCGTCACGGCCCCGCGGATGCGTGCCTGCGATGGGACGGTATTCCAGCTTGCGGCCGGTCACACGGACCAGCATCTCCGGCGAAGATCCTAGGATTTGCGTCTCTCCGATCCGCAGGAAATAAAGATAGGGCGAGGGATTCACCTGGCGCAGGGCGCGGTAAAGGTCGAACGGTGCGATGCCGGGGATGAAGTCGAGCCGCTGCGAGAGCACGACTTGGAAGATGTCGCCCGCAGCGATGTATTCCTTGCATCGCTCTACGCCCCGCAGAAATTTTGCCCGAGCCGTTCCGGCATGAATCTTGAGCTTGCCGGGCTTCGCCTTGCTGGATTTACGCCACATCGCCGGACGTAATCCTGCTGCCAATTTTCTTTCAAGCGCGGCAATGTCGCGCACCGCCCGGGCATAGGCGGCCTGCGGAGTCTCACGCGAAACGTCTCCGGCCGCCACGATGTGAATCTGGTGGCGCAGGTGATCGAAGGCCAGCAGGCGGTCGAAAAACATCAATTCGCAATCCGGCAGAGAGAGATCGTCTTTCGCATGCTCGCCAATATTTTCCAGTTGCCGGACTACGTCGTAGGAAAAATAACCGACAGCCCCGGCGGTGAAAGGCGGCAAGCCTGGGACCGACGCGGGCTGGTGCTCGCTCAGCAACAACTTCACAAACTCGAACACGCTTCCTTCGTGACGTTCGCGGTGCCGTCCGCGCTCAATCTCGATGGCCGAACCTCGCGCCCGCAGGCGCATGTAAGGCCGCACTCCCAGGAAGGTGTAGCGGCCGATCTGCTCGCCGCGCTCGACGGACTCCAGCAGAAACGCGTGCGGCTCGTTTTCCGCAATCGCCAGAAAGGCCGAGACCGGAGTGAGCAAGTCGGCGCTCACTGATTTCACCACCGGCACCAGCGTCGCCGAACGCGCGAGCCGGGAGAATTCCTTGAATTCGGGATAAGGCATGCGAAGAGTTTAAAGACGAGACTTGCCAGACGCCGGCACTGCCTCGCGGTTCATTATAGGGGAGTCGCTACCCGGCCGCGGTGCTTGTGGCGTGTGGCCTAGGTCACGGAGTACTTTCGTACTCACCACAGAAAGACCGCGAAATAGTAGGCTGTGAACCAACACGGCAATTGACGGACGCGGCCCATCGTCGCAAGATACCAAGGATAAGTCGGAATCAGCCCGCGCGCGGCCGGGGAGCCTATGCGGATCAAGTTCTGGGGCGTTCGCGGTTCCACGCCCACCCCACAACCCGAGAACATGCGCTATGGAGGCAATACCTCCTGCGTCGAGGTGCGCTTCGGCGACCGCATCTACATCTTCGATTGCGGCACGGGATTCCGCGTGCTGGGTCAGCAACTGCAAAGTGAGTTCGGCGAAAAGCCGTTTTCCGCGCACGTCTTTGTTTCCCACTTTCACTGGGACCACATTCAGGGCATGCCGTTCTTCCGGCCTTTGTATGCGAACGCGGAAAACCGGTTCGCGTTTCAATGCTCCAGCCGCACGCGCAGCCTGAAGCAAGTCTTGGGCGACCAGATGGCCGCGCCTTACTTTCCCGTGGATATTGGACAGATGCAGGCGCGGCGGGACTTTTACGACATCGAAAGCGGACGAGTCACGCTCGAGGACGGAGTGCAACTGCAGACTGCATGGCTTAACCATCCACAGGGATGCATGGGCTTTCGCCTCGAAACCAAGGACGGAGTGCTGGTCTATGCCACTGATAACGAGCCCGGAGATGCAGTCTTCGACAAAGCGGTACGCAAGCTCGCCGAAGGTGCGGACGTGCTCATCTACGATGCGCAGTATCTTCCCGAGGAATACGAAGCGCGCCGCCGCGGCTGGGGACACAGCCACTGGCGCGAAGCGGTCAACGTAGTGATGGAAAGCGGGGCGAAAGAGCTAGTGTTATTCCACCATGATCCCGACCATACCGACGCAGTGATCGACAAGGTGGTGCACGAAGCTCGCAGCTACTATCCCAAAGTGCGGGCCGCCGCCGAGGGGATGGAAATAAAACTCTCCGAGCCTTCGCGCTGACCCCGGCATCCAATTGGGAGACAAAATGCAGATATGGCAGAGAGAACCCAATCTCTTTGGAGAGCAGTCCTTTGGATCGTCGCAGCTCTGTGTATCGCATTTGCGGGCATTCAATTCATTCGTCCCGTTTTGCCAAATCCTCCAGTAACGGCCGACCTGCAAGCGCCGCCTGAGGTGAAGCAGATCCTCAGAACATCCTGCTATAACTGCCACTCCAACCAGACCGTGTTGTCGTGGTTCGACCAGCCAGTTCCCGCGTATTGGCTGGTGCTCAGGGATGTCAGGAAGGGAAGAGCCCACCTTAATTTTTCGGAGCTCGGCAACCTTCCCGCCGCACAACAACAGGCCACACTTTTTGAAGCCGTGAGTCAGATTGAGTTAGGCGCAATGCCGCTGCCGGCGTACACGCGGGTTCATCCGGAATCTGTGATCACCGGGGAACAGTTGGCGGTCTTGAAAAACTATCTCACCCCGCCGGCGCAACCGGCAGCCACAGCCGCTGAGATCGGCGTCGCCGACGCGCAGTACGACCACTGGATTCAGTCAGGCAGCGTGACAGGCAGCGTAACAGGCAGCTTAACCCCGGCCGTTGCTCCCGCCCCGAATGGCATCGCTTTCCTGCCGGAATACAAAGACTGGAAGCTATCAGCAGCACCGAGCGCTTCGACAACCGGACGATGCGCGTGATTCTCGGCAACGACGTTGCCGTCCATGCCATTGCGAACGATCACATCAACCCATGGCCCGACGGGACAGCTTTCGCCAAGGTGGCGTGGTTCCAACAGCCTGACGAAAAAGGCCTGGTCCGCACGGGGCCATTTTTTCAAGTGGAATTCATGATTCGGGACAGCCAGAAGTACGCGGGGACCAAAGGCTGGGGATGGGCAAGATGGCGCGGAGCAGACCTGAAGCCCTATGGCAAGGACGCAACTTTCACCAACGAGTGTGTCGGTTGCCACAGCCCCTTAACCAGTACCAACTACGTCTTTACCTCGCCCATTCGAGGTCAACAGTGAAAACACCCTTAAATGGAATCTGCTTACTTGCCGGAATTCTCTTGCTGAGTACGTTCCTGCTGAATATGTTCGGCTGCGCGGGCGCGGAAACGAAGATCCTGGCAACCATCAATCAAAGCGCATCCCTGGTCGGCCAGTTGCCGGCGAATCCATTGCAATGGAAGATCATTACTTCCGCAATCAACAAGGCAGATTCCACAATGTCCACGCTATACGGCAATGACCCCGCCGTCAGCTACGCGAGGGCGAACTCGCGGCATAACTATCCGACTGGATCGGTGCTTTCCCTGGTGACGTGGACGCAGCGTGAGGACGACCGCTGGTTTGGAGCGAAGATTCCGGATCAGGTGAAGTCGGTGGAATTTGTATTCGTCGATGCCGCAGGGGATGGCCGCCAGTCTTACTCCTATCAGGAGTACGAAGGCAGGCCGCTGACGATGGTGTCCGAGCAGAAAGGCTTTACACCGAATGACAGGACAGCCTATCTTCTCGCGCAGCGAGCGGCTGTGTTGCCGTAACCGTTTCGTGAACCAGCCAATGTCTTGCTTACGACCCATCCCCGCTCATATACTCGGGACGTTTGCCCGTTCACTGCGGGAACTCGTCCCGGCGCCGGCCAACATCTTGAATCGCAATCGTTTCGGAGACCACTCTTATGACCACGATGGCTACCCCTCCGCAGGTCGACAAAGAAAGTAATCCATGGGAATCGCAGCGGGCTCGGTTTGACCTGGCCGCCCAGAAGCTCAATCTCGACGACGGCCTGTGGCGGGTTCTGCGCTATCCCAACCGGGAGCTGACGGTCTACATCCCGGTGCAGATGGATGACGGACATCTCGAGGTCTTCACCGGGTTTAGAGTGCAGCACTCGATTGCACGCGGACCGGCCAAAGGCGGCATCCGCTACGCGCCTGACGTTACGCTCGACGAAGTGCGCGCTCTGGCGAGCTGGATGACCTGGAAGTGCGCCGTGGTCAACATTCCTTTCGGCGGAGCCAAAGGCGGAGTGATCTGCGATCCGCATAAGATGTCGATGGGTGAGATTGAGCGCATGACGCGCCGCTACACCTCGGAGCTGATCGAATTCATCGGGCCCGAGAAAGACGTGCCTGCTCCGGACGTGAATACTAACGAACAAATCATGGCATGGATGATGGATACCTACTCCATGCATATGCGGCAGACGGTGACCGCTGTGGTGACCGGGAAGCCCATCAATATCGGCGGTTCCCGCGGGCGCCGCGAAGCTACCGGTCGTGGCGTGATGGTGGTATGCGACGAGGCTTGCAAGAAGCTCGGCCTGGCGCGCGAGAGCAGCCGCGTGATTGTGCAGGGCTTCGGCAACGTGGGCTCGAATGCGGCGCACCTCATGCATCAAGCGGGATACAAAGTCGTGGGCATCGCCGAAGTCGGGGGCGGCCTCTACAACAAGAACGGGATCGACTTGAATGCTCTGGTAGAATTCCGGCAGAAAAATGGAACGATTCACGGCTTTCCAGAGGCGGAAGCAGCCGAAACTGCTGACTTGCTCACCACGGATTGCGAAATTCTGATTCCGGCCGCGACCGAGAATGTCATCACGTCGCGCAACGTCGATCAAGTAAAGTGCCGCATCCTGGCCGAAGGCGCCAACGGTCCCACGACCTCGGCAGCCGACGATGTCTTAACTGACAAAGGAGTCTTTGTGATTCCGGATATTCTGGCTAACGCCGGGGGTGTGACGACCTCCTATTTCGAGTGGGTACAGGACCGCCAGGGCTACTTCTGGAAGGAATCGGTGGTCAACGAGCAATTGGAAGAGATCATGATCTCGTCGTTCGGAGATGTCGTCCGCTACGCTGAGACGCACAAGGTGAACAATCGCATCGCGGCCTATATGCTGGCCATCGATCGCGTGGCCTATACGATTCGCCAGCGCGGCATTTACGCGTAAAAACCAGTTGTCAGTTGCCGGTCACCGGTACCGAGTTGCCAGCTACAGCCCATTTGCCGGCGGGATGGGGCATGGAGGAATTCAGGAGTTCACGCACGAAAAGACTGTTTGCAAGGATGCTGCCTTTAGTGCTGGCTTCGCTGATGGTGCCTGCGATGGCGCCGGCGCGATCTTTCGCAACCGGCGCACCTCAGAGCGCAACTGCCGCCGACAAGCTCGATATCAATACGGCAACTGCGGATCAACTCAAAGCTCTGCCCGGCATCGGCGACGCCTACTCGCAGAAAATCATCGCTGGCCGTCCCTATCGCACCAAGCTCGATCTGGTGCATCGAAAGATCATTCCGCAAGCGACCTACGATAAGATCAAGGACCAGATTATCGCCAAGCAGCCGAAGGCGAGTGCAACGGCTCCGGCGACAACCAAGTAATCAACCTGCTGAGCTCAATCGGGACCATCGTGGGACAAGTGCGTCCCAACCGTGTACTTCCTCTCATTGCGTTCCCCCTCCCCGTGGAGGATAATCAAGCTATCTTCCGGGCGCATTCCGGAATCTGCTGAGCCGCGGTGAACCTGCCTAATTCCATCACGCTGATCCGCATCTGCAGCATTCCTCTGCTGATCTGGATTTTGTCTTCCAATCAATTCAGCAGCGCACACGGCACCAAGGAATTGCTCGCGTCAGCGATTTTCATCGCCGCGTCCATGACCGACGGCATTGATGGATACCTGGCACGCAAGCGCGGACAAATCACGACCATGGGCATTCTGCTCGATCCCATGGCCGACAAGCTTCTGATCGCCGCGGCGTTCGTTACCCTGGTGCAATTCAATCCCAGCCTCGTGCCGGCCTGGATCGCGGTGATTATCATTGGCCGCGAGTTCCTGGTGAGCGGCCTGCGTTCCATCGCCGCGTCGGAGGGTTTCACCATCGAGGCCAGCGAGTTGGGCAAGTTCAAGATGGTTGTGCAGATCGTTTCCGTGGTCGCGGTGATTCTCGACCACCGCTGGAAAGAGTGGCCGGTTTACGGAAACTTTATCTTCCCGGTGCACTGGATCGCCTACGCCTCGGTCTGGTTCGTGGTTTGTGTGTCGCTGGTTTCGGGCATTGATTACTTCGCCGCGTTCTGGTCGAAGATTGACCGGCAAGTCTCCAAGAGGCGGCGTCGCGCCTTTATTCTGAGCCGCCGCCGCAAGCCGCAGCCAGCGCCCCGACCGGCAGATGCCGATGTCGCCCCTACAACCTAACTCGTCCTCGGCAGTGGCTTCCGTCCAGGAATTCTCCAGCGAAGAACGCAATCAACTACTCCGCCTGGCGCACGATTCCATTTCTTCCGCTCTCGAGCATCGAGAGATCTCCATGGAACCGCCGACGCCTCACTTTGCCGGGCCCCGCGGCGTCTTCACCTCAATTTACCTGTCCTGCGATAGGTCAGGAGAACATCAGCGCGGAGAAAAATTGCGCGGCTGCGTTGGCTATGTATTCCCCACGTCCCCGGTCTACCGGGCCGTCGCGGAAACGGCGCGGGCCGCGGCATTCGACGACAACCGCTTTCCGCCGGTCACACGGGAAGAAGCTCCTCATCTCGCAATTGAGCTGAGCATCTTGTCTCCTCCGCAAGCGATTCAGCCGGGAGAAATCGAAATCGGCCGCCACGGTCTGCTGATCGGCTGGCCGGGCCGCCGCGGACTGCTATTGCCGCAAGTCCCGGTCGAACGTGCGTGGGACCGCACAATGTTCTTGGAACAAACCTGCCGCAAAGCCGGATTGCCTCCCGACGCATGGCAAAAAGGTGCGACCATCGAAGCCTTCACCGCGGAAGTCTTCGGCGAAAAAAGTGGCCAGTGATGCTGAAGGTCTTAGGCCACAGGTGATGGGTCTTAGGCCCAAGGCCGATGACCTAAGACCTGAGACCTGAGATCGCAAACAGAAAACCGGGAACGGTTGCCCGTCCCCGGCCTGACTGTGTCTGTGCTGCTTGCGAGGGTTACTGCTGTTGCTGCGCCTGTTCGTCCAATTCCACACCGTCGCCGGCGTGTACGTCTTCCATCGCGAACACGATCATTCCTGTTGCCGTGGTGGGTGTGGTTCCGATGACGACGATCTCGCCTACCGCCCGCCGCGGCAGGTCCTTTACGTGAATCACCGGACCATTGCCCTTCTCGAACAGGCCGGGATCGAAGGACGGTTGCTTCTTCTGTGTGTCTTCACTGACCGACGCCCGGAACGAAAGCGAATCCACTGGATCTTCCAGCGTCGCCTCGTAGTTTCGCACGGCGCGGAAATAATCCCCAACCTTAACGCCCTGGTTCGCTCCCACATTGAAATAAACCTTCTGACCCGTTCCCAGCTCTGAATCGAAATCTCTGGCCATCACGATGCGGCCGGAAACCTTGCTGCCGGTGGGAAGGAAGCGGTCAAAGCGAAGCGGCGGGTGAAACTGCACCATCGGTTTCTCGGCGAACGGAATCGCCGTATCTCCGGGATTGAGCGGATCACACGAGTATTCGACCTGGGCCACCGCCGTCTTGCTGCGGATATCGAGTATGCGCACGCGGCCGACTTCTTCGTAGGGCTGCCCCGTAGCCTTGAGCAGCTTGAACTGGCCAGGAAACATCTCATACTTGTTGATGTCCTGCAAAGCGCGGACAATCTCGTACTCCGCCCCGGCCGTGTAGCCTGAGCCTTTCAGGAAGACGATGTCGCCCCTGACGAACTTAGTGGTCGTCGGACTGTCCAGTCCGCCAGCGATAAAATTGGCGTCGGGCAGGGTCTGCCGGTTGATAAAACCGGCGCAGTAAATATCCGCATAGGTGGGCATCATGACCCGTTGAATGGGAAAGTTGGCCGACGTGAAGATCGTTCCGTCCGGGGTGACCGGGGTCACGGGAGCCGCATCCGCCGCCGATTGAGCCCACGCCGCGCTCGCGACCAACAGCACTAACAGTCCTATTTTCTTCATGTTACCTCCGAGAAGAGACACACACGGCCTCCTCTCCAGCAAAATGCCACCGAAGCTAGGCTTCAAGTGGAAGGTAACAAGGGGGTAAGAGGGGGTCAAGGTTACGAGGGTGTTAGCCGGTTTGCGGAAATGGGGTTTTCGCGGAATTTTTGAATACCCTGTTGCATCTGGAATTCAGCCCCTGTAAGATTCGCGCCGAACCTATCACTCTTAAAGACTTAAGATGATTTCTGCCGCCAGGAGTTACCCGCCCCGCCTGTTGCCTCTGCGCTTGCCGCGGGTGTGTGTGGCTGTCACAGCCGCGGATCCCGCCGAGCTGGTCGAGAAGGCGGAGGCCCTCATACGTGATAACTCCTTTCTGGAGTTCAGGTTGGACTATATTTCAAAGCCCTCCCTGGCGCTTCCCAAAATCAAACTTTTTCTCGACACTCATCCCGGCACGGTGGTGATTGCCACCTGCCGCCGCGTCGCCAGTGGAGGCCGATTCCGCGGGTCCATCGCCTCGCAGCTTGACATCCTGGCAAAGGCCTCGAGCATCGGGTGCCAGTTGGTCGATGTCGAGCTGCAAACCGCACTAAAGTGCAAACCCGCGCAACTGCAAAAGCTGCGCAGCCGCTCGGCGCTCATCCTTTCCTTTCACGACTTCCGCGGCACCAAGAAGCTCGACGAAACCCTGGAGAAGATGCGCGCCTTTCCTGCCGACTTCTACAAAGTGGTCAGCACGGCTTCCACTCTCTCCGACAACGTTGCCATGATCCAGTTTCTGGGGCGCGAAGGCGACAACCATTCTCTGGTCGGCCTGTGCATGGGCGAACAAGGCATCATCAGCCGCGTGCTCGGAGTCCGCGCCGGCAGCATATTTACCTTCGCGGCGGCCAGCGCCGGAGAAGAAACTGCTCCCGGACAAGCCACTGCGCAGGAATTGCGCAGCGTCTATCGCATCGACACCGTCGATGCCGCCACCCGCGTTTACGGTGTGGCGGGAGACCCCGTCGCCCACTCGCTCTCGCCCGCCATCATGAATGCCGCTTTCCGGCGCGAGAACGTCAACGCTGTCTACCTCGCTCTGCACGCCAAGACTCTTAAAGATCTGCTGAACTGCGTGCGCGAGATTCCCATCCACGGCCTCAGCATCACCATGCCCTACAAGGAAGCCATCCTTCCTCACCTCGACAACACCGACACTCACACCACGAAGATCGGCGCCTGCAACACGGTGGTGCGCGCCCAGGATGGCAAACTCTACGGCTTCAACACTGACACTTCCGGAGTGGTACGTCCCCTGGAACGCCGCTTGAGCACGCTGCAGGATGCAAAGATCCTCGTGCTCGGAGCAGGAGGCGCAGCCCGGGCAGCGGTCTTCGGCCTAAGGGAACGTGGAGCGGAAGTTTACATTCTGAACCGAAGCGCTGCCGCCGCGCAGAAACTGGCCCGGCGCGCCCACGCGCGCTCGATCAAGCGCGCTGACCTCAAGAAGTACGCTTTCGACGTGATCATCAACGCCACGCCGGTTGGTATGGGCAACACGCGCGACACTCCTCTGCAGGAAAAAGAAATCAACGCGCGCTACGTCTTTGACATGATCTACGATCCTCCGGAAACCCGCCTGCTGAAGCTGGCGAAAGAGCGAGGAGCGCAGATCATCCCCGGCATCGAAATGTTCGTGCACCAGGCGGCACGCCAGTTCGAGATCTGGACCGGCAAGCCCGCGCCACAAGACGACATGATGCAGGTGGTGAGCCTGGCCCTGCAGGAACGCGCTAACCGCGCTGCCGTGGCGGGAGCGAAGAAGAAATAGGATTCTAATTTTGTGTTGCGTAAAGCGGCAAGCAGAGGGTGCCCCATTCTTCGCGTGTTGCGAAGAGTGGGAAGCACAGACCGAAGACCCCTAGGCTCTTCAGTCGAGAGTGAATGGAGCAAACCGATTACAGCGAAAGGGAAGACTCCAGGGCGTTACCCCCTCTGGCGCTCGACATTCTGATCGCCCTCTGCGCCGCCAAGCCGCTGCTGCACTTCTTCACCAGCCTCCGCCACTACGGCTACTTCCGCGACGAACTTTACTACTTGGACATGGCGCGGCACCTCGATTGGGGCTATGTGGATTGCGCGCCGCTCATCGCCGTCTACGCAAGAATCGCGCTGTGGATGGGTGGTTCACTGGCCGCGCTGCGCATCCTTCCGGCCCTGGCCGGTGCGGGGCTCATCGCGCTCACCATCCTCATCGTGCGCGAACTGGGCGGCCAACGTTATGCCCAGTTCCTTGCCGGGCTCGCGATTCTTCTCTGCCCAGCCGTTCTGAGCATCGACAGCCTCATGACCATGAACGCTTTCGAACCGCTGTTCTGGATGGGCTGCATCGTGGTTGTCGTTCGGATCTTGCGCACCGGAGACTCGCGCCTCTGGCTGTGGTTTGGCCTGCTCGCCGGACTTGGCCTGCAGAACAAGCACTCCACGCTGTCTTTCGGGTTCGCGGTTACCGTCGCCCTGCTTCTGACCCGACATCGCCGTGAGTTTGCAAGAAAATGGATCTGGATCGCCGGCGCCATCGCCATCGTGATCTTCCTTCCTAACGTGATCTGGCAGATCCGTCATCACTTCCCGACCATCGAAGACTTGGCGAACGTCCGCCGCGAAGGCAAGAACGTCATTCTCGGTCCGCTTGCGTTCGTTAAGGAGCAGATCCTCTCCTTGGGCCCCATTCTGCTCCCGGTCTGCATCGCGGGCTTGGTCTGGTTTCTTCGCGACCGCCGCTGGCGCGTGCTTGGCCTGACGTTTGTCGTCTTCTTTGTATTGATGGAACTGGCGCACGCCAAGAATTACTACGTCTTCCCAATCTATCCCATGCTCTTCGCCGGTGGCGCCGTGGTGATCGAGAGTTGGCTGGCAAACCGGGCAGCGTGGACGCGAGTGGGCGCGGTCGCCATCATGATCATCGCGTCACTTCCACTGATCCCGCTGGTTACTTGGATGCTGCCACCGGAGCGCCTCCTCGCCTATCAGACCGCGATCGGCTTCAAACCGGCAAGAGCCGAAGTGCATCACGAATCTCTGTTGCCGCAACCCATTGCCGACCAGTTCGGATGGCCCGAGATGGTGCGTGAAGTTGCTGCAATCTACAACTCACTGCCGCCCGCCGAGCGCTCCCAAACTGGCATCTGGGCCGGGAACTACGGCGAAGCCGGCGCCATCAACCTGTTCGGCCCGCAATACGGCCTGCCGACCGCCTACTCGCGCCACCAAAACCATTGGTATTGGGGTCCCCCTCCGCAGGTCTATAAGAATCTAATCGTCATCCAGTGGAGTCTCGACGATGTGCGCGACAACTGCACTTCGTTTCAGCCCTTCGAGCACTACCAGCGCTTCGGCATGGCCGAGGAAAACCAACTGATATATCTGTGCCGCGGTGTTAAATTCGACATCCAAAAAATCTGGTGGCACTCGCACCACTGGAACTAGCGCCATTGGCTCCTTGACAACATAAACAGTGTCGGGATCGAAGGGGCGGACGGCCATGACTCGAAAGACCCGGCCTGTTTCATGGATAAAGCCGGCACTGAAGGAATTTGAGACGTTCCCCGAAGGAGCGAGGTCGATCTGTCTTGCCGCCTTTGACGATCGCTGCAGAAGGAGGTAAGGCCGACATCTCAAAACCCATGCTGGTGCCTCGGTCCGGGTGTGTTTGAGATTGCGCTACGGTTTCGGGGAGACGCGTTCCGCGTAGCTTACGCAGTGCAGATTGCTGAAGAAGTTTGGGTGATCCATGCCTTCCAGAAAAAATCGATGCAAGGCATCAAAACTCCGCACCACCAGATCGACCTGAGCAAGGACCGTATCAGGAGATTGAAGGAGATGCTGCGATGAAAAGGGAAAAACTGGACGTAGTGCGGGGAAGTGGCAATGTGTTCCGCGATCTGGGCCGTGACAGCGCTGACGTGGAACAGTTCAAGGCTATCCTCGCGGCCGAAATCATCAAGGCGCTCGACCGGGGACACCTGACGGTCCGCGCCGCGCACGGCCGCACCGGCATTGCCGCAGCCGACTTCTCCCGTATCCGCAACGCAGACCTTGGCCGCTTCACCGTAGATCGACTCATGTCTATCATCAATCGCCTCGGCTCCCGCGTTGAGGTCAAAGTCCGCTTGCATCGTACCCAGACAGGCGGGTACGAAGCCCGCCCGTGAGCGGCAGCAGCAGGCAACGCACAATGGCACGGCGGTTTGCGAGCAGTGCTCCGACTTTGGAAGGAGGGCGGCGGAGAGCTTGTCGCGGAGACGTACAACCCCGCGACGAACGAGATCGGCCGTACCCCCGATCACCTCGGCAAGAACCGCAAGCACTCGGGATGACCTTCACAGGAAGCTTCAGCTACGCCTGCTGCGGACCCAGTTGGAGGCACAGCGAACGGAGAAGGCAGTCAGCCAGCGGGGGCCGCCGCGGCCGGGCCGGCTCGCCCTTCCCCACCGGGCTCCCGCGGAAACCACAAAGCCGGGCTGGTTTGCCCGGCTTGCTCTTGTGGAACTGGTTCGGTCAATCTTGTTTCGACGGCCAATCCAGAATGTCAAATGCTTTGCGCCGCGGGGTCACCGGCCCGCGCCGCTCTTACATCACCAGCGCAAGGTTCTCCAGTTCATACTGCAGTACCGGTAGGGCGCACCCGGCGCTCTCCACCCGGCCGGCTGCATCTAGAGCCGCCTTGGGCGAAACCCCGTAACCCCGGCCCATCAGGAAGACCTGCAGCAGTTCGGCGGCCTCGTAAGAATCGATCATGCCACCTTGCAGCAGATCGCTCCGCAACGCCGCCAGTTCAGTCATGGTGAATCTGTCTTTGTCGTTATTGATTTTCTCGCTCATCTTTTCAAACATGGCCGTCATCACCTCCGATTCCGACCTTCCCCCACTTTTGCCTATTAGACTCACCTGCAGCCGTACAAGTTGCATGCAATCCGGTTGCCGTCGCTGCCCCCTACTTCCATTTACGGAAAGCAGCCTGTCTTAGATTCATTAACACCAGCGAATACGTGAAGTTGCAGGCAACCCTATCAGGACTCCGAGGTCCCCCCAAGTGCCGATGGTAACCCCTGCCGTCTCAAAGGCTGACAAAGAGTGTCATTCCGGGAACGCACAGCGAGAATGCCCCCTCGGTTACCACTGGTTTGAGGCTGGTTCGAGAAAGATACGGAAGGAAAGCGTCAGGGTTGTGAACTCAGTGTGAAAAACAAAAGCTGGTACGCAGAGGATCGCGCGTCGAGGCGGCTAGTTCTCGATATTTGCTTCATCCACCAGCATGATAGGGATGTCGTCTTTGACCGCATACACACGGTGGCACCGCCTACACTTCAAACTCTCGGGATTCTCCCGGTAATCGAGCGCCTGCTTGCACGCCGGACAAACCAGAATTTCCAGCAACTCCTTGGCAATCATGACAAAGGGTATTGTACTCAAAATCGATTTGCCACGGAGACACGGAAAAAACCCAATTCTTGTTTTTCTCTGTGTCTCTGTGCCTCCGTGGTGAATATTCTTTTCTGCCTTGCGATAGAATCCAATCAAACTATGCCCGCCCGAATTCTCGACGGCACGAAGATCGCAAGTGACATTCGCAGCGAAGTCGCCGCGGAGGCGCAGGTCATGGCCGCCGCCGGCGTCAACCCCGGTCTCGCGGTCATTCTCGTCGGCCACAACCCGGCCTCGGAGATTTACGTACGCGGCAAAGTCAAGGCCTGCGAGCAGGTTGGCCTTTATAGCGAGCAGCATACGCCGCCGGCAACCGCAACCACCGCCGACTTGCTGGCCCTGGTCGAAGAACTGAACCGTCGCGATGAGATCGACGGCATCCTGGTGCAGCTACCGCTGCCGTCGCAGGTGGATTCGAAAAAAGTTCTGATGGCGGTCGATCCCGCCAAGGATGTCGACGGCTTCCACCCCGTCAACGTCGGCTTACTCTCGACGCAACGTCCAGGACTCGTCCCATGTACACCGGCGGGAGTCATTGAGATTCTGAAGCGCAGCCAGATTCCGATCGCCGGTCAGGAAGCGGTTGTGGTCGGACGCAGCGACATTGTCGGCAAACCCGCAGCCATGCTTCTTCTCAATGCCAACGCCACGGTCACGGTTTGTCACTCGAAAACCCGCGACCTGTGGGCAGTCTGCCGGCGGGCCGACATTCTCGTCGCCGCGATCGGCCGCGCCGGCATGATCACTCGCGATTTTGTGAAGCCTGGTGCGACTGTGATTGATGTCGGCATGAACCAGGTGACCGATCCTGCCGAATTCCAGCGTCTTTTCGGTGGCGGCCTGGCTGGCGGCTCGGCCAGTAACGCCAAACGGGAAGCGACTTTCCGCGCGAAAGGATCCACGCTGGTCGGCGATGTGCACCCGGACGCAGCCGATGTGGCGGGAGCGCTGACTCCGGTCCCGGGCGGCGTTGGTCCGCTGACCATTGCTATGCTGATGTATAACACCGTGAAAGCGGCGAAGATGCGGAGAGGCAGTCCTCAGTTGTCAGTGGTCAGTGGCCAGTGAATCGCCGTCCGGCTCGAGAGCTATTGTCTGCTTCCGCATGAATTTCATGATTTGCGACCCGAATTTACTGAACACTGGCCTCTGAACACTGGCCACAGAACACTGGCCACAGAATCTATGCTGAAAGCCGGCCTCACTGGAGGCATCGCGTCGGGAAAATCGGTGGTCGGCGAGATGCTGGTCGGTCTTGGGGCGCATCTGGTGCAGGCCGACCTCATCGCCCACGAACTGATGCTTCCCGGACAGCCCGTCTACAACGAGGTTGTGCGCCATTTCGGGGGCGGGATTCTCAATCCCGACCTGAGCGTGAACCGCGCCAAGCTGGCCGAGGCCGCCTTTGGATCGGCTGCATCTTCGGCAGCCTCGTCGCGCATTCAAGAACTGAACCGCATCGTCCATCCCGCAGTGCTGCGAAGTCAGCAGGAGTGGATGGAAGAAGTGGGACACCAAGATCCGCGCGCGGTTGCTATTGTGGAAGCTGCGCTGATCGTTGAGGCAGGTGCGGCGAGAGATTTTGACCGGCTGATCGTGGTCACCTGCAGCGATGAGCAGCGCGTCTCCCGTTTCGCTGCACGACATAAGTTGGCGACCGAGGCGGCGCGAAAAGAAGTCGAGCGCCGCATGGCCGCGCAATTGTCCGAAGCTGAGAAAGTCAAAGCCGCCGATTACGTCATCGACAATTCTGGCTCGCTCGACCATACGCGCGAGCAGGCGCGGGAAGTGTGGAAAAAGCTAAGTGCCGAAGCGATCACCAAGCGCTAGGAAATTTGCTTCATACTCAAGACTTCCTCAGGAATTTTCCCTGCTCAAGTTCCTTGAAGGCCTGCTGGAGCTGTTCCTGCGTGTTCATCACAATCGGGCCATACCACGCGACCGGCTCCTCTAGCGGCTTGCCAGAAACCAACAGGAAGCGGATTCCGTCGTCTCCCGCTTGCACGCTTACTTCGTCGCCGCGGTCGAAAAGAATGAGAGAACGGTTGTCGGCCTCGACCGGTGGAGTTGTGTCCAACCACTTCACGGATTCGGTAGGCACGGCCAACGGACCGGACGCATTGCAGAATTTTCCGCTTCCTCCAAAAACATAGGCGAAAGCGTGGCGCGTCGTTTCCACCGGCAGCGTCTTCCTCCTGCCCGGAGCAACCGATACATCGAGGTATATCGGATCTGCGGCAATGCCATCCACTGGGCCTTTCTTTCCCCAAAAGCTTCCGCAGACGACTCGCACGTGGGTGCCGTCATCGTCCTTGATCTCGGGAATATCCAGCGCCTTCACTTCCTGATAGCGCGGCGCGGTCATCTTCAGCGCTGCCGGAAGATTCGCCCATAACTGAAATCCGTGCATGCGTCCTGACTGATCGCCCTTGGGCATTTCCTGGTGGATGATGCCGCTGCCTGCGGTCATCCACTGGACGTCGCCGGCGGCTATCGCGCCGCGGTTTCCCATGCTGTCGCCATGTTCCACCGTTCCCGCAAGAACGTACGTGATGGTCTCGATCCCGCGGTGAGGATGCCAGGGGAAGCCTGCCAGATAATCCTCGGGAACATCGTTGCGGAAGTCATCGAGCAGAAGGAACGGATCGGTTTCTTTGGTATTTCCGAAGCCAAAGGCTCGGCGAAGATGTACGCCTGCGCCTTCGAGCGTCGGCTTCGATTTGATGACGTGTTTAACCGGTCGAATGGACATAATAATGGCCTGTGATAATGAGATCCTTTTGATGTTGCAGCGAAGCTTGGGGATTCTGTCGCGGTGATTCTGTTCGCCTGTGGACTTCTCTTGAAAATAAAAGTCTGGTGAGGCGTTAGCCAGTGGCTCGGATTTGCGCTCCCGCGGCAAGAAACCAGGGTATCCCCCTATCCCCCCTCCCCTCCCGCTGTGGAATCATCACGTGAGCAAGAAATTCCCGGCAAAATCCGGATGACAAAGAACTTAGAGGTCAAAATCTTGACAACAAAAGGCTTGAGAGGCGACGACTTGCTTTGGAGCAGACCGTCACGGCCTCGACCATGATCGCTGATTTAAATTGCGGAGGCAAGGTCTGATGTCACATCGGGGCTGTGGAAAATGTGTGTTCGATGTTTTGGAGGGAGTGCGTTTTGTTCGTGACGGCATGGCGCGAATCGGTACGCCAGGAATTTGACAGTCGGTGCCGTCCCTCCGGAGGGTCTGAGGTAGCTTTTCTTTCGCCCCTTCGGGGCTGGTCAATCTCCCGCTTTCAGACCCACGGCTCGCGCCGTGGGCTGCATTCTGGTGCCGCTTCGCGGCTAGAATCAACGGCAGAACGCTGCTGGTTCTCTCGAGGCTTGTTTTTATTACACATCCGCCTAGCGCGCGGCCAGGCTGTGTATTTCGGCAATGTAGCCGCCGGGAAATTCCACGATTGCGCTGGTGCGGCCGCTCGCGGAGTAAGGTGCCGACAGGATTTTTACCCCTGCGGTTTTTGCCCTATCGAGCGTCGCGCCGAGATGCTGCACCTGATATCCGGTCAGTTCGTGGCCAAACGGATACGGCAGATGACCATCCGTCACCAGGACTTGCAGGTTGCCGAACAGGGACGTGATTTGTATGCGTCGGTAGGTTTCTCCGGGGCGTCCGATTTCGCCGGCGTCCGCATGCCTGTCATCGGCAACCACTCTGCCGTGGGCGAAGCTCAAGAAGCTACGAACAAAATTATCGGCCTGGTCGCGCGATATGTAGACCCGGTTGTCTGGAATGGATTCAAGAGGAGGATTTTTGGGTGGCGTGAAGTGCCAATACAGTTGCATCTTCACACCGCCGGGCCACTGGATCACGGCATCAATTCCGATCGCGTCCTTGAACGGCTCGACGATCACTTCCGCTCCGGCCGCGCGGGCGGCCTTGATCGCCTGATCCATGTCGGTAACCAGGTAACCCGTGCGCTCCTGCCCAAACGGAAACGGCACCGGCGTCTGGTACGCGAAGATGGACAGCGCGCCCACCGGCGTCAAGATGTATTGGAACTCGGTGCTGCTCGGTACTGGCAGGACGTTGCCAACGATTCGCTTGGACGGCTTGCCGCCGAATGTGGCGACAAAGCTGTTCACGAATGCGTCCAGATCGCTTGGAGCGACGTAGACGTGCGTGCCGTCGTATTGTGCTCCGACGGCAACTTCTGCCCCGGCGCTGGGAACGGCCTTAGCACCCAATTGGGAAGCCTGCAGAGGAAGGAACAAGGCCGCAACCACAACAAACGCCAAGGAGAGCGGCACGCTTCCGCTCCAGCGTTCCACCTGCACACAACTCGACGTTCTGTGCGTCAATGCTGGTTGGGCCATTCGCCTGCTTCTCGCGGCCAAGTATACCGCTGGGCGGGCTCTATTGAAGGTATTTCCCAGTCGGAAAGCGAGCGGTCGATCGTGGCAAATCGTCGCCGCGTGCCTCACGACGGAACATTGTTTAGAATCAAACGTAGAATTAAATAGGGGCCTGTTCTTAGATACGCTTCGCGCTTCACACGGTTTGAACTTATGAAACTCATACGACCTGCATTGTTGGCACTGATGATTGCTGGCGCATTCTTTTATTTCACTACATGGCGTTCGAATGGAAGGGTGTCTGGAGCGACTCCGGCGGGCTGGTTCGGTCACCTCGGTCACCCCGCGCAGGTGGAGATCACGGAAGCCTCCGGCGGCGAGGCGCTCGACAGCGAAGAGCAGAATAATATCAGCGTCTATCGCAAGAATATTCCCTCGGTGGTGAACGTTACTTCGCGCGCCATGACCTTTGACTTCTTTTACGGACTGGTGCCGCAAGAGGGCCAAGGATCGGGCTTTGTCATTGACAAAGAGGGCCACATCCTTACCAACTACCACGTCATCGCCGACGCGCGGCAAGTGGAAGTGACGCTGCACAACCGAAAGAAGTACAAGGCGACGGTGGTGGGAACTGATCCGGCGCACGATCTGGCGGTGATACAGATCAAGGCGCCAGACCTGGTTTCCGCGGTGCTTGGCGACTCCCGGAACCTGCAAGTCGGGCAGAAGGTTTACGCCATCGGCAACCCGTTCGGTTTGGCGGGGACGATGACGCGCGGGATCGTGAGTTCGATCCGCCCGGTGCGCGAACCGAATGGCGCGACCATCGATGAGGCGATTCAGACTGATGCCGCCATCAATCCGGGCAACTCGGGCGGGCCGTTGATGAACTGGCACGGAGAAGTGATCGGCATCAATACCATGATTCTTTCGAGCGTGGGGCAGAACGCGGGAATCGGCTTTGCCATTCCGATTAACACGGCGAAAGCTGTGCTGAACGATCTGATGACGCTGGGGCGGGTGCGGCGTCCGGCTCTCGGCGTGCGCACCATTCCGATCAGTGCGGAACTGGCCGGTGAAATGGGTTTGCCCGTTGATTATGGCTTGCTGATCGTGCAAGTCACTCCTGGCGGCTCGGCGGACCTGGCCGGATTGCACGGCGGCACGGAGCGCGCTTACCTGGGCAACATCCCCATAATGCTCGGCGGCGATTTGATCGTGGCCATCGACGGCGAAAAGGTTGGAGACGAGCAGGATCTGTCGCAGATGATGAACAACCATCGTGCCGGGGATACAGTGAAGGTAACGATCTTCCGCAACAAGAAAAAGACGGATGTGAACGTCGCGCTGAGCGAAGCCAGGGAACAGGTCTGAGGGGCGAGCGGCCAACCGTTGCATTGTCCGGCCGCAGTGGGAGCGCGGCGGAAGGGACGAACGCTGCGTGCATGTTTGTGCCGGCGAGGCTTCGCACCTTTCTTCTCGCAGCGACCACGGCGCTGGGAGTTTTGTTTTGGGGAGCTTTGCCCGCATCTGGGCAAGGCGGGCCTCCCATGCAGACGGATGACCCAGGCACGCCCGGCAACAACAATTGGGAAATAAACGTCGCTTACACGCTGGAGCGGACGAATGACTTCGAAAACGTTTACGGTGTGCCGATTCTCGACATCAACTACGGGGTCGGTCCCCGAATCCAGCTGAAATACCAGGTGTCCTACTTATTCCAGAGCAATTATGGCGGTCCGCTGGAGACCGGACTAGGCAAGTCGCTGGCGGGAGTGAAGTGGCGCTTCTACCAGAACGACAAGTACAAACTAAACATCTCAACCTATCCGCAGCTGGAGTTCAACAATCCCAATGATTCAGTGAAGCGAGGCCTGGCAGATGCCGGCACGCGCTTTCTTCTGCCGTTCGAAGTCACGAAAGAAATTGGCCCTCTAGAGTTGAACGTTGAGGTGGGCACCTGGTTCTTGAACGGTAGTGGAGTCGATGGGCACGTCTTTGGTTTTGCCATGGGGCATCAGACTACTAAGAAGCTGGAGCTGCTGGCGGAGATCTACAAGCTCACGGACCGGTATCCGGGAACGGAGTTTACGACGGACTACGGGTTTGGCGGCCGCTATGAATTGCGTAAGGGAATGCTTTTTATTTTTGAGGGCGGCCACGGTTTTGGTGGTCCCGAGGCAGAGCAGCCGAATTTTTTTGGATACTTCGGAGTGCAGTTCCAGACTGACCACGGGAAGGCGGCAGACTGAGCCGTCAGGCGACGAAGATTCAATCTCCGTCGCCGGCAAGGGTGAACGAAACTGACTCAAGCCGCCGTTTCGGCAAGGAAATCTTCGATCTCGTTCACTTCTTTATCATTGAGGCGCAAGTCGCCAGCGCGCATGACGCCTTCAGCCTGGCGGGCATTGCGGGCACCGACAATTGCTCCAGTGACAGCGGGACTATGCAACGTCCAGGCGATTGCGACTTCTCCGATGGAACGGTTGTGACGTTTCGCGATCTCCCGCAGGCGCTCGACGAGTTCCAGATTGCGGAAAAGATTTGGTTCGGTAAAGTCGGGATGACCCTTGCGCCAGTCATCCTTGGGCAGCCTGGTGGCGCGCTCACGTGTCATGGCGCCGGTCAGCAGACCTGAAGCCATCGGAGAATAAACGATGACTCCAATTCCTTCGCGCAGGCAGTAGGGCAGGATCTCATTTTCGATTTCGCGGTGCACCAGTGAGTAAGGCGGCTGCAAGGAGGTCACGGGGGCGACGGCCTGGGCACGGCGCAGTTGCTTTACATTGAAGTTGGAAACGCCGATCCAGCGCACCTTGCCTTCGCGCTTGAGGTCGGCAAGAATAGACCACCCTTCTTCGAGCGTGGGTGAGTCCGGATCAGGAGGCCAGTGAATCTGGTAGAGATCAATTACGTCGACCGAAAGGCGGCGGAGGCTGTCTTCGATTTCCAGGCGGATTGAGCCGGCATTCAGCACTTTTTGCACGTTGCCTTGGGAATCCCAGCGCAGGCCGCACTTGGTGAAGAGGTAGGGTCGAGGACCCGGCCAGCTTTTGAGGGCGCGGGCAACGACTTCCTCGGAATGTCCGAGGCCATAGACGGCGGCGGTGTCGATCCAGTTGACGCCCAGTTCGAGGGCGCGGTGGATGGCGGCGATGGAGTCGCTGTCGTCTTGCGCTCCCCAGGCGAATTGCCACCCTGAACCGCCGGCGGCCCAGGCTCCGTAGCCCACGGGAGTGATTTGTAAATCAGAATTGCCAAGATTGCGGGTTTGCATTTAAGTCTCCTTCCTTTCACATTTTGATTTACGGTTGAGCGAATGCGATTCAGAATTGAAACGCCATGAATGTGGATGCCATTCGCGAGTTTTGCCTGGCCTTCCCTGCGGCCACTGAGAAATTGCAGTGGGGCGATGATCTCTGCTTCAAGACCGGCGGAAAGATTTTTGCGATAGCGGGCCTGGACAATCCGAGGCTCTGCTTCAAATGCACTGCGGAGACTTTCGCCGAATTGATTGAGCGCGAGGATATTCATCCGGCGCCGTATGTGGGACGTTACAAGTGGGTGATGCTCGATCGGCTCGACGCGGTGCGCTGGGACGAATTGCAGGACTTGATCCGGCAGTCGTATACGATGGTGGCCGCGAAAGTGCCGGCAAAGAAGCTCGGGAAAAAGGGAAGTCCCGCCAAGCGTGCGCCTCGGAAGAAAACGAATCGGATGAAAACGAAGAGGCGTTGAGATTCTGCTTAGTGGATAGAGTTGGGGGCAGGAGTGCCAGCCCCGCGCGAGTCGCCCTAGAGGGTTGAGTCTGATTTGACTCTGCTTGCCGCCGTCGGCTAGCCTCAAGAGTCCGCCCGGGGCTGGACAGCTTCGATCCTCATGGAATTCCGAAACAAATCATTGATTCGGCTGCTGATGGCGGCCGTGGTGATGTTCGGGGCGGTGTTCGGTTCAGCCGGAGCACTTGGCTCTACGGAACCAGTGCACGCACCGCACGGAATTGTGGTGAGCGTTCAGGAATTGGCTTCGCGTGCGGGAGTCGAGATCATGCAGGCTGGGGGCAATGCGGTGGATGCGGCGGTGGCTACGGGATTCGCGCTGGCGGTGGTGCATCCGGCAGCGGGAAATCTGGGCGGCGGCGGATTCATGCTGGTTCGAATGGCCAACGGCAAGACGCATTTTATCGACTATCGCGAAAAGGCTCCGGCGGCCGCGAAGGCCGGCATGTACCTGGACGCGCAGGGCAACGTGATCGAAGGCGCCAGCGAGATTGGGTACAAGTCGATCGGCGTGCCGGGATCGGTTGCGGGCATGGTTTATGCCGAGCAGAAATATGGCAAGCTGACGCTGCAGCAGGTGATGGCTGCGGCGATCCGGCTGGCGCGCGAGGGCTATGCGCTGAGCTGGCGTGAGGCTCGCGACTTTCAACGGGATAAATATCTGAGCAGGTTCCCCGAGTCGCGGCGGATCTTCCAGCGCGACGGCAACTACTACCAGCCGGGAGAAATTTTCCGCCAGCCCGATTTGGCGCGGACTCTGGAGCGGATTGCAGCCAAGCCGAACGATTTTTATCAGGGCACTCTGGCGGAGGAACTCGCTGCCGCGATGCAGAAGGGAGGAGGACTGATCACGGTCGACGACCTGGCACAGTATGAAGTGAAGGAACGCGAACCGGTGCGCGGGAACTATCGCGGGTACGAAATCATCAGCGCGCCGCCACCGTCCTCCGGCGGGACGGTTCTGATCGAGTTGCTGAACATTCTGGAAGGATACGATCTTGCCAAGACCGGAGACCGGTCGGCGCAGTCGATTCACTTCACGACCGAGGCGTTCCGGCGGGCATTTTTCGATCGGGCGGAATTCATGGGGGACCCGGATTTCTCCAAGATTCCTGTAGCACAGCTCATTGACAAGAAATATGGAGCAGCGTGGAGGAGCTCGATTGAAGCTGATCATGCCAGCGCCAGCAGAGATTTGAGACGGCCCGCGATTTTCAGCGAGCTTGAGCAATACGCGGCGGTCCATCCGGAGCCGCTGGCGAATCGCGAGTCACCGCACACCACGCACTATTCGGTGGTGGATGCGGAGGGAAACGCGGTCGCGGTCACTACTACTCTCAACGGTTGGTTCGGCGCGCGGGTTACGGCCGAGGGACTGGGGTTTTTGTTGAACGATGAGATGGATGACTTTTCCACCAAACCGGGCGTACCGAATTCCGATGGTCTGATTCAGGGTACGGCGAATGCCATTGGACCGGGGAGGCGGCCGCTGTCGTCGATGACGCCGACCATCGTGGTGCATGACGGGAAACCGTTTCTGGTGCTGGGTTCTCCGGGCAGCTCGAAGATCATCACGACCGTGGCGAATGTTCTGATGGGGGTGATTGATTACGGGATGAACATTCAGGAAGCAGTGAATGCTCCCCGCTTTCACCACCAGTGGATGCCGGACGTTTTGGACGTGGAGCAGTGGTTTTCTCCGGATACGGTGCAAGCGCTGCAAAAGATGGGATACAACGTGCAGATAGGGTTGCGGTATGGGGAGTTTGTGTCTCCTTACTGGAGCGATGCGGAATGCATCGCCATTGACCCGAAGACCGGCGAGAGGCTGGGTGCCAGCGATGACCGGAACGACGGGAAGGCAGTGGGGTACTGATGCGGAGAGCGGTTTCGACTTACTTGTACGTGAAGGAGCGGTTGCATCCGGGAATTCTGGATGGGCTGGCTCGCAGCGGTGTGCAGGCGCTCGAGATTTTTGCGGCGCGGCAGCACCTCGACTACGCCAACCGCAAGGCTCACGTCAAAGAGATTGCTGAGTGGTTCCGCGGGAGCGGGGTTCCGCTGAATTCCGTGCACTCGCCTTTGTACGCCGATTACGAATGGGGACGGGCAGGTGCGCCACCGGTGAACCTGGCATCGACTGACCGCGCGGGATTGGTGGAGGCGATGGATGAAGTGAAGCGGGCACTGGAAATCGCGGAGCAGATTCCGTTTCGTTTTCTGGTGCAGCACCTTGGGCTGCCGAACGAAAGTTTCAGCGAGAAGAAATTCGAATCCGCAATGACCTCCATTGAGCACCTGCGGGCGTTCGCCAAACCGCTGGGGGTGCGCATTCTGCTGGAGAACATTCCGAACGAACTCTCTACGCCGGAAAGACTGGTGGAGATGATTCGCGCCGCCCACTTTGACGACGTGGGAGTCTGTTTCGATTTCGGGCACGCGCACATGATGGGCTCGGTGCGTGAGGCCTTCGAGATTGTGCGGCAGCAAGTTTGTTCTACGCATGTTCACGACAACGCCAAACTCCAGGATTCGCATCTGTGGCCGGGACAGGGAACGATCGACTGGAAAGAAGCGATGGAACTGTTGCGTTCTGCACCACAGAAACCGCCCCTGATGCTGGAACTGGCGGACGACGAAAAGGTGAATCCGCTGGAGAAATTTCAAGCCACATTCGAGAAGCTGGAGACGGCGTAAAAGCTTTCACCGCGGAGAACGCCGGCCAAAGACGGTCAAACAACGTTTGTTTACTTGGCGCTCTCGGCGTGCTCGGCGGTAAATTGGTTTTCTAAGTTATGTCTTCGCCTGTAACTACTATTGCTGAAATCGGGAAGCACGAAGGCCAAACGGTTACGCTCCGAGGCTGGCTTTATAATCTGCGCGAGAGCGGGAAGCTTTTGTTTCCGCAGTTCCGCGACGGCTCGGGGGTGATTCAGGGCGTGGTGCCGAAGAACGCGGTCACGCCGGAAGTGTTCGAGGCGATCAAGACTCTGACGCAGGAGTCGAGTGTGATCGTCGAAGGCAAGGTTCGCGCCGATAAGCGCGCGCCCGGTGGCTACGAACTTGACGTGGCGAACGTGCAAGTGGTGCAGCGCGTGCCGGAGTCTGATCCCTATCCCATCACGCCCAAGGAACACGGCGTGGAATTCCTGATGGAGCACCGGCATCTGTGGGTGCGCTCGCAGCGGCAGGCCTCGATTCTGCGGGTGCGCGCGGAAATCATCAAAGCGGTGCGCGACTTTTTCGACGAGCGGGGCTTTACGCTTACTGATCCGCCGATTCTTACTCCGGCGGCTTGCGAAGGCACGAGCACGCTCTTTCCTGTCGATTACTTTGAGGAGCAGGCGTACCTCACGCAGTCCGGCCAGCTTTACATTGAAGCTACGGCGATGGCGTTGGGCAAGGTGTATTCATTCGGTCCAACGTTTCGTGCGGAGAAATCGAAAACCCGGCGTCACCTCACCGAGTTCTGGATGGTTGAACCGGAGATCGCCTACGCCGAACTCGATGACCTTATGGATCTAGCCGAGGGGCTGATCAGTTTTGCCGTAAAGCGCTGCCTGGAGCGGCGGCGTGTGGACCTGCAGGCGATTGGCCGCGACGTTACCAAGCTTGAAACGATTGAGCCGCCCTTTCCGCGGATCAGTTACGACGATGCCGTCAAGAATCTTCAGGAAGGCTACGCCAAGGGTGCGCTGGAAACGAAATTCGAATGGGGCGGCGATCTTGGATCGCCCGACGAGACTTATCTTTCCGCGCAGTTCGACAAGCCGGTGATGGTGCACCGTTATCCGGCGAAGGTGAAGGCCTTCTATATGGAGCCCGACCCGCAGCGGCCCGAGTTGGCTTTGTGCGTGGATGTGCTGGCACCGGAAGGCTACGGGGAAATCATTGGCGGGTCGCAGCGTATGGCGTCTCACGAATTGCTGGTGCAGCGCATTCACGAACACGGATTGCCGGAGGAAGCGTTCAAGTGGTATCTCGATTTGCGGAAGTACGGCAGCGTTCCGCACGGCGGCTTCGGCATGGGCATTGAGCGGGCCGTCGCGTGGATCTGTGGGCTTGAACATGTGCGGGAAACAATTCCTTTCCCGCGAATGCTGAATCGGCTGTATCCGTGAAGAATTGAGTCATCGGGCGATTGAGTCATTGGGCGATTGAAAAACACAAGTTTCTCAGCTTCGGTTTTCAATCGCCAAATCACCCGATCGTCCACTCGCACAATCTTATGACATCCATCAGTGCCACGAACATCGCCCCCAAGAAAATTCGCGTGATCGGAGTGCCGCTTGATCTGGGGCAGTCTCGACGCGGCGTCGATATGGGGCCTTCGGCAGTTCGAGTAGCGGGTCTCGAAGCGCGGCTCGAAGCGTTGGGGCATGAGGTTGAGGATGGCGGCAACGTTGCCGTCGCTATTCCGGAGCAAAAAAAAGAAGGCGACACCCATGCCAAGTATTTGAAGGAGATCACTGCCACTTGCACGAAGCATGCGGAACTGGTGCTCAAAACCCTCGAAGCCGGAAAGATTCCCCTGGCGCTGGGCGGGGATCATTCGATGGCGGCAGGAACGGTTTCGGGGGTGGCGGAGTTTTATCGGCGGCAGAACCAGCGGATCGGGCTTATCTGGATCGACGCGCACACCGATATCAACACGCCCGAATCCTCGCCGAGCGGCAATGTGCATGGGATGCCTTTGGCCGCGCTTATGGGGCTGGGTCCGGCCGAGCTTTCGAATATTTTCGATTTCTCTCCCAAGGTGAAGCCGGAGAACTGTGTGCTGGTGGGAGTGCGAGACATCGATGCGGTTGAAAAGGAAAACGTGCGTCGCGCCGGCATTGGCGTCTTCACCATGCGCGACATTGACGAGCGCGGCATGCGTACTGTGATGGAAGAGGCCTTGCGCATGGCCGGACGCGGGACCGCCGGCTATCACATCTCGCTCGACATGGACTGGATCGATCCCGAGGACGCGCCGGGCGTGGGCACTCCGGTGCGCGGCGGTGCTACTTATCGCGAGGCTCACCTGGCTATGGAAATCATTGCTGATCACGGACGCATGGTGAGTTTCGAGATTGTCGAAGTGAATCCCGTGATCGACGAACACAACCGGACTGCCGACCTGGCGGTGGAGCTGGCACTGTCGGCGTTTGGGAAGAAGATACTGTAAGGGCTTATGAAGAAGCTTCGGGTCGGCATTCTTTTTGGCGGGCGCAGCGGCGAGCATGAGGTGTCACTGCTCTCGGCTGCGTCGGTTCTGAACGCCATCGATAAAGACAAGTACGAGGTGGTGCCCATCGGCATCACTAAAGACGGCCGCTGGCTTACGGCGGGCGA
>Ga0209420_1000205_pt1 | contig 36879 bp, 30 predicted proteins | sample BlaSpr_A8_OM1_O1_FD_187972 | JGI IMG/M metagenome (GOLD analysis project Ga0209420, IMG submission 187972) | Forest soil microbial communities from Thunder Bay, Ontario, Canada - Black Spruce, Ontario site 2_A8_OM1_O1 (SPAdes) (version 2) | ecosystem: Environmental > Terrestrial > Soil > Boreal...
CGGATTTGTGCATCCGTTCCGCGCGCCCGCGAAGCTCGCCTGGCGTTTGCGGCCCACGCAGCAGCAACACGCACAGGATTGCGGTTTCGCGGCGGTCGAAATTGAAGGTTTCACCGAGATGGTGCTCGTATTTTGTGACCCGGCTATCGGTGGTGTCGGCGGGTCCGGCGAGGCCTTTTTCGGCGAGCGTGCGCAGAGCCCGCCGCACGGAGTCTTCGTCGAGATGCATTAGCGGATCGCGGTTGGATTTCTGGTTGCAGGCATTGACGAGCGCGTTCAACGAGAGCGGGTAATACTCGGGCGTGGTGCTTTCCTTTTCCACGAGAGAGCCGAGCACGCGAACTTCAACTGCGTCGAGAAGCATCACACCGGGAATGATACCAACCCGGCAGCGGGTTCTAAAGATGGAGACGCACGCCGGACCACCCTTCGATGTAGGCTTGGACCGTGATAGCGAATGCCGCATCGAATGGTGCGTGAACGATTGGGGAGGGCGATTCCATGCTGGGCGTTCCTGACGATCGGCCGCCCGCGCCAACGGTACCGCCGTGGCGCGCGGCGGTGAAATATATGTGGTTTGTGGTGGTGGCCGTAGCGCTGGTCGTGGGGCTGGTTCTCTATTCGCGCTGGGACGAAAACCACAAGATCGAGCAGCAAGCGGCGCAGAAAAAACGGCAGCAGGACGCGCATGAGGCGGATTTGCTCGGTGGCAACCGGTTCGAGATTCTACAATTTTATGCCGCGCCACCGGCGATTCAGCACGGCGATGTGGTGCATTTGTGTTACGGAGTGTCGAACGCGAAGACCGTGAAGCTGGAGCCACAAACGGATGGGGTGTGGCCTTCGCTGAACCATTGCGTGATCGTGACGCCGGCGAAGGACACGACTTACACGTTGACGGCGACGGATGCGAATGGGCTGACGAAAACGCAGAGCGTGAGCGTGGTGGTGCGGTGAAGGGATCCGATGCGCGAGCAAAATCAAAAACAGGGTGCGGCGAGATGGCGTCTCGCAGCACCCTTTTGGGGATCGGCTGATATGGCAATGCGTCTAGTGGGACGCGCCGGCCTCCGCTGACCTTGGCTTTGTGGAAGTAGCCGACGCACTCGATTGCGGCGACGTGGATTCCGCATTGCTGTACAAGATGCCGTTGAAAAGCAGCTTGAAAGTAGCGTGGGGCTGGCCCCGGAAGGTAACTTCCGGACCAAGCACGATCACTTTGCCGCTGCCGATGTGAGAGTCGGCGATGGCGGTGCCGCCGTCAAGATACGCCTGTCCCCAAGCCCAGCCGCTATCGAGCGTCTGCGGACCGGCGAACCAGCCGACAGTAACAGCCTTGGCATTTTCTTCGGGCACCACGCGGAAGACCGGGCTGCTATCAAAATCCACGTCCTGCGCGGAGGGCATGCCGTAGGCTAGAGGGTTCGTGTTGTCAAACGTGACGCGCATCAGCGATCCGGGAATGTAGAACTTTTCACCGGGGAGCGGGCATTCCGTGCCGGTGCGGTTCATCTCGGTGAGGTAGTTGGTCACCGGCACGCCAAGCTCCGGGGCCATGCCGGTGGAGCTGCCGATGGTGATGACGGTGCCTCCCGCTTCCACAAATTTCTTCAGTTGCGGAATGGTTGCGTCCGGGCTGATCCGCCCGACGTGGCTGCGCCACTCCTCGGGGATCTGGTCGTCCTTGATTTGGTTGCCGAAAAGCCCGCCGCCACCGCCTCGGCCTCCGCCCCCGCCGCAGGCCGGACTTGCGGGGGCGCGATAGGCGCCGTCGGTGAAGACGATCACGTCGAACTTGCTTTTCAAGTCGCCGGCGTCGAGGGTCTTTGGGTAGACGACGGTGACGTCGGGAAATTCAAACTGCTCGAAAATCCAGCGGTCCCAACCCGAGGGCATGTTGCCACCGTACTGATCGTACAAAGCAATGCGCACGGGCTTGATTTTGTAGGCATCGCCGGCAGGTCTTGCGGCCACCCCAACCGCCGGGACGCCGAGCTCCTTCGCGGCCTGCTGCACGATGGGAGTGGAGGTGGAGGAAGCGGGAACCCAGATCGCTCCCGGGGCCATTTGCCGGCCATCGGCCTCGATGGCGGACTTGAGCCAGTAAACTTCGGCATTGGCTTTGAGCAAACGGTTCGTCAGGATCACCGCGTTGTTTACCTGGTGGCTGATCAGGAAACCGGCGGGATTGGCCGGACCGGCCACGGAATCCACAGGCATGGGTTGAATGCCGGTCACGCGCGCGAACGGGCCATCGAAGGCGTCATAGACGCGATCGAACTGCACGCCCATCTGGTATGCGAGGGTCCAGCCGGCAGTGTCGTAAGGCGGAATCGGAGGACCACCCGGATAGCGGAAATCGTTGGGGTGATCCTGCGGCTGGAACATGTCCATTACGAAGGGACGCCCTGCCTGCGCCGTTTTCACGATGAAAGAACCGGCGGAATACGTTTTCCCGCCCACCTGGAATTGTGCGGAGGCTTTTTCGATCTCGATGCCGTTTTTTTCGAGCGTATTGATGAATTTTGTCGCGGTGGCGAAATCTGGCTGGTCCGCGGAAATGATAAAGCCGCGAGGATCGCGCGCCTTCGGATCGTGCAGCACCGTGTTGTAAAGATCGGAGGGTACGGTCGGCAGACCGATACCGCCGGGAAGCATCACGGCGTCGCCGCTGGTGGCAGCCGCTGCTCCACCACCGCCGCGACGTCCGCCTCCGCCTCCACCTGGGGTCGCGGCGGATTCCTTTTCTGCGGCTTCGCGCAAGGCTTCGATGCGCTTCGGAGTAATGGTCCAATTATCCTGGCTGCCGCGTTGAATGGAATTGCGTCCCATTTGGTAGATGTTGTAGAGCAGCGTTTCGCGGTTGCGCGACGCGTAATCGAGGATGGCGCGATTGTTTTCGATCTCGTAATCGACGGACTGACGATAATGCCAAGTCTGCGGAGCGATGGGCAGAGGCCAATCGCCGGTGGGTAGCTGTTTATCGGGGGCGAGCTGGATTGGCATCGGCGTGGGGTCGCCGATGATTTCGGTAAGAATGCCTATGATGTTGTGAAAATACGCGGTGGTGCGCAGACCGCCATTCCACCACGTGGAATAGTTGGATCCGCTGCGCATGGCGGAGCCGCCCTTGCCTTGCTCGACGAGCCGTGTATGCATGGCGGTGCCGACAGCTTCGATACCCAGCGGAACCAGCGGGTCGAAATTGTAGTTGAAGGGATCGCGAAACGGCGGCATGAAAATCACCGCGCCGGTAGGGCCGGTCTGGTGATGGTTGTACATGATCTGCGGAAACCACTCGATGAACATCTGGCGATTTATGTTGGTGGTTTCGGGCATGTTGGACATGTACGAATCGCGATTGTCGTCGTGGCCGATGTATTTGTTGTAGACCTTCGGCAGACCGGCCGACGAGCGCTTGGAAGGATCGGATTCGCGCATGTACCAATTGGCGACGAATTCGGAGCCGTCGGGATTCGCGGGGACGAAGAGAATGATATCGTCGTTCAAGAAGCGCATCGTTTCGGGATCAGTGCGGCTGGCCATCTGGTAGATCATCTCGACGAGCTGCTGGAAGCCCACGCTTTCGGAGGCGTGCAGGCCGCCATCAATCCAGACCACCGCTTTGCCGTCACGGGCGAGCGCGTGCGCCTGGTCGTCGGTGAGGCCTTCGGCGCGGGCAAGCTTCTGCGAAATGTCCTTGTAGTGGTCGAGATTCTTCAGATTCGCCGGCGAAGTGATGATGCACATCCACTGGTGGCGTCCCTCGGCCGTCAGACCGATATCCACGATCTTCATGCGATCGGATTCGGTAGCGAGCTTGTGCCAATACGCCTCGGCCTTGGTGTAGTTCACTTCCTGATAGTCATCACCCACGTTAAAGCCGAAAAATTCCTTCGGTGTGGTGATTTTGGGCGCGACGTCCTTCGCCGCTCTTTGCGCGGCGAGAGGGAGGGCGCTTGCCGCCAGAAACAGGAAGATAGCGATAAAACGTGAAGTGCTACGCAGCTTGTTTGTGTTCATAAGGCCGCTTTCTATCCCGAAGGGCCGGAGTTGTCAAAGGGAAAGGCCAAGCTTCGTTAACGGCTGAGCCAAAGACGTGAGACGAACAGCACGCGGCGCGGTTTCAATGTTTTCGCGGCAAATTGGGTGACACGTGTCACCTTTTGCGGTGCGCGGCGTTCCAATGAGTGGGGCAATGGGTCGACACCTCGCATTGGAATAGCGAGCAACCCTCAGGAATCCAGCGGACGCAAACCTCGGCCGCGGTCGGAGCGAAAATTGAAACAGTTGAAACAGGGGCCGCAAAGCCGTAGGCGCGAGCTATCGTCAAACATCGGAACGACGGGCGACAAATCGCCAACTCGCCGGATCAAATGGGGCATCCGGGTTTTGCTGGCGGCAAATTTTTTGGCGCTCGGCGCCGTTGCGGCGATAGCGCAGACCGACGCAAGCCACGTCCAACGGGGACAAACAGCGCGTGGAGCGCAGAATCAATCTTATACACCGATCACGCGCGAACAGCGGCTACGCTGGTTCATTCGAAACACCGTTGGTCCAACGGGGCTGACCGCGGGACTTTTTTCTGCGGGAATTGGGACGGCACTCGACCGCCCAAAGGAATATGGGCCGGGATGGGCGGGATTCGGCAGCCGTTACGGAATGCGCTTGACGGGTATTTCCACCGGTAACGCGATGGAAGCTAGCCTGGGCGCCATCTGGGGCGAAGACCCTCGTTATCTTCGCGCGGCCGATAAGCCTTTCGGGAGCCGCATTCGAAATGTAGTGAAAATGACGTTTCTGGCGTATCGCGCCGACGGGCATTTGGCCCCCGCTTACGCCCGATATATCGCTATCCCCGGAAACAATTTCCTTTCGAACGCCTGGCGCGAGCCGAGCGAGTCCACAAACACAGCAGCCATCGAGCGTACCGGCCTTGGATTTGCCGGGCGGCTGACCTCCAATGCATTCAAGGAATTTTGGCCGGACATCCACCGAAAATTGCACATGGGGCATTTGTAGGCGCGAATTTCGCGCAGGGCTGCCGGGCCGCGAGCTACACTTTTCGCAGAAATCGCGGTATAAATAAACGTTCGGCGACACCGCGGTTCGTGGTTGCACCACTTCACAAGTTGGCATAGACACTAGATACATTTGTCCCCGCCGTGATGTCGAAAGCCGATTTTTAAGGGAATGAGCTCCGGCACTCATCAACAGGAACCCGACCATGAGCAACACAGCCAGCGATCCTCTCGCTAAGATCAAGCATAAAATCCAGGAAGAGATTCTGACGCTCGAACACGAGTTAACCATCGACCTACCCAAGGAAATCGCAAAAGCGCGCGCCCACGGCGACCTCTCCGAAAATTCCGAGTACAAGTATGCCAAGGAGCGGCAAGGCTACGTGAACGCTCGCATCCAACACCTGAAGAAGCGCATGGGCGACGTTTCCATGCTGAACCTTTCCAACCTGCCGCGCGATCGCGCGGGTTACGGTTCGCGAGTGTGGTTGATGGATGTGAAGAAGTCGGTGGAGGTGGAATACAAGCTGGTAACCACCGAGGAAGCCGATGCGTCCCAAGGGATGATTTCGACGACGTCACCCATCGGGAAGGCTTTGCTCAACCGGCAAGTGGGCGATGAGGTGAAGGTGCAGACGCCGGCGGGCCTGAAAGAATTCGAGCTGCTGCGGTTGAAGACCATTCACGAAGAAGAGTAGCGGCACTTCTTGCGCGGACTGAGCGGTTTTATGCGACTCAGCAATCTGGGTTGGACGGGCATCGTGGGGATGTGCGCGATGCTGGCTGGATTGCAACTGCTGTGGCGACATCGCACGGACATCGCGAATTGGATGGCGGCATATGTAGGGGCGTTTCGCGGCGAGCTCTCACGGCGGTTCAGCGCCAGGGACGGCGGGAAGGCCGCGCGGGGACCGCATGTTTCTTTTCGGGAACAGGTGCCGCGCGGCGCACTCGCGATCGTGTTCGCGCTATGCCTGATCCTGGCGGGGCAAACGATCCTGTTTTTGGACCTGATGTCATAGAATCTTCTTCGTGAAAGACCCCGCGCATTTCTCTTCGAACACTCCTTCCCAGATATGAAACCGGCATTGATCGTTCACGGCGGCGCCTGGACGATTCCGCCCGATGCGGCGAACGACTGCCGCGCCGGTTGCCGCGCCGCGCTTGAGGCGGGCTGGCGCTTGCTTTCGAAGGGTGGAGCTGCGCTGGACGCGGTCGAGGCTGCGATCGTTGTGCTGGAAGATGCACCGGTGTTTGATGCGGGTATCGGCGCGCATTTGAATTTAGCCGGACGGGTTGAGCTGGACGCTATCGTGATGGATGGAGCGACGCTAAAGGCCGGCTCCGTGGCCGCGTTGCAGCGCACTCGGAATCCGATCCGGCTGGCGCGGCGAGTGCTCGAATCGTGCGAGCACATGATGCTGGTGGGCGAAGGCGCGGAGCAATTTGCCGCACAGCACGGGATTCCGCTGTGCGATCCAGCCGAGCTGGTAGTGCCGCGCGAACGCGCTGCTTGGGAACGCTGCCACCAGGAGGATCATGCGGACGCGCATCATCTGCATCGCAATCGCACAGAGCCGCGCCACGTTCACCAAGGTGGCACGGTGGGCGCGGTGGCGATCGATTCGGCTGGCCATTTGATCGCCGCTACTTCCACGGGAGGCACTTGCTGCAAACTGCCGGGTCGCGTGGGCGATTCGCCGCTGATTGGATGCGGCTGCTACGCGGATGCGGAGGCGGGCGGCGTCTCGTGCACGGGCTGGGGCGAAGCGATCATGAAGATCGTGATGGCGAAGGCGGCGGTGGACCTGCTGCGCCGTGAGAATCCTCAGCGAACGGCGCAGGCTTGCGTGGATTTGCTGGCGTCACGCACCGGCGGCACTGGGGGCCTGATCCTGCTCGATCGCCAGGGAACTCCGGCGGCGGCGTTCAACACGCCAAACATGGCGTGGGGCTGTGTGCAGCCGGATGGGTCGTTTTTTGTTACGGTGTGAGTTACCGCCGCTGAAGCCCGTCTGAGGCATCATTTAAAGGGACGATGTTGCCAAAATAACGGAATTGCCGCAGGCCCAAAGACCTACATAGTTAATTGTCGTGCTGAATCCTCGAATTCAACCACGAGCAGCTTCATTTCGGCGGCCTCCGTGTTGCGCAAGGTTAAGCCGCTGCCTGCGGCGATCCAGCGTAACATGCCGGCGGGAAACCTGGGCGCCTTAGGTTCACGAGGCGCGCTGTCGTCCTGCATTTTATCCAACAACACGAGCAAGCGGTGATGGCCGTTTTCCTTGGGCGACCAGGAACCGTTGGGGGCGATGCCGACCGCGTAGATGAGCATTTCATTTGTTTCCATGATGGGCACTTCGCCGGCGCCGTGTTCAAGCGCGGCACTCACGGAGGGGTGAAACGTTTTCAGCTGGCCCTGGCCCTGCGGACGCAGCAGCACAATCGTGATATTGCGAAAGGGGGTATCGGCGTCGTTTGCGGCGATGTGCGCGAACGGGCCCTTGCTGAAATTCACGGTGCCATCGGGCAAATGCATTTTCACGGGGGCTTTTCCGGCGACGGTATTCGTCACGTCGGAATCGCCCAGTACCACGTAGGCGTAGTCGTGATCGTGTTCGTGCATGAGCGTCGCATCGTGCGCGGGAACCTCGACTTCGTAGGCGCGCGTGTAGCGGTTCTCGATGATCAGGTGGTGGTGATGCTCCTGCGAGATAGGCACCGCGTGCTCGGGTGCCTTTGTGCCGGGCTGCTGCGCGATAGCGGCGGTGCAGCCGCAAAGAACAGCTAGGCCAAGGATGGATCGTGCGTGCATGTTTAGCTCCTGCTCGAAATCTGAGGCCTACCGCCGAAAGTATATAGCAACAAGGCGAGCGCGTGTTTTGCTTCCGAGTGGAACGCCAAGCGCAACATCCGAAAGTGCGGGTAGCAGCTTAATTGGGCATCGCTATGGATCGTTGTTTTTTATATGTACCTAGGTACCGTGGTACAATATGGGTATGGCTGCCGAGCAGAAGCACGTGATCCAGCGCGTCCAAACGGGCGTGCGCATGGAAAAGCGGCTCTTGAAAATCCTAAAAACGCTTGCCGACTACCATGACATAACGCTGGGCGACCTGCTGGAAGGCATCGTCCTGCACGCGTTCGATGGTAAGTGCGCGTTTCAGCAAGCCAGCCTGCGGCGCGTCAAGGAACTGAAAAAATTCTATGGCTTCGATTTAGATTCGAGCGCAAGTCACCGGCTAGTCGAAGGCGGTGCGGTACGCGCGTTGAGGAAGGTGAAGGCCGCGCCATGACCGCTCAGGGCAGGAGCCTGACCTAGCTAAATCACCGCCGAAGCCGGAATCGGCAAGCACCAGGAGTTGACCATGACCATGACCATGACTGATGAACAGTTCATGGCGAGTTTCGAGGATGCCTCATTGTCCAGCGACGCCTTCCATCACGAGGGGCATGTTCGCATGGCGTTCCTTTACTTGTCGCGGTATCCGGCACTGGAGGCGCTGCAGCGATTTTCCGGTTCACTAGCGCGCCTGGCCGCCGTAAGGGGCAAGCCGGAGCTTTACCATGAAACGATTACGTGGGCATTTCTGCTTTTGATTCGCGAGCGGATGGTGCGTGCTAAGAAAGTACAAAGCTGTGCAGAATTTTGCGCCGCCAACAGCGACGTGTTGAACTGGAAAGAAAACGTCTTGAAGAAATACTATCGCGACGATACGCTCGCGTCCGACTTAGCGAGACGTGTGTTTCTACTCCCCGATAAGGCAGTGAGCCCGCACGCATAAGAGCGACGAGAGCGTGCCGAGATTCGCAGGCCAAGGCTCTGACCCGGCGCAAGTTTCTCCCGATTGCTCCTACGCGCTCTTGCGTGCTAGCATGCGCGGTTTCGGAGCCGCGGGCCGTGCCCGCCGTGCGACGGACTCGTCCCCGACTTCGTAATTCCTCACTTCTGCGCACACAGGGGGCGCGATGAAATCCTATAACACGCAGTTTCTACGCAACGTGGGCATTGCCGGCCACGGCGACACCGGAAAAACGCAACTGGTGTCGTCGTTACTCTTCACCGCCGGGATGACCAACCGGCTGGGGAAGGTTGCGGAAGGCACCACGGTCACGGATTGGGACGAAGAAGAGATCGCGCGCAAGATTAGCATCCAAGCCGGACTCGGCTACGCCGAATGGGCGTCGACAGGGCAAAGCGACAAAACAAAAATAAATTTCATCGATACGCCCGGCTACAGCACTTTTGTGAACGAAACGCGCACCGTGCTGATCGCCGCCGATGCCTCGCTGATCGTGATTGACGCGCATGCGGGCGTGCAGGTGGTCACGGAAAAAGTTTGGGACATTTGCGCGGAATACGGGCAGCCGCGCGCGTTCGTGGTGAACTGGATGGACCGCGAGCTGGCGAGCTTCGAACGCTCACTCGAGTCCATACAAAGAGTGTTTGGGCGCGGGGCGGTGGCCGTGCAGCTTCCCATCGGCGAAGAGAAGAGTTTTCGCGGCGTGGTGGACCTGATCACCATGAAGGCGCACCTCTATACGCCGGATGGCGACGGCAGAGCCAAAATCGAAGAGATTCCCGCCGATCTGGCGGACGCGGCGAAGGAAGCGCATGAAGCGCTGGTAGAAATGGTGGCGGAAGGTGATGACGCCTTGATGCAGGAATTTTTTGACGAAGGCACGCTGCCCGTCGAGGATTTGCGCAAGGGATTACGCCTGGCGTTCGTGCAGCGGCGGATTCATCCCGTGCTGGCGACGGCGGCACTGCACAACCTGGGCAGCCAGTCTTTACTCGATTTCATCGTGGACATTTTCCCCGATCCGGTCGCGTGCGGAAAGCATGAAGGCTGGAAAATGGCCGGCCGCCAGGGCGAGACAGTCGAACGCAAGATCGCGGATTCCGAGCCGCTTTCGCTCTTTGTATTTAAGACGCTCGCCGATCCCTTTGCCGGACGGATCAACTATTTCAAGGTAATGTCCGGCGTGCTCAAGGCCGATGCGAGCGTGACGAATTACAATCGCGGCACGGTCGAGCGTTTCCAGCACGTGCAGGTAATGCAGGGGAAAACGGCCGCGGATGTGCCGGAAATGCATGCGGGCGATGTTGGAGCGATCGCCAAATTGAAGGACACCGTTACCGGAGACACACTGGGTGATAAGTCCTCGCCGATCTTTTACGCGACCGCGCGGATTCCCGAGCCTTCCATCACGTTTGCCATCGAGCCGAAGACGCGCGCCGATGAGGACCGCATCGGCACGGCGATCCATCGCATCCTGGAGGAAGATTTGTCGCTGCGCTTTTCGCGCGATCCGCAGACAAAGGAATTCCTGCTGGCAGGCTCGGGGCAGCAACATATCGAGGTGATCGTCGCCAAACTGCGCAAGCGCTACCACGTGGAGCTGACGCTGCATCCGCCCAAGGTGCCTTACCGCGAAACGATTCGCGCGAAAGCCGATGCCGAAGGCAAACATAAGAAGCAAACCGGAGGACACGGGCAATTCGGCGTGTGCCGCGTGCGTTTTGAGCCGCTACCACGGGGAACCGGATTTGAGTTCGTGGACGATGTGTTTGGCGGCGCGATTCCGCGCAATTTTATTCCCTCCGTGGAGAAAGGCATTCGCGCTTCGTCCGAGCGGGGCTTTCTCGCCGGATTCCCGGTGGTGGATTTCCGCGCGGTGCTCTACGACGGCAAATACCACGACGTGGATTCCTCGGACATAGCGTTCAAAATTGCCGGGTCGCTCGCCTTTAAGGAAGGGATGAGGCAGGCGAAACCTGTGCTGCTCGAGCCGGTGATGAGCGTCGAAGTGGCCGCGCCCGACCAATATTCGGGTGACCTGATGGGCGACCTGACCAAGCGCCGTGGACGCATCAGCGGCAGCGAATTGCGCGGGTCGAGCGTGATCATCAAGGCGCTGGCGCCCTTTTCGGAGATGCTGCACTACGGCACGGACTTGACCTCCATGACGCAGGGCCGCGCGAGTTATTCGATGGAGTTTGACCATTACGACTACGTACCCGGGGAGATCGCGGAAAAGATCATCGCCCACGCGAAGGCCGCCCGCGCAGGAATTGAAACCGAGGAGGAGGAAGTTTAGAGAGCCAGAGGGCGGGGCAGCAGGAAGCCTAGCCCGCGGCGACGCGGTCACACAGATTCTTCGTCGGCCGCCAAAGGCAGCGGCCTCCTCAGAATGACCTCGAATAAATTGGACGATAGAGGGGCAAACGCCACGAAAAAGCTTGGCCCTACGAAACGGGGCGGGCTACACACGACCTTGCCTCAGGAAGAGCGGAGCGGCATTGTGCCGCTCCGCTCCCGTTCTTGAATCCTACTTGTTGCCTGCGCGTCCGCCGCGCGCACCCACGTGCACCGGTGGTGTTGCGGTGGAACCCGGACCCGGTTCGGGCGCGGGCTTTGGCATGTTGGCAGCGGTGAAGCGCGGCACCATTTCATCGGCCATGGCTACGGCGTAAACGGCTGACGCGATTTCGACGGCGCCCTCCCGCACGTCCTCCTCGTAAATCCGTTCGTACGTGTCCAGATTCGTGTGATGCGTCGCTGAGCCGTAATCAAACGCGTCCTGGCTCAGCCCGATTCCTGGAAGTCCGGCATTGTTGAAGGAAGTGCTGTCGGTTCCGCCGGTCTGGCGGCTTTCGGAAGCCCGCACACCCATGAAGCCCCAATCTTGAAAGGGCATGAAGGCTTGGCGGATCATGTCTGCCGCGGCGGGTGGACCGAAAACGCCGGCGCCGCGCGGCTTGCCCGTGCCGGAGTCGATGTTGAAATAGGCATCGAGCTTGGCGAATTCCGGCTTGGGATCTTCCGCGCTGCCGAAGTGCTGCTTCACATAGGCTAGCGAACCGAGCAAGCCTTCTTCCTCGCCGCTCCATAGCGCCACGCGAATCGTACGGCGCGGCTTCACATGCAAAGCCGCAAGCAGGCGAATCGCTTCGAGCATCATCGAGGAACCGATCCCGTTGTCGGTGGCTCCGGTGGCGCCGTGCCAGGAATCGTAGTGCCCGCCGAGCATCACGATTTCGTCTTTCTTGTCGGTGCCGGGGATTTCGCCGATCGCGTCGTAGGAGGTGACGCCCTCCGGATATTCCTTGTTCTGGATGTTGATGCGCAGCGTTACGGGCGTGCCATCGTCGAGGATGCGCGTGATGCGCCCGTAGTCCTCGTTGCGCATGATCAGCGTGGGCACGGTGCGGGTCCAATCGTAAGTGCTGTTTTGCTGGGCAACGATGATACCGTGATCGCGCGCCGCGTCATTGATGCGCGCGAGCGCGCCGTTATCCACCAGGAACTGATCGACCACGCGATTCACCTGTTGCGCCGTCAGTTGTCCTTCAGGCAGCGGCGTGGGACCGCGGCCTCCGCCACCTCCAAAACGGCCTCCGTTGGGATTGTTCGGATCATAAGCCGCTTTCCACTCGTCCTCGGTGCGGCGGAGGGGGGCGGGGAAGAAATTCTCGGCCACTTCGACGTGCTTGCCGACGAGCACGATGTGTCCGCGGACTTTGTCGCGCATGCTGATCAGGTAGGCGTCGAGTTCCGCTTCGGTAGGCTGCGGCGCGGGAGATGGAGTTTGTGCGGCGGGCATGGGCGGCGCGGCCCAATTGGGTCCGGCGGGCGGGGGCGTACCACCGCGTCCGCCAAAGCCGGCGCCTGGAGGGGTTAATCCTGGCGGCAGCAATTGCACCACTTGGGCTGTGACGGCGCCCTTGGTGCCGGGCGTCCACGCCAGGGGCTTTACGATCAGTTGGCCGGTGAATGGAGATACCGCATCGGCGGCGAGCTCATCGTTCGTCCAACCTGGCACGGGATTTGCGGCGCTCGGCGGCTGGAAGGTCCAGGGTTCGAGATGGGTGTTTACCAAGCCCCAGGAGGCCATGGTCTTCACGGCCCAATCGTCGGCGCGCTTCAGATTAGGTGTGCCCGTGACGCGCGGTCCGTACACATCCGCGACTTCGTGGATGATCCACATAATTTTCGAATCGTTGGTCTCTTCGGCCTTGATTTGGGCGTAGACATCGCTTACGCCGGGCGCCTGAGCGACGGCGGGTAATGCTGCCAGTAGGCAAAGGGAAAGCACGCACGCATACGTTCTGGACACGATTCCTCCTGAGCGTTCGAAACGGGCCGCATTCTATCCGTTTTTTTCGAAATTTGTGCGTGGAATCGGAAATCGTTTCGAAAGGCAGGCGGCTCCTGCGCGCCGCCGGGTGTGGCTCCAAATTGGAGCTTGCTGGTTGGCGCGCGCCCGGCTAATAAGACAGCGCAATGCGGCGCCGGGACCACCTGCGGCGCGCGAGGAGTGTTTCACATGGCTACCGAGATACCGCGTCACTGGCGCGATGCGACGCGGGCGATCCATGCCGGCGAGTCGAAGCATGGGGTTGGTGGGCCGGTGGTCACGCCTATCGTGCGGTCCTCCACGTTTACGTTTTCCAGCTCCGGCGAAATGAAGCGTTGGGCCGAGGGCAAGAGCAAGGCGTATATCTACACGCGCTACGGTAATCCCACACTGACGGTGGCCGAAACCACGCTGGCGCAGCTCGAGCATGCGGAGGCTGCGGTGGTGGCGGCGTCCGGCATGGCCGCAATCTCATCGGCGCTGCTTGGAATCTTGAGCGCGGGGGACGAGCTGATCGCGACCCGCCAGGTTTATGGTGGCAGCTATCGGCTACTGCGTGACGTGTTTCCGCGGTTTGGTATACGCGTGAAGCACGTCGAGACGGATTTGGCTGGCGCCGACGAGCTGGTGACGAGCCACACAAAAGCCCTCTACGTGGAAACGCCCACGAACCCCACGTTGCGTGTGGTGGACCTGCGCAAGGCGGTTGGTATCGCGCGGCGGCACAAGCTCATTTCCCTCGTGGACAATACTTTTGGCTCGCCCGTCTTGCAGAAACCTATTGAGCTCGGTTTTGACCTCGCATTGCACAGCACCACAAAATATCTGGGTGGCCACTCCGATCTGATCGGCGGCGCGGTGGTCGGTAAGCAGGAATTAGTAGAGAAGGCGCGGCAGATGGTGATTTACCTGGGAGGCTCGATGGATCCCGAGGGGGCCTACCTTTTGATACGGGGGATGAAGTCACTCGAGCTGCGCGTGTTGCGGCAATGCTCGAGCGCCCTTGCCGTGGCAAAATTTCTGGCTGGGCATCGTAAGGTCGCCCGGGTCCATTACCCGGGGTTGGCGACGCACGCCGATCACCGGCTGTGCCGCCGCCAGATGCACGGAGGGTTCGGCGGAATGTTGGCGTTCGATCTGAAAGGCGGCCTCGCTGCGGCGCGAAGAGTTTGCGACCGTGTTCGCGTGTTCTTGCTGGCAGTCAGCCTGGGAGGCGTGGAATCGCTGGTAGCGCTCCCGGCTTACACATCACACTACCGGATGAGTCCGAAAGAGCTGGCGGCTGCAGGTGTTGAGCCGGGCACAGTCCGCGTATCGATCGGCCTGGAGGACCCCGCCGACCTAATCGAGGATTTGCGTCAGGCGCTCGCTTAGTGACTTGGGACACAGCCGGGTGCCCCAAAGGAATACGGCGAGACGACAGAGGCCTGGTACCTTGCGTCCTCGCCCGGTAACCTCCAATTTCCGCAAGTGATTGACCTGCTTGTCCATTCCGTCCTAGCATAGTCCTACGGCTCACCTTTACGGGCTCAGTAGCGTCCCATACTGGGTGCTCGAGCAGACAAATTCTCGAGTTGCCGTGCGTCTGGTTTTCCCGGATGACATTTCGCCGATTCCATCCACGCACTCTTGTCTACCTGCTTACGGTGGTGTGCTTGGGAACGGCGGCCGCGGGCTGCGACGATGCGGGCCGCCATGCGGTAGCCGTGAGGCCGTCACCCATCCAAGCTTCGTCCAGTGTCGCCGCAAACAGCCCGCAATTTCCATCCGAACCTTTGCCGTTCCGCCAAGGTGTGGCGAATTTGCCTGGCTTGCTCACCCCTCCGCCCAGCGCGGTAGATGTGCTGATCGCCTATGCGCAATCACAATTTGAGGCGGGGCAGCAGGATTATCGCGCCGGTCACCTGACCAAGGCGCGGCATGATTTTGACCAGGCCGTGGACGCCATGCTCGAAGGCGGGCTCGATCTGGAAAAGGACCCGCGCTTGGCGCCGCTGTTTCAGAGGATTGTTGCTACGGTGAGCAGTGAAGAGTTTGCGGCCTTTCGCGAGGGCGACGGCTTCACGGAACAGAAGGCCGAGGTTGCGCCGCTTGATGAAATTCCCGAGTCGGTGGCCGAAAATGAAACGCTCGATCCCAAGCTGACCGCCAGCGCGGAAGGCGAACTCAGCGCCGTGAGCCATGATATGCCGCTGACGGTGAACGAGTACGTGCTGGCTTATCTGAACTTCTTCCAGACGCCGCGCGGCCGTGCCATTGTGGAGACAGGTCTTCGGCGCGCGGGGCGCTATCGCCCGATGATTCAAAAAGTGTTGGCGCAGGAGGGTCTGCCACAGGACTTGATCTACCTCGCGCAAGCGGAAAGCGCGTTCCAGCCGGTGGCGGTATCGCACAAGCAGGCTGTTGGACTTTGGCAATTTGTGGCCGGGCGTGCGCAGCAATATGGTCTGCAACGCTCCTGGTGGGTGGACGAGCGGCAAGATCCTGAGAAAGCCACGCGCGCCGCGGCGCGGCATCTGCGCGATCTTTACGGCGAGTTCAACGACTGGTATCTGGCCATGGCGGCTTATGACAGCGGCCCGGGCAACGTGCAAAAGGCCATCGAGCGCACCGGTTACGCCGACTTTTGGGAGCTCTACAAACGCAACGTGCTCCCGCAGGAAACGCGCAATTACGTGCCGATCATTCTGGCGCTGACGCTGATCGGGAAGGATCCACAGCGTTACGGAGTGCAGGTGACCCCAGACCCGTATGTCGAAGCAGACCGCATCAAGCCCGGGCATCCCATCGATTTGCGGTTGGTGGCGGAGACCATTGATGCGGACGTGGAGACGCTACGCAGCCTGAACCCGCAATTGCTGCGAATGGTGACGCCTGCGGAACCGAATTTTGAGCTGCGGCTGCCGGCCGGCACGGCTCATCGTTTTCTCACCGAGATCGCGGATATACCGCCGGAGAAGTGGGTAAGTTGGCGGCGGCATCGCGTGGAAGAGGGAGAAACGCTGTTTGAGATTGCGCGTTCCTACCACGTCCCCCCGGCGGCGATCGCGGAGGCGAACGGCTTGGAAAGCCGCGCGGACCTCGAACCGGGCCAGAAGCTGATCATTCCGGCGGCCGCGCGTTCGGAAATAAACCTAGGCAAGCTGACCCGCTATCGCGCGCGCAAGGGTGACACCCTGGGAACGATCGCGGACCAATTTAGCGTCAGCCGCGCGGAGTTGGTGAGATGGAACCATCTGAAGAGCGAGAAGGTCGTGCGCGGCATGACCCTGCGGGTCTACCCGGGAGGATTGCAGCCGCTACCGGCGCTGGCGAAGGGCGTATCGAAGCCGGCGGTCGTCGCGGCCTCGGTTCCGCCGGAAGAGTCGGCCGCCACGCCGGCCGGAACCCTGGACGCTCCCATCACGCACCGCGTCCAGCCCGGGGAAACTCTATGGTCGATCGCGCGCGCCTACCGCACCACGGCAGAAGCTCTGCGCAGCGCCAATCAGTTTTTGTTCACACGTCCGTTGCACGTCGGCGATCAGTTGACAATTTTGCCCGCCCATTAGAACATCGCGTCAGGCTGCGGCGGCCGGCGCCCGTGTTCCCGAACGTGCGCGTTTTCCCGCCCATTGCAGCGGAATGGGGGCCGTTCTTTCCCGCGGCGTACCGTCGAAGGAAAAATTCCCGCATGGTTTCGGCGGCCTTGACAAGACGTGAGACTCCGTTTATAAGCCCGCGTGAGCGAGTGCTTTCGCGCTTCGCACTGTTCGAAAAGACGGGGCGCAATTTTCAGGGAGGAAGTCATGAATTTTCGGATAGATGATGACGCGGAGGAGAACGAGCTGCCGGGCTTCGAAGACGAAGAAGATGATGTCTCCGGTGGCGATGAGGTAATCGAGGAAGAATCAGAAGAGTTGATTGTAGAGGAGCGCCCGCAGTACCCGTCAGGCGGGGCGGGAGCCAAGCCTTCCGGCGGGGCCAAGCCCCCCGCACGTAGCGGCGCGAAAGCTGGCGGCGCGAAGCCGGCGAAGAAATCCGCGCCCAAATCAAAAGCGAAAGCGAAACCGGCCAAGAAGGCGAAGAAGCCGGCTAAGAAGCCGGCGAAGAAAGCCAAGAAGCCGGCGCGAAAGGCGAAGCGCGGGCGGCGCTAGTCCGCTTGTTGTTCAAACATGGGAATCCGAAAGTAAGGAGGGCCCGGAATATGTTCCGGGCTCTTTTTTTACGAAGCGCTTCAGTGGATTCCGGTACAAAAGAAATTGCCGCTTGATTCTTCACTTGCCGCGCTTGCGGGCCGCCATTAGCATAAGCAACAATGTTACGCGCCGTGGAACACATTCGCCGCATGCGCGGCGGTGCACAATCCCACCTGATGCGTTGTTCGGATGGTTTTTATTACGTGGTCAAGTTTCAAAACAACCCACAGCATTTGCGAGTTCTGGCGAACGAGTTGCTGGGAAATGTGTTGGCCGGAAGGTTGGGGCTACCCGTTCCCGGTTTTGCGGTGGTGGATGTCAGTTTGGAACTGATTCGCCTGACGGAAGAATTGGCCATGCAAGTCGGCGTGTCACGCACACCCTGCCAAGCGGGGCTGCAATTTGGTTCGCGGTATCCTGGGGATCCGGCGATGACTCCCGTGTTCGACTACTTGCCCGACGCGCAATTGCAGGAGGTCGAGAACCTGGACGATTTTCTGGGCATGCTGATTTTCGACAAGTGGACCTGCAACACGAACGGCCGCCAAGCCATCTATTTTCGGGCACCCGGCGGCTCGCGGTATCAAGCGGTGATGATCGATCAGGGGTTTTGTTTTAACGCCGGCGAATGGAATTTTCCGGACGCGCCGTTGCGCGGCCTGTACGCACGGCATCGCGTTTACGATTCCGCGCGGGGAGTGGATTCTTTTGCGCCATGGCTCGACCGGCTGGCGCGGCGCATCACGCCGGACGTCCTCGACCAAGCCGCGAAGCAAATTCCGCCGCAGTGGTATGGGTTCGATATGGACGCGCTCTACGCGCTGCTCGAACGCTTGGACCGCCGGAGGGTGGGAGTGAGCGAACAGATCGAAGCCGCCCGGAAATCCTCGCGGCAGCCTTTCGTAAACTGGATGTGATCCCATGACCGAAATCGAACTGCATCCCTGCGCGTATCACATTGTGCGCTACACGCCGAACCTGATTCGCGATGAATGGATCAACGTCGGCGTGGTGATTCACGACCCGGCGACCAGCCGGTACCGCGTGCGCGTGATTGACGAGGAAGCCGAGTTCGCGCGATTGCGACGGCTGCATCCGTCGGCGGACGAGAGCTTAGTACGCGGCTTGAGCGGGCTGCTCGACGGCACGCTCGCCGAACATACCGATGGACTCGCCGCCTGGGTCGCCAAGCTCGATCACACCCTTTCGAACACCGTGCAATTCAGCCCGCAAAAAGGCTTGCTGGGCGCCGATCTGGATGCCGAGCTCGAGCGTCTGTACCACGATCACGTGGAACCGCCGCGCCAGCGGGCGGCCACAGCAGAGAGCGCCACGAGCAGGAGCGGCATTCGCGCGCGGGCCAATGACGTATTTCGCAGCGCGGGGTTGTGGGGCAAGCTCAGCCGCGCCGTGCGTGTGGACGAGTTCACCTATCCGGGGGACCCCTTGCGCGTGGATTTTGCCTACCGGCGGAACGGGACGCGAGGCTTTATTCAGTCGCTGGCATTGTCGCGCGATCCTTCGCAGGCCAAAGTCCTGGCCTACACGGCCGATGCGATACGGGCTAAATTGGTGTCCACGGAATTTGTAGCCGTGACGGAGATGGAGCCGCGGCCGGGCGAAAACGAGCGGCACCGGTTTATGGCCGGGCTACTGGAGGAAAATGGGATTCCGCTGGTGCCGCTTTCGCGGTTGCCGGTGTGGGCCCACCAGATGCGGCCGCTCATTCAGTGAAGTCAGGCTGCGAAAGAAAGCGGAGACCCGCTGCTGCGCTCGGGGTTACACACCAAAGCATCTATCGCGCGCTAATAATATAGAAGCAATATAGAGGGTAGTTACGCAGCTGCCATTGGCCGCTTATCCTCAACGCACATCACGTCTAGATAATTGGCTCGGCCCAATGCTCCAGCGTTTCCTTCACCTTGCCCATAAATTGGTGCGCGGTGGCGCCATCGACCACGCGATGGTCGTAAGAGAGCGTCAGGTAAACCATGGAGCGGATGGCGATCGCATCGTCAATCACCACCGCGCGCTTCTGAATCGCGCCTACTCCGAGAATGGCCACGTTCGGCTGGTTGATGATCGGCAAACCCATCAGGCCGCCAAACGTGCCCGGATTGGTGATCGCGAAGGTGCCTTCCTGCACGTCTTCGGGCTTGAGTTTCTTGGTGCGGGCGCGCTCGGCCAAATCATTGACCGCGCGCTGCAGGCCCAGGAAGTTTTTTTCCTCGGCATTCTTTACCACGGGAACGATCAATCCGTTATCGAGCGCCACCGCCACGCCCAGGTTGATCTCGCGGTGGAAGACCACGTTATTTCCATCCACCGAGGAATTCACTGTCGGAAAAGCGCGTAAGGCCTCGACCGCCGCGCTCAGGAAGAAGGGCATAAAGCTGAGTTTGGTTTCGAAGCGGCTTTCGAACTCGGTCTTGGCTTTTGCGCGAACGCCGGCAATCTTGGTCATATCCGCTTCGTCGATCGAGTAGACGTGGGGCGACACGCGCTTCGAGGCCACCATGTGTTCGGCAATGCGCTGGCGCATCACCGACATGGGCTGCACCTCATAGTTGCCAAAATAAATCCGCTCGCGCGGTACGGCGGTTTCCAGACCAACGTGCGCTGCCGCACCACCCGTGGCTGGTGGGGGAGCTGCGGCAGGTCTTGCGGGCGGCGCAGCGAGTGCCGCTTGCGAGGGCCGGGGCGCTGGCGAAGCCTGGCGAGAACCGCCTGCGGCCACTGCCGCGAGAATATCCTTCTTGCTGATACGTCCGCCTGCGCCGCTTCCACTAAGCGTTGAGAGATCGATCTTATTTTCGCGGGCGATACGGCGGACGAGCGGCGAGCTGCGCACGTTGTGGCCATCGCCGCCGGCGGCCGTTTCCGGCGATTCATCTCCCGATTCGCTTTCGTCCGTTTCGTCCTCCGCTTCATGGGCGGAATTTTCCTCGCCGGCCTCCACATCTTTTCCGGCCGCTTGCTTGGTTTGGGCTGTGTCGGGTGCGCCGGGCTTGGTGCGTTCGCCGGAGCCATCGGCTTGCGGAGCGGCCGGGGTGGGCTTGGGTTGCTGCGCGCTGGCCTCGAGTTTGGCCTGCGCTGGCCCAGATTCTTTGCCGGACTTCGCCGGCGCCGCCTTGGCGGGTGTTTGCGCTTCAGCTTTCGCCCCGGCAGGCGCGCCGGCCGCGGCTCCGGCGGCATCAATCACGCCGACAACCGTTTGCACGGGCACGGTCTGGCCTTCGTTGACCTTGATTTCTTTCAGCACGCCGGCGCTTGGCGCGGGGATTTCCGCGTCCACCTTGTCGGTGGAAATCTCGAAGAGCGGCTCATCGCGCTCGACGCGCTCGCCAGGCTTCTTCAGCCACTTCGTGATGGTGCCTTCGAAAATACTCTCGCCCATCTGGGGCATTACCACGTCGACGGCCATGCGGTTCTCCTATTCCCTCGGACCTCAAAATCAGCGCCAGCGTTTCTTCAATATTTTGCCAGTTCTCGGGCGGCGGCGGCTACTTTCTCGACATTCGGTAGAAAGCGCTCTTCGAGCGGCGGCGAAAAAGGGACTGGCGTATCGAGCGACGTCACGCGCAGGATCGGCCCATCCAATTCTTCGAAGGCGCCCTCGCAAACCAGAGCGGCGATTTCACCGGCCACACCACCGGTGCGCGTGTCTTCGTGCACGACGAGAAGCTTATTCGTCTTTTTAAGAGAGGCAAAGATGGTGTCGCGATCGAGCGGCAGGAGCGTGCGCAGGTCTACTACCTCGGCGTCGATGCCTTCTTTTGCGAGCAACTCCGCGGCTTCGAGCGACGTGTGGGCCATCGCGGCATAACTCAAGATCGTCAAATCGCTGCCTTCGCGGCGCACTGCAGCTTTGCCGATCGGTACCGTGTATTCTTCCTTGGGCAAATCCTCCTTGATGCGGCGATAGAGGAATTTGTGTTCGAGGAAGAGCACGGGATTGTTGTCGCGCACGGCGGATTTCATCAGGCCCTTGGCGTCATACGCGGTCGAGGGATAAACCACTTTCAATCCCGGCGTATGCACGAAATACATTTCCGGGTTTTGCGAATGGAAAGGACCGCCATGCACGCCGCCGCCGGCCGGTCCGCGAATTACCATCGGCACGGGGGCGCCCCAGCGGTAATGCGACTTCGCGACGAAATTGGTGATTTGGTTGAAGCAGCAGGCGATGAAGTCAATGAACTGCAACTCGGCGATGGGCCGAAGGCCCTGGTAGCTCATGCCCACGGCTGCCCCAATGATGGCCGTCTCACTGATGGGCGTATCAATGATGCGTTCCCAGCCAAAGCGTTCGAGCATTCCCGCGCTGACTTTGAACGCGCCGCCGTACACGCCGATATCTTCGCCGATCATCACCACCGCGGGGTCGCGGTCCATTTCTTCGATGAGCGCCTGCCGGATGGCTTCGAGATAGGTAACTTGCGCCATGGTTACCTGCGCCCCTTTCGCGCGGCCACGAGCGCCGGCTTCGATTTCACATTTTGTTTTGCAGCAGGCTTGGCCGGCTTCGCGGCGTTCTTGCCGTTGGAGGAGGATTTTGTGAAAGGCGCAGGAATCCCGTTGCCACTCTTGACCTGCCGGCCGGGAGTTTCCGCGGCCAAAGTTTCCTCGACGGCCGCTTTAGTATCGGCTGTTTGGGGCGCTTCCTTGACGCCAAATCCTTCGACCTTCCAGACCGGCTCAACGCTCGACGCCGGCGGCGTCACTTCCTTCTTCGAGCGTTTCCACTCTGCTTCGATCGTGTGACAGCCATCGCAATACACGCCCTGTTCCGCAAGTTCGGCTGGCGGGAAAGAGGCTTGTTCGGCAGTTTCCATCGCGGCCTGCAATTCGCGTTCGATTCTGGCTTCGAGGGCCTTGCGCGTCTTGGCATCCCACAGTTTATTGTTGGTGAGATATTTCTCGTAAAGCTCGAGGGGATCGCGCTGCTTCCAGTATTCGAACATCTCCTTGGGAACGTATTCCGCGGGATCGTGTTGCGCGTGTCCTCGCATACGCATGGTTTTCGCTTCGATAATCACCGGACCTTCGCCAGCGCGGCAAAGATCAACGGCTTCCTGGGAGGTTCGCCAGACGGCGAGCACGTCGTTGCCGTCGACTATAAAACTCTTGATTCCGTAAGCGCGGGCCCGCTCGGCGAGGTCGCGCACGGGCACCTGGCGGCTCACGGGCGTGGAGTAGGCCCATTGATTGTTCTCAATCACGCATACGAAAGGAGCCTTCTGCTGCGCGGCGAGATTCATGCCTTCGTGGAAAGCGCCGGTAGAGGTGCCGCCGTCGCCGATCCAAGTCATGGTCACGATGTTTTGGCCGAGATAGCGGCCGGCCATGGCCACGCCCGTCATCACCGGGATCAGATCGCCGAGCATCGAGATGGGCGAGACCACGTGACGCTTTTTCAAATCGCCGAAATGGCTGGTGCCGTCTTTGCCCTGGGTAGGCGAAGTTTGGCGCGCCATGTATTGCGTAAAAATGTCCACCGGCAGAAAACCGCGAACCAACAGTGCGCCGACGTTGCGAATCATCGGAGCGATCCAATCGCCGGGACCAAGCGCGTAAGCCGTGCCGACGGAAATGGCTTCCTGGCCGACGCTCAGATACACGCCGCCCAAAAGCTTGTTTTGGCGAAAAAGATTTACTAACCGCTCTTCGAGCGAGCGGTTTAGTTTCATATAGTAATAGAGCTCGACCTGTTGTTCGCGTGTAAGTGAAGCCTGCATGCCGCTCCCTAGTGGCTTTTCTACGCTGTCGCGCAAATCAGCGCCGCTGTTTCAAAATCTGGCGAGGCTGCGCCCTGCGATCGCTCAGTTTAACTCAGAAACTCGAACAAAGCTGCCCGTTCAACGCGAGGTTGCAAACTCGGGCGTTTCAACGCCGGCCAGCGCGTGCTGCAGATCTTCCGGCCGCGCCTGGCAAAGGTCCATATCGAAACAGCCTCCCAAGTGCGTGGCCATTGTTTCGGCCACCGGCTCCGCCTCGATACGTTTGCCACACAGCCGTTCGAGCGAGGTAGCGCGTTTGCCCTGGATGCCGCAAGGCACGATCAGATCAAAATAACGCAAATCGGTGGCCACGTTATAGGCCAACCCGTGTGAAGTGACCCAGCGGCTCACGTGCACGCCAATAGCGCCCAACTTTTCCTCGCCCCCGCTCGCCACACTCACCCAAACGCCCCTGCGCCCGGCGCGCCGTTCAGCCTTCACGCCATATTCCGCGGAGGTGCGGATCATGGCTTCTTCGAGTTGGCGCACGTACCACGCCAGATCGCGGCGAATTTCGTTCAAATCAAAGATCGGGTAGGCCACGAGTTGGCCGGGACCGTGGTAGGTGATGTCGCCGCCGCGATTCGTCTCGTGGAATTCCACACCCATCTGGCGCAACACGGGTTCCGATGCGAGCAGATGCTCGCGCATGCCGTTGCGGCCGAGTGTGATCACGTGCGGATGCTCGCAGAGGAGCAGCACGTCCGGAACACGGTTTAACTTGCGGGCCGCAACGATGCGGTTTTGCAGAGCACAGGCCTCGGCATAGTTGATCTGGCCGATCCGGACAACCCAACCCGTTCGCATCGGAGCGGTCATTTGTTGGTTACAGAGTTGGCGTTGATAGCCCGTGCTACATGTTGATGGTGAGGCCCCGAACGGAATTGAACGCGTCGCCCATGGCTTCCCACACCGTGGGGTGCGCGTGCACCATGTACATCATGTCGTCTACCGTAGCCTCGAGCTGCAAGGCCGTTACGGCTTCCGCAATGATTTCGGTGGCGTACGGCCCGATAATATGTACGCCTAACACTTCGCCGAAGGCTTCGTCAGTAACGACTTTGATGAAGCCGTCGTGCTGGCCGAGGATCGAGGCCTTGCTGTTGCCCAGGAACGGGAACTTTCCGATCTTCACCTTATAGCCTGCATCGCGCGCGGCTTTTTCCGTCAGCCCCACAGAACCGATCTGCGGCTCGCAATAGGTCGCGTTGGGAATGTGGTTGCGATCAAGCGGCGGAACCTGCTTCCCCGTCATTTTCGCGACGGCAGTGATCCCTTCCATGCTGGCGGCGTGCGCGAGTTGCGGCATGCCCGCAACAATATCCCCGATGGCGTAAAGCCCGGGCTCGTCCGTTTCCATATATGGGCCGGTATGAAGGAAGCCGCGTTCGACCTTGGCTTTGGTCTTTTCGAGGCCGAGGTTTTCGGTTTTCGGCAAGCGGCCGATGGCGATCAATACTTTTTCCGCCGCGATTTTCTGCGACTTCCCGGCCGCATCCGTGTACGTGACGGTCACGCCCTTGGCATCGCTCGCGACCGTTTGCACCTTCGCGCCCGTCTGAATCTTGATGCCTTTCTTCGTGAACGCCTTCGCCAGCACCGGGGAAATTTCCTCGTCTTCCAAGGGCACAATGCGCGGCAACATCTCGAGAATGGTCACGTCCGTTCCAAAGGAATTGAAAATCGAGGCAAATTCCACACCCACGGCGCCCGCACCAATCACCACCATGGTCTTCGGCACTTTGGGGAGCTCGAGGATCTCGCGATTGCTCAGAATGTTTTTGCCGTCGATGGACACTCCGGGAAGCGAACGAGCCTCCGAGCCGGTGGCCAGCATGATATTTTTCGCGCTCAGCTCCGTCGTCTTGCCGTCTTTTTCCACGGTTACCCGTCCCGGACCGGCGTAACGCCCCCAGCCGGTGACGCTTTCGACCTTGTTCTTCCGGAACAACAGTTCGATACCCTTGGCATGCTTGTTGACGATTTTCGTTTTGCGCGCCAGCACCGCGTTCCAATCGAGTTTGACGTCTTTGACCTCGATCCCATATTCCTTGGCGTTCTTGATGTGATCGTAGATTTCGGCGTGGTAAAGCAACACTTTGGTGGGAATACAGCCCACGTGCAGGCAGGTACCGCCCAGGAAGCCGTCTTTTTCGACGACCACCGTTTTCATCCCCCATTGCGCCGCGCGAATCGCAGTTACGTATCCGCCAGGACCGCTACCGATGATTGCCAGGTCGTAATTAGCCAAACGAGCCTCCGTCAGCAAGCCTTTGCGCTGCCGCGCATCCCCGCGTTTCTTCGCCAACCTGCGCGGAAAGTGTCCATTTTCGCCAAATTGTTCGAATCCGGGAAAATGATTCGGCGCCGAAGAGAGCTGATTCTAACAGCCGCTCCAAAGTGCCGCAACCAGCGGTCCCGCCGAACTCGCCAACTTCGTCAGATGTTGCAAGAGCACAAAAGATTCAGCAGTGCCGCACCGTCCACGCGTTCGTTCTACGCTCATAATGACAAAGTATGTGCAGAAGCTCGCGAATCTGCTTGACATCTCCGCCGAGATTACGTAAACGTAATTCCAATGGCTCCGGGGTGGAGCCGATAGTTTCAATCCGAGCTTACTGACTTTCAAAACGCAATTCGGGCCCGAGTCCGATTGCCTATTTGCATTTCGTCCTAGGAGGCGATGCGTATGAAGACGTATCGGTCTATGGGTGTAGGGGTGCGTTTTGCATTCTTCGGACTGGCCTTGGTCTGCGCGGTGGCTCTAATGGGTTTTAGCGCAGGACCAGTCTGGGGTCAATCGGGTGTTTCCACGGGAACCGTAGTAGGGCAGGTGCTCGACGCATCGGGCGCCACCGTTGCAGGCGCAACGGTCACCCTCACGGACAAAGCCACGGGCGCTTCGCGCGTCTCAACTACTTCGGATACCGGACGTTATGTGTTCACCGAAGTGCCGCTCGGCATCTACGACATTACAGTTTCCAAGGAAGGTTTTTCACAAGCCAAAGTAGCTGACCAGCAGGTCCAGGTCGGCCAATCCCTCACGGTAAATGTGGGACTGAAGGTTGGCTCGGCTTCCACCACGATTGAAGTAACCGCATCAGCCGGCGCGGAACTACAATCCATGAACGCGACGGTTGGCGACACGATCTCGGGCGATGCCATCGTGCAATTGCCAAACGTAACCCGCGAAACCACGGCTCTGGCCACCCTGCAGCCCGCCACTACGCGTGGCGGTAACGTCGCCGGCGCGATCAGCGACCAGAATACCTACCAGTTGGACGGCGCCAATAACAGCAACGACATGGACGGGCAAGGTTCCGTTTATAACCAGAGCTTCGTCAACAACGCTACTTGCGGGCCGCCCAACGGCACCATGCCAAGCCCCGCGGAGAGCATCGAGCAGTTCAAAGTGGCCACCAATAACATGACCGCCGACTTTAACGGTTCGTCCGGCGGCCAAATCTCGATGGTGACCAAGCGCGGCACGAACCAGTTTCATGGCTCGCTCTATGACTATTACCTAAGTAGCACTTTCGGCGGCGCGAACACCTGGTCCAATAACCGTCTTGGCGAGCCGATCAACTCCGATCACTACAGCCGTTTTGGCGCGAGCGCCGGCGGCCCGATCGTTCCTTTCAAGTTCCTCGGTGGCAAGTGGTACATCTTCGGCAACTACGAAGGTTTCCGATTCCCACAAGCAATCGAATTCACCGGACTTGTGCCTTCGGCGCTGTTTCGGCAGGGTATCGTCCAGATTCCTAATGGCACGAATCCTCCGCTGCAGTACAACTTGAATCCCACGACGACTGCCGGTATCGCGCCGGCCGTATGTCCCTCGGGACCCTGCGATCCGCGGGGGCTCGGTCTCAATGGGATCGTCAACACACTCTGGTCCAAGTACGAACCCATATCGAACGACCCAAGCTGCACCGGTGTTAGTTCGAGCGTTTGCGATCAACTGAACACGTTAGGATACCGGGCACCTTTGAACTTGCCGCAGAGTTCCAACTTCGGCGTGGTGCGTATTGACCATGACTTCGGCGAAAAGTGGCACTTGAATGCCACCTATCACTATTACAAGAACGTGGTGACGACCACGAGTCAGGTGGATATCGGCGGCGCGTTGCCTGGAGATACGCTTGGCGACCCAGTTGCCAAGTCCATCCGGCCGGTGGTTCCATCTCTTTACTCGGCAGGTTTGACTACGAACATCACGTCCAACACCACGAACGACCTGCACTACAACTTTTTGCGTAACTTCTGGCAGTGGACAGACCAGACGCCGATCCCTCAGCTCCCCGGATTGGGCGGAGCGCTTGAAATCGGCGGCGAGACCGCCACTCCACTGGTGCCTTTCAACGTCAACTCACAATCCACTCGCCAGCGTTTCTGGGATGGCCAGGATCACACCGTACGTGACGACATTTCCATTCTGCATGGCAACCACCTGCTGCAATTTGGTGTTTTGTATCAGCGGAATTTTGATTATCACGAACGGAATGACAATGGCGGCGGCATTCTGAACCAGCCGGTGTACATCATCTCCAGCGGCACCGGAATCAATTATGCCGGCTACATTCCATCCACCGTGCCCGCCGCACAAAACTCCAACTGGGAAAAGCTCTACGACGAAGTGTTGGGTATCGTGTCGCAACCGCAGGATCTTTACACTCGCAGCGGCCCGAACTTGGCGCTGAATCCCGCGGGCACGCCGATGTTCGATCAGAGCATCATTCCCACTTACAACGAGTATTTCAGCGATACCTGGCACATGAAGCCCAGCTTCACACTAACGATGGGTTTGGGTTACCAGATCGAAATGCCGCCCTACGAACTCAACGGCAAACAGGTCGAGCTGGTGGACCAGAGCGGGAATTTGGTCAACGCCCAAGACTATCTCTCCGAAACCTACAAACAGGCCGTACAAGGCAAGATTTACAATCCCGTGTTGGGCTTCGCCACGGTCGCCAATGTGGGCAAAGGCCTGAAATATCCCTACAACCCTTTTTACAAAGGGTTAAGCCCACGTCTTTCGATGGCGTGGAATCCCAGCTTTGATGAAGGGATTCTGGGCTACGTCGTAGGTCACAATAAAACCGTCATACGCGCAGGTTATAGCCGGATCTTTGGCCGCCTGAACGGCGTGGACTTGGTTCTCGTCCCACTGCTAGGTACTGGTCTAGGACAGCCTGTCTCCTGTATCGGTGCCAGCAACAGCGGCCCGCAATGCGCCGGCACCGGCACGGTCAATCCCACCACCGCCTTCCGCATCGGCACAGACGGCCTTACAGCCCCATTACCGGCAGTTACACCCACGCTTCCTCAGCCGTTCTATCCTGGTGTCAACGGCAACGCAGCGGCGGGTGCCGGTGAAGTGCTCGACCCCAATTTCCGGCCATCGAAATCGGACGAGATCGACCTGACCATCCAGCGCGAGCTGCCGGGCAAGTCGATTCTGGAAATTGGGTACATCTACCGCAAGATCTCCAACGAGTATCAACCTCTCGACCTTGTGGCCGTGCCTTACATGTTGAATATGGGCGGCCAGACGTTCGAGAACGCCTATGCCAATCTCTACACGCAGCTTGCGGGCGGCGCAGCAGCCAGCGCGGTAACACCTCAGCCGTTCTTCGAAACGGCCCTGGGCGGAGCGTCATCCGCGTACTGCACTGGTTTTACCTCCTGCACCGCGGCAGTGGCGAGCAAGGAGAGCTCAAAGCTGGTAGGGAACAATCAGGTCTATGACATTTGGCAAGACCTGACGCCTTCCGTATCGCACCCGAACGGCTTCATTTTTGGCCGCAGCATGGCGAGCAGCCCAACATGCGCAAATACGCTCGTGCAGTCCATTAACCCGACGACCCCGGTGCCGGTCTGCAACCAGATGACGGGCATCGGCGACAACACGTCATTGGGTTATGGCGTCTACAACGGCGCGTTCGTGTCCTTCAGTACTGCGGCGTGGCATGGGCTCACGGCACGCTCGAACTTCACCTGGAGCCGCGCGCTCGGCACCCAGGGCGTGGTTCAGGCCAGCAGCGAACTCACCACGGCCGATCCGTGGAACATCCGTAACGAATATGGGCCACAGGGTTTTGATATTCCTTTCCTGTACAACCTGTCCATGGTTTATCAGCCGCCGTTCTACAAGAATCAGCACGGGGCGATGGGTCGGTTGTTGGGTGGTTGGTCCTTCGATCCGATCTTCACGGCGCAAAGCGGCGCACCCCTACCGGTTTATGACGGTACAGGGTACGGCGCGACCGGCAACGGCGCTTGCGAAGCCTATGGAGAAGCCGATTGCAGCGCGTTCTACAGCTCTGAACAGTCCGTTTTTGCGAGTGCGGCCGGTGTTGCGACGGCACGTGGCGCGGGAAACTCCGAACAGAATATCGGTAACATTACGGCGACCAACCCGCAGTCCGTGGCTATAAACGGGAATCCGTCGAATCACAACGGCACCGGTTTGAACATGTTCGCCAATCCCATCGCGGTGTATAACTCGTTCCGTGTACCGATTCTTGGGATCGACAACAACACTGGCGGTGCCGGCCCGCTGCGCGGCATGCCGACTTGGAACCTCGATATGTCTATCGCCAAGGACATTTTCGTGACCGAGCGGTACCACATGCAGCTTGTGTTCACCGGCGTCAATGTCCTGAACCATGACCAGTTGTCCAATCCAACGCTGAACCTGGCGGTTCCGCAATCGTTTGGCGTAATCACCGGCCAGGCGAACGGCCCGCGCCAGATTGAATTTGGGGCGCGGTTCCAGTTCTAAACCACAAAGTTACGAAGCCCGGCCGGAGCGCACATCAACGCTCCGGCCGGTTTTATTTTCGCGACGTTCATGCGCTGGCGGGACATGAATCCGCCGGTACGAGACGCCATCTTAATGCCGCCTTAATCTACCGTCGCGCAGAATTCGCTCCTGACGGACGCTAGCTCCGAGGAGTACTTTGTGAAAATTTCAACTTCGTTGAAGTTTGTGATGTCGTCCGCGCTGTTTTTGTCGAGCGTTTTGGCGTTTGCGAGCCCTGATAGCGGCTATCACCTTCTAAGAACTTATCCATTTGGCGCCGCGCCGGGCAGTACCTCCGAGTATTTTGACTACGTCACCGTGGATGTCGAAGCTCGCCGCGTGTACTTGTCCCGCGGCACCGCGGTCGAGGTAATGAACGCTGATACGGGCACTCTGATTGGCTATATCGAGGGATTCAAGCGGCAGCACGGAGTAGCTCTCGCGCCCGAATTCAACCGCGGCTTCATCACGGACGGCACGTTGGCGAAGGTCACCATTTTCGATATGAAGACTTTGAAGCCGCTGGGCGACGTCAAGTCCGATCCCGATACCGATGGCATCGTTTACGATCCGGTCACGAAGCGTCTTTTCACCATGAACGGCGATAGCCATAGTTCCACGGTGATCGATGCCAAGAGTGGCGACAAGATCAAAACCATCGATCTCGGCGGAGCCCCGGAATTCGCCGTGGCGGATGGCAAAGGCATGATCTATGCGAACCTCGCCGATAAGAACGAGGTGGCCGCGATTGATGCGCGTACGATCGAGGTGAAATCGCGCTGGCCCACTGCGCCGTCCGGAGGCTCAACCGCGCTGGCAATCGACCGCGAGCACCGGCGGCTTTTCAGCGCCGGCCGCAATCCGCAGATGTTGGTGGTGATGGACGCGGATAACGGAAAAGTCATCCAATCATTTCCGATCACCGCGGGCACCGACGCCGCGGCCTACGACCCGGAAACGAAGCTGATCTTCGTCTCCACGCGCGAGGGGAATATACACATCTTCCACGAAGACTCACCCGACCAATACAGCGTGGTGGACACCGTAAAAACGCAATTCGGCGCAAAGACCATGGGCCTTGACGCTAAGACACACGATCTCTTTCTGGATACATCCAATTTCGCCACTGCCGCTGCTCCCGCTGCCGGAGGGCGCGCGCAGACAACCGCGGTCGCCGGGTCCTTCCGGGTCCTAGTGTACGGCCGATAGAAACTCGCTGAGTACTCAAAGTACCGGCTTTTCTTGACACTACGCGGGGGTGAGCCTACAATCACCGATTTGCTGTCGAGCGGTTAATCCAGCCTGTGAGGGCTCATGATGGATAAGAAACGCCTGGAAGTTTACAAAAAGAAGCTCCAAACCAAGCGCGAGGAATTGCTGAAAAACATCGCGCGCACCGAAGAAGAAGGCCGGGCCGCCGACGAAGACACCACCGTGGATTTGGCCGATAAGGCCGCAAATTCCTATACCAAAGAATTCCTGTTTGGTATGACGGCAAGCGATCGCGCATTGCTCAACCTGATCGATCAGGCGCTCAACCGGATCAAGAACGGAACCTACGGCCTTTGCGCCAACTGCGAAGAAGAAATCCAGCAGAAGCGTTTGGATGCCGTGCCGTGGACGAGCTATTGCATTGACTGCCAGGAAAAACAGGAGCGTGGGCAGCTCTAGTTATCTACCTATGAATTAACTCTTCCTTACAGTATGGCGCCGCGTTAGTATCCGCTGAGCGTGTCTCTCGGTAAATCATCGGCCTTGGCTGGTTCCATCGTCAGAACCGTGGCGGACGCCTTTTGTTCAATCGTGTTTCCGGCGCCTTGCCGTGTTTGCGGTGAGACTCTGGATCGGGCGTCGCGCCTGCCGGTTTGTACGCTGTGCTTGGCATCCTTTACCGAGATCACTCGGCCGATTTGTTCCCGTTGTGGCCGGCCGATTCTTTCGCCCCATGTTAAAGAATCAAACACCGCTCTCTGCCAGATCTGCCTTGCAGACACTTACGATTTCGATGTGGCCCGAAACTATGCCTATTACGATGCGCCCATGATTCGAGCGATCCTGTTGTTAAAACACGGCGGGGTGCCTCCGTTGGGTGCGTGGTTTGCCGAGCGCGTCGCGGAAGTGGTGAGCCCGGAGGCGGGAAATTTCGAAGCTGACGTAGTAATCCCAGTTCCTCTGCATCGCGCGCGGTACCGCGAACGCGGCTACAACCAAGCTGAATTGATCGCGCGGCCACTGGCCCGGCAACTGGGTCTGCCGCTGCGGAAGGACGTCCTCGTCCGGTCCCGCCCACGCCCAGGGGCGTTGCGCTTGACCCGTATTCAGCGCTGGAGCACGGTGCAGGGCGCTTTTGCTACACGGCGTGGCGCAAAAGTTGACAAGCTCCGCATTCTACTGGTAGATGATGTAATGACCACTGGCGCGACGCTGGACGCGTGTAGCCGCGTGCTGCGCCGGGCTGGTGCTGCCCGTGTGATGGCTCTGACCGTGGCCCGCACGCCCGCCTACTCGGGGCAGGTTCCAGCTTCTGCCAGCGGCGCACAGCCGCAGGATGATGACGACTAAGGCCAAAGACGGCCCTCGTGCCTGGCCCCAATCCCGGCATGCCTCTCCTGCGTCCGACAAGCCATTGCTTCCCAAACATCGTCGTCCCGCCGTGATGCAGGAGCCGGTGCTCGTGCTGAATGCTACTTTTGAGCCTATAAACGTCACCGCCGTGCGTCGTGCGTTAGTGCTTCTATTAAAAGGGGTTGCGCAAGCCGAGGAGTTGAACACGGCCGAGGTGCACTCGACCTCCAAACACATTAAAGTACCGTCCGTGATCCGGTTGCTGGCCTACCGGCATATCCCGCAGCAGACGCGTGCGCTTTCACGCAAGAACATCCTGCTGCGCGATCACAACACCTGCCAGTTTTGCGGTGTTACGTTTCCGGCCTCCGAGCTGACGCTCGATCACGTGCTGCCTAGATCGCGCGGAGGACGCTCCTCTTGGGAGAATCTGGTGGCTTCCTGCTACAGATGTAATAACCGCAAGGGTGACCGCACCCCCGAAGAAGCAGGCCTGGAGCTTTCCCGGCGACCCAGACCCTTCACGCTGCACACCTCCCGTCAATTGATGCGGCTGATCGGCCACAAAGACGAGAAGTGGCGGAAGTATCTCTTTTTCTGAGCTTCAGGCGACGTAAAGAATTGTGGATAAGTCGTTTAGGGATTTCTTTTGGATCCTTCACTTTTTAGCAACCTGTTTCTGAGCCGGGCCATCTAACTCTACAAACCACTTCTAGGACACACCCCGGGAAGCAGGCTTGGCAACACCAAGGCTGCTTCTCTTTTTTTTACCCACATTTTTCAATTATTCGCGCAAGACCACGCGTATCCCGCTTCGCCAGTTTTCTGCCAAGCCTATTCGCGCCACCTCGATTTCGGGCGAAAGGTTTTGGAGAAGGGTCCCCGTCGTTGGGTGAAAGCGGATCGCCGGCGCAACCAGAAAGAGCAGAGGCGGGTCGGGCCGCAAGTCCACGCCGGGAAAATAGCCATACGAGCGAAAGTCATCGTGCAACTGGTGCGCGCGCACACGCAGCCAATAGTCCGCCGCTTGCAGGACAAGATGTATGTCCTCGTCTGCTTTTAATTCAAGGATGGCGAGCCTTCCTTCGCGCGTGACGCCGAGCAGGTCAATCACCCCGCGGTCACCCGCGGAAAATGCCGGCACCTGCGTATAGAGAAAGCGCGGGTCGAGTCTGGCGTCGATGCGCGCCGGATCGGCGGCCACGCGCGTCTCGAGCCACCGCTCGGCCTGCATGCGAAACAACGGGTCGGTAGTGTCCTTTGCCGCGGCGTGCCGCCGGATTTCCAGTTCGCGCACTAGACGTTCCAGCTCGTCGTGACGTTCCCGCGTGAGTACCCGCCGCTGTTCGCTCAAGCCGAAGAAAATCGTGCCCTCCCGCCATTCGGCAAATTGTGCACCGCGAAAACGCAGGGCTACATCGGACGTGCCGGGTACCACGTGCGCCGCAATCGCTCCGGGTGCCAGTTGAATGATGGGCTCGAGGTCTGCGCGCGCCATCAGCAGAGTTGCTTCGGCTTCGCGCCGTGGCGTAAACGAGGTGGATACGTTGCCGAAATCCTCGCGGGCAACTTGCCGAGCGCGGCCTGACGCAGGATCGATTTCGTACAGTTCGATGGGCGTGCCGGCCCGTAGCGCGCGCACGCGGTGTGCGACGAGCTTTGCTGAGCCGCGAGGTAGAAAAAGCCGCAAACCGATGATGGCTGCACCATTTGAGCATTCCCGCGTATGCCACAACCATAGAAGACCGAAGGTCAGCATCGCTTCTATGGTGGAGTTCGATTCCGAAGGTGACGCCGCAAGCAGCGCCCAGCGCCCGCCGCGGGTGCGCAGGATTCCTCGCGTGTACGAACCGGAAAGAGAATGTTCGAGGTCAGGTGCGGTGGAGAGAAACTCGATTTCGTCGTCGGGGAATTGTTCGTGAAGCAGATCCGCAAAGCGCTCACGAAATTTCTCGCGGGTTAGCCTCGCGGCGGAAAGTGATCCGGCCGCAACGATTTCCAGACGATCGGGCTTGGCGCGGCCAAAGCGCTCCACCTCGAGCGCGATCTGGCCCGGTTCCAGTTCCACGATGCGCAGCACGCGCCGCGCCAAGGTGCGCTCGTCGCTCCAGAGGTGCAGCACGATACGGCTGGCCTGTTCGCGTACCTCGTACTCGAAAGAATCAAGCGCCGCCAGCCTTTGTCCGTTCTCGCGCACCTCCACGGGCCCGGCGGAAGTCATGGCACCGATCGCTTCGGCGAGCGTCATATTGCAATATTACCATAGCGTTATATTATAATGGAGGTAAAAAGCACGAAGCCGCAGTCGATGCTATTGCAGCCGGAGTCCGGTGATGACAAACGTGGGCGGCCTCTGATCCCAGCCGTCTGGCACAGCCTCAAAAGCCAATTGGAACTCGCGCTTATCGCCGGGACCGAGCGCCGCCGTGCCTGGTCCGTACAGCCGGCGTATCTCGCGCGAGACGACGTTTTGCGAAAGGTCGTGGAATTCCAAGCGCACTTCGATCTCGGCCACCGCGCGCGGCCCAGTATTCGAAATCGTGCCGTCGACGTAGGTGATTTCCTGCTTCAGCATATTGGAGGCGCGGCTCAGCGCAAAGTCGCTGAACTGGATCTGCGGCGCATAGGCCTGTTCCGCTGCCCCCATCGGTAGAGGAGCCGGAGTTCCCGGAGTCGCGCCGTGCGAACTGCGCGACCACCAGTAACCTCCCGCTCCGATAATGAGCACAACGATCAATCCCGCGAAGAGCGCCAAGCCAAACTGGCGTCCGGGTTGCGGTTGCGAAATCAGCGTGCGGCCTGAAGGTTCGTTCATGGTTGAATCAGCGCCCCGCGGCCAGGCGCACTGCGAGAGGTTCGGGCAAGCCAGCTTGGCGCATGCGCTGCTGCACGGCGGCAATGTCATAGGGCACGCGCCAGAATTCCGCCACGTGGTGTGTTAAGTCAGCGATCGCAAATCCGGCGCGAGGATCGCCGTCTCGCGGCTGCCCGATCGACCCTGGATTCAATAAGTACCTCGTGCTCTCCTCCAGGCGCAACGCAGCGAAATTCGAGCCGGGTTGCGGCTTCATCTGCATCACGTCGAGCTTGTCACCTCTATAAGAAAATCCGCCTTGAAAATGCGTGTGGCCGAAAAACGTGACCGCCGATGGTGATTCGAGTAGGCCGTTCAGGGCTTGCGCCGGAGCAAACACATATTCGTCCTCGTCGGCTACCGCGCCGTGCACCAGCGTCAGACCGTCAATCTGCAGCGGTCCGGAGGGAAGGTTACGCAAATACTCGAGATTTGCCGGCGTGAGCTGTGCGCGCGTCCATTCTGCGGCCGTGCGGGCGATCGCGTTGAAGTCCTCGGCATCAGTTTGTCCGCAGGAGGCTTTGTCGTGGTTGCCGCGAATCACAACTTCCGTGAGCTTTTTGACCGTGTCGATCACGTCGTTTGGATCGGGACCGTATCCCACCACGTCACCGAGGCATAAGGCGCGGTCCCAGCGTCCTTCAACCGCGCTCAACGCCGCCGAAAGGGCAGTCGCATTCGCATGGATGTCACTCAGGATGAGAAATCGCATTCAGAGGCCGGCCTGATTATAGTCGAAGCATTTGTACCTGCAACACCTTACGCTTCGTGCGCAGGCAGAAAATAAATTCGTTGTGGCGCGTAACATTCCGCACGGCGCTGTCGTCTAACTCCGAGAAGGGAACGGCGGGCTATCTTAGTTGGAGTGCCTGCTTTCCTGCGTGGGCCGCAATTGGGCGGCTATATACGCTTCCCGGGAGCTTAAGGCTCTCTGGGAAGTTAATCATCTAGGTCGTGCGGACTAATCTCCGGTAAAGAAAATGGGCCTCGCGGCGGCGACCGCGAGGCCCTGACACGAGAGACTTTACCGGCTGTGCGCTCAGAAAGGTCAGTGTGTCAATCCGAGCCTACTTTCGGCTCGGCCACGCTGTCAACCTTTCTTTCGCCCGCCACGGCTTGCAGCAGACACTCTCGAACAAACCCTAAGGAGACCCGTTCATGCGGAGGACAACTTTACTTGGCACGCTGGCGTTGTTGGCGGTTACGGCGCTGGTCGTTCCGGCGTTTGGCAAAGCTTTCGAGAAGACCGTGACGTTTGGGCAATCCGTGAAGGTCGGCAGCACGCAGCTTGATGCCGGCGATTACAAAGTGATGGTCGACGGCAGCAATGTTACGTTTCAGAAAGGCCACAAAGCCGTCGCACAGACGCAAGGGCGTATGGAGCAGCGCGATCACAAGTTCGATACGACCGCGGTGATTTTCACCTCCAACGGCGAAATCCAGGAAATCGATTTCGGCGGCCAAAACCAGGCGCTGGTTTTCGGTTCCGGATCGTAGTTCGCTCGTCGTAACACAGGATTGCGGCGGGTGTGGC
>Ga0209420_1000207_pt1 | contig 36776 bp, 34 predicted proteins | sample BlaSpr_A8_OM1_O1_FD_187972 | JGI IMG/M metagenome (GOLD analysis project Ga0209420, IMG submission 187972) | Forest soil microbial communities from Thunder Bay, Ontario, Canada - Black Spruce, Ontario site 2_A8_OM1_O1 (SPAdes) (version 2) | ecosystem: Environmental > Terrestrial > Soil > Boreal...
AGTGATCTAGCCCGCCGGGCTAGGGTCATGAAAATATCACGGCTCGATTTTCCAAAACAAGGAGAAAACAACCGTGAAACGCATCCTACTCGTCGTTGCAGCCGCCGTGATGTTCCTCAACACCTTGGTAATTCCAACCGTCGCTCACGCTGACGGAAACCCCACTGGTACCAATTGTGGCGGAACAACTGTGTGCAAGCCGTAATTTTTGAATAGCGTTACGAAAACCGGACACGATTGGCATCGCTCTTGTCGCCTGCAGCAGGTCGCGGTATAGTGACCGGCTACGACCATGCTGCAGGCGCATTCATTGCTTTGGCTTTATCTCTGGGTCGCGCCCCATCTTCTCCTGCTGCTCCTCGCCCTCCTGCTCTGGCGGCGTAAGTTTTACAGGCGGTACCCCATCTTCCTGATCTTCGCGGTTGCGACTGCGACAGGGTCACTTGCAGTTTGCGCCGCCGATGAGATCCGGTCAGTGAGCGGCACTACCTTCTGGCACGTTGATTGGGCCAGTCTGCTAGTTGAGGCTCTCGTAAAGTTCGCCTTGATCGGCGAGATATTCGGCAGGGTGTTTGGGCTTTACCCGTCCCTGGCCAAGCTGGGCAAATCGCTCATTACTGGAGTAGGCGTCGTTCTAGTACTACTGGCCATGCTGGCTGCTGCTGATACGCCGAAGGACAACATTCATTGGATCGTCTCCGGCGCCCATATTCTTGAACAAACGATCTACCTGATCGAATGTGGACTGATTTTGTTCCTCTTCGTCTTTGCAGCTTACTTTAAGCTCGGTTGGAGCCGTCCAGCCTTTGGCATCACACTGGGGCTGGGCATCTCCGCCTGCGTACATCTTGCAACCTGGGCACTGATGGCCAACGGGAAATTCCCCGCCCAATATCGCATTTATCTCGATTTCCTGAACATGACCACCTATCACGTTTCCGTGCTGATTTGGTTTTATTACCTTCTTGTGCCCGGAAAGAATATTTCCAGGCCAGCGGATCCTCCGCCGCCTGAGCACAACCTCGAGGTCTGGAATCAGGAACTGGAGCGCCTTCTACACAAATGACTCTGGCCATCGTTCTCGTCATCACTGCGGCAGTTGCCCTGGGCATTATCTTGCGCCTGGCCGTAACGCGAAGCTTGCAAGCTAAAGCGAGCGTCGGCTTAGCCGCGACGATCCGCCCCATCGACATAGAAGCCTTCCGCAATTTGATCAATCCTGCCGAGGACGACTACTTGCGGCGGCGCTTGCCGCCCGCGCAGTTCCGAGTGGTCCGTCGCCTGCGCTTGTTCGCTATGGCGGCGTACGTTCATGCCGTAGCGGAAAATGCCGCTGTGCTCGTGCGTGTCGGCCAGATCGCTATCGCCAGTGGTGATGCTCGCGTTGCCGGAGCTGCGCAACGAGTGGTGAATGATGCCCTGCTGCTGCGCCGCAATACCACAGTGGCGCTGGCGCGCATTTATCTGGCATTGGCCTGGCCAAACTCCGGGCTCGCGGCCGTGCGCGTAGTTGACCGTTACGAACAGCTGAGCGGTGCGGCCATGCTGCTGGGCAGGCTGCAGAATCCCGCCGTTCCGGTTCGTCTCTCCTAACTACTTTGAATGTGACATCGATCACAGACGCGGGGGCACGCCGCGGCTATTTTCGCGTTCGGCATCGCCGTGCCCCGAGAACGCGAGCAAGTTTACTCGCGCACCACCCCTGCTCATTCCTTCCTTGTTTTCGCGACCCTTTCTGATGTAAAAACCAGCGGGGACGTGCCAGCCTCCAGACCCTGTGCCTGTTTCAAGCGTATTTCGGTCAACCGCCGCAGTTGCTTCTGCCGCCGCCTGGGGTGGCGGAGTCCAGGGAGACTCTATGATCCGCAACGCCATGATTAGCAGAACCACTTCTAGCAGAACAAATATTCGTACACTGAAACTCTTCTCCATCTCACTGCTGATCCTATGGCTTTCCTCCATCGCCTTCGGCCAGGGCGGCGTTGCCACCGGTGACCTGCACATAACGGTGAAGGACCCCTCGGGCAACGCCGTGGTCAACGCAACGGTCAACGTGGCAGACGTTGCCAGAGCTGTGGAACGCACCGCCACCAGCGACGGCCAGGGTGGCTACAGCGCCCGCCTGCTGCCGCCTGGAAGTTATACGGTTACCGTAGCGGCGGCAGGCTTTGGCAAGGTCGAAGCCAGGGATGTGATCATCACCGTCGGCGGGCTTGCGGACCTTCCGGTCGCACTGGCGGTTGCTTCCGGACGTGAGGTTGTCGAGGTCAGTTCTCAGGCGGACTTGGTGGAAACCTCGCGCACCTCGACCACGGATACGATCGGGCAGCGCCGCATCGACAATCTGCCAATCAACGGCCGCAACTACATTAATTTCACTTTGACGGATTCCCAGGTGGAACGCGATAACGCTCCGAACACCGGCGCGGCGCCCACCTCCGGACTGAACATGAGCGGCCAGCGCGCCCGCTCGAACCTGGTGAACGTGGACGGTGCCGACGCGACCGATAACGCCGTGAACGGCGTTCGCTCCACCGTTTCCCAGGAAGCGGTTCAGGAGTTCCAGATCATCACCAACGGTTACGCTCCGGAATATGGCCGAGCTTCCGGCGGAGTGGTGAACATCATTACGCGTTCCGGGTCGAATGATTTTCACGGCGACGTCTATGGCTATCTGCGCAACCGGAATTTTCAGGCAGTGAACCCGTTCAGCACCGTTCCGGATCCGGCGTACACGCGAGTGCAGGCCGGCACAGCTTTTGGTGGACCGATCAAGAAAGATAAGACGTATTACTATTTCTCTTACGAAGTCACCCGGCGGCACGAGACCGGATTCTCTGACATCGGCTCAGCCAGCAACCTCTCGTATTACCAACTGCAGAATTTCGACACGTCGACCATCGCGGGAGGCGCCGTACCGCTTCCTTTCGGCACGATACAAGTGACCCCGCAGCAAGCGGCATTCCTGAGCGGTTTGACATTGCCGGAAGTCGGCGCGCTTGGCCTTACAAATATTGAGGACTACACAATTCTCGCGGGAGCCTCCTCCGCGCAGGCCTTGCAGGGGAGCTGGCCAACGACTCTGGTTCAGGGCATGACCGGCGGCGCATTATCAAGCTGGGCGGGTTTTCCGACCAGTTGCGCTCCTCCGGGTCCATGCGCTCCAGTGCCCACCTCGTACCAGACTTTAGGATCGCAGGCCGGGAATTTTCCGGTGTTTGAAGGCACGAGTCTCTATTCGTTCCGCCTCGACCACAACATCAGCGTGAACAATCGGCTGACCCTGCGCGCGAACGTGAGTCCCAGCACGGTCACGGGAATCGAAGTAAGCGGGCAGGACCAGCCCTTCGGGCAGAACTCATATTCTCGTACTTCCGAGCAAAGCTACCGCGACGTGGCCGGAGTCCTGAAAGACACCTGGACCATCGGCAACAACAAGGTAAATGAATTCACCTTCCAGTTTGCTCGCCGCGGCCTGTCTTACTTCTACAACACGTCGATCCCCGGCGGTTCCGATCCCGCCGTCAACATTCCAGGTTTCGCCTACTTCGGCCGCGAGCCTTACTCTTACATCCAGCGTGTCGAGAGGCGCTATCAGTTCGCCGACAACTTTTCATGGACCATCGGCCGGCACGACAGCAAGTTCGGAGTGGATTTTAACTACATCCCCACCTCAGCAACTTTTACGGTGAACTACGGCGGTGTGTACGACATCAGCGCCATCGCGGCTTACCCAGCTCCGTTTCCCTTGCTTAATCCCATACAAGCTTACGGAGCGGGTTTGCCCGGAGACTTCATTCAGGGAATCGGCAATCCCAATGACTCGTTCCCCAACAAGCCGCTGGGAGCTTTTTGGCAGGACTCGTGGCGCGTTCGTCCGAACTTCACTTTGAACTACGGGCTTCGCTATGACATCGAGTTCCCGCCGCAGTTCGCCTCTCCGACGGCACTCGCGTTAGCGGGCTATAACTACTTAGGAATACAAAAGGGCATCCAGACCGCCACGCACAACATTCAGCCTCGCATCGGCATGGCCTGGGATCCGAAAGGTGACGGCAAGACCGTGGTGCGGGCGTCCTACGGAATATTTTTCGATCATCCGCTGCTGGGACTTTACTTCCTGGGCGATGCCTCCGACGCATCTACCAGTGACCAGTTAGTATTTGCCGGCACCGGACTATGCACTGGTGCGGGAAATCCAGCCAATCTGAATGCCTTCCCGATTTTCCAGGGTTTGATGAACCAGCCGCAATGCGCGCCGTCATCGTCGCCAACGGCGAATGCGAATCTGGGCTACCTTCCCAACCAGCAACAGTTCAATGCCTCTCAGCCCAACTCCGTTTTTCTGCAACAGAATTACTTGAACCCCTCGACCTTCTTGCCTCTGGCGTTCCAGCCGTTCGGATATCCCATCGGCAAGAATTTCGTCTACGCATATTCCCAGCAGATTAACTTCAGCATCGAAAAAGATCTGGGAGACGGCTTCTCCTTTAACCTGGCCTACAACTTCAACGGGGGACGCCACATCAATCGCCCCATCAACGCCGATACTATCCGCGGCGACTTGATGATCAATAACTTTGCGGCGGCCTCTGCCTCCGCCGTCGCTGCGCACCAGACTCCACCCGCCAGTCCGTTTACCGTCAGCGGCTGCGGAGTCAGTCCCACGGGCGCGCCTTGGGTCGATTCTTCTTTGATGAACTTCTTCCGGCCATCCGGCTTGAACCCATCGATTGCCGAAGCCTACCTGGCCAGTGGTGGCGCTGCTTGTGTGGGTGAGGCGCAGACGATCCTTCAGGGTTTGGCAACTCAAGGCTTCAATACCAACTGCAATCCCGCAGCGGGCCTGGCAAACTGCATCCCCTTCAGCGACATGGACGCCAACTTCTCGAACGGCAGTTCGGTCTATCACGGCCTCAGCGCCAACCTGCGCAAACGATTCAACCGGCATTACGAATTTCTCGCCTCCTACACCTGGTCGCACGCCATTGACGACTCGACGGACTTGCAGGCAACGCTTACGCCGCAGGACAGCTACTTCCCCGCGGCCGACCGCTCCACTTCGTTGTTCGATCAGCGCCATCGTTTCGTCTTCAGCGGCGTCTACCAGTCGGGCACGGTTGGCGGCAGCGGTTTCGCTGGCAAGTTCTTCAGCGATTGGACCATCGCTCCCCTCATCGAGTTGGGATCCGGGCGCCCGTTCAACATCATTACCGGCAACGACGACAACCTGCAGCTATCCACGCTGACGGGACGACCCAACACCTTCGTCAACCCCGCGTGTACAGCTTTAGGGTATCCGGCGGTGCCGTCGAAATATTCCCCCACCGGAGTATTCCAGGAGCCTTGCGGCGCAGACTACAACGGAACCCTGCAATCGCTGGATGGCAACCTCGGCCGCAACGCGGGAGTTCAGCCCTGGACCGTCTTCGACGATCTGCGTATCGCCCGGCGCATCCACTTCAACGAGCGCTTCAACATGGACTTGATCGCCGACATGTTCAACATCGCGAACCGCTACAACGTAGCCGCAGTCAGCCCGCTCTTCACCAACGCGGGCCAAGCCACTGCCGCGTACGATCCGCGGCAATTCCAGTTCGCGCTGAAGTTCAACTGGTAAGGCCGCGCTATCGTGGTTCTGTCGAGTTCCAGGTGGGAACCTGGAATCCGACGGACTTGTCCCGGTGAAGTCCCTGGGGCGCTGCGCGTGACTGATCAAACTTCTTGCAACTCCCGCCCAGCCAACTGACTCTCAATACAGTGGGTTCGGTATGGATCGAAGACATTTCCTCAAAACTGCCGCAGCCGGCACTCTTATGACCTCTCTTAGCAGCCAGTTCGCTCATGCCGCCGATGCTTCCATTCCCACACGCACGCTGGGCCGCTCCGGCGAAAAGGTTTCCATGGTAGGGCTGGGAGGCTTCCATATCGGGATGCAATCCGATGAGCAAGAGAGCATTCGCATCATCCGCACAGCTCTCGACAGCGGCATAAACTTTCTCGACAACTGCTGGGATTACAACGGCGGCCGAAGCGAAATTCGCATGGGTAAGGCGCTTCGCGAAGGGTACCGGCAGAAGGCATTCCTGATGACCAAAATCGACGGGCGGACAAAAAAGGCCGCGACGCAGCAGATCGAGGAATCCCTTCGCCGCTTGCAAACCGACCGCATTGATCTCCTGCAGTTCCACGAAATTATTCGCGACACCGATCCGGATCGCGTCTTCGCGGAAGGTGGCGGCATGGAAGCTGCGCTGGAAGCGAAAAAGCAGGGCAAAGTGCGGTATATCGGCTTCACCGGCCACAAAAGCCCTGCCATCCATCTCAAGATGCTGCAGACCGCGTCCGCCCGTCAATTCACATTTGACGCCGTGCAGATGCCGCTCAACGTGATGGACGCGCACTATGAAAGCTTCGAAAAGAAGGTCTTGCCCGTGTTGGTGAAGGATGGGATCGGAGTGCTCGGCATGAAACCGATGGGCGACAAGATCATTCTCCACAGCCAGACCACTACGCCCCTGGAGTGCCTGCACTATGCCATGAACCTGCCTACCAGTGCCGTCATCACAGGCTGTGATTCGCTGAAGATCCTGCAACAAGCGCTGGACGCTGCGCGCAGCTTTAAGCCGATGAATCAGGAGGAAGTCGCAAGCCTGCTGGCCAGGAGCGCGCCCGCCGCTGCTAAAGGAGCGTACGAGCGCTACAAGACGAGTCACGATTTCGACGGCACCTACCACAATCCGGAGTGGCTAGGCTGAGGTTCCTGCGGCTGCGGCCAAGACTTTCCGTCCTACCCTCAGAACTCGAAGAGCAGACCAGGGGCGAAGGTCCTGTTACACTTTCCCTTCACCCATCCTTGGCGCTTGCCGGAGCTCGTTCCCTAATGTCCCAACCCTATACGCCCACCCCGCGGACCCGTGTGGTCCGCGAAGCTCATCGTGCTGTCTACGATCGTGAAGCCGTCTACCGCATTCTCGACGAAGGGTTCCTCTGCCATGTCGGCTTCGTCGTCAACGGACAGCCCTTCGTGATTCCCACTTCTTACGGACGCAAAGACTCGAACCTCTACATTCACGGCTCCGCCGCCAGCCGTATGTTGCGCCAGATGAAGGAAAGCGTTCCCGTCTGCATCACAGTAACGTTGCTCGACGGGCTCGTGCTCGCGCGTTCGGTCTTCAATCACTCCATGAATTACCGTTCAGTGCTCGTGCTCGGAAAAGCGTCTCTGGTGGATGATCCCGGGGAAAAACTCGAAGCCTTGCGCCTTCTTTCCGAGCACATTCTGCCCGGCCGCTGGGCCGACGCCCGCCAGCCTAACGCAAGTGAACTCAAACAGACCTCGGTTCTGCGCTTGCCCATCGAAGAATTCTCAGCCAAGGTCCGCATAGGTCCCGCGATCGACGATGAAGACGATTATTCTTTCCCCACCTGGGCTGGGGTTATTCCGCTGGAAATGATTGCCGGTGCTCCGATTGACGATTCGCGGCTTGATCCCGCGCAGGAAGTCCCCGAATATGCAAAACACTACTCCCGAAAGCGATAGTAGAAACCTGCTTGACCTCCTGAGTAAGGCTCATGACCCGCGACGCCAGCCGCTATGGTCGAGACTTTCCGAATCTTCGTCTGATCTGAAGCCTCCGATTTGAACCTTACAAGGAATGAGCTCTTGTCGATTGGCCGCGATCCTCACGGAATCAGCAGTAACTTGCCCGCTATCTTGCGCGCTTCCATATCCCGGTGCGCCTGGGCTGCATCCGCCAGCGGATACGTTTTGGCAATGCGCAGTTTTAGCTTGCCCTCTGCGATCATGCCGGAAAGAGCGCTGGTGCGCGCCAGCAACTCCTCACGGGTCGCGGTGAAATGCGCCAGCGTGGTGCGCGCCATGTAGAGCGAGCCTTTCTCCAGCAGCCTCGCCGGATCCACCGGCAGTACGGACCCACTCGACATTCCATAAAGCACCAGCATTCCCCGCAGGCGCATGACATTCAGATTTTTCTCGAAGGTCGCCTTGCCGACACCGTCATACACGACTTCGACGCCCTTACCCTCGGTCAGACGCTTCACCTCGGGTTCAAAATCCTGCCGCGTGAAGACAATCACCTCATCCGCGCCCGCCTCACGTGCAAGCTGGGCCTTTTCTTCACTCGAAACCGTGCCAATCACCCGCGCCCCGATCGCGCGCGCCATCTGGACCAGCAAAAGCCCGACCCCACCTGCGGCCGCGTGCACCAGAGCGGTCTCGCCCCGCTTCAACTTATGCGCATCGTTTACCAGATAGTGGGCAGTCAGGCCGTACACCATCGCGGCGGCGGCCTGCTCGTCACTGATCGCCGCCGGCACGGGCACCAGAAGTTCCTCGGGCGACACTACGAACTCCGCATACGAACCTAACACTCCGCTCCACGCCACCCGGTCGTTGACCTTCACTGTCTTGGCCTGGTCGCCCACCGCGGTGACCACCCCAGCACCTTCCTGCCCAGGGATGAACGGCAGCGGCGTGCGGAACCTGCCATCGCGGAAGTAGCCATCAGCCGCGTTCACCCCCGCAACGGAGACCTTCACCACCGCTTCGGCAGGCTTCGGTGGCCGAACTGGGACCTCCTCCAGTTCCATCACCTCCGGCCCGCCTGTGTGTTGTACGCGGATTGCTTTCATGTTGCTTCAGGGGACCAGCAGCAGCTTCCCAGTCGTCTTCCGTGCTTCCAACTCCCGATGCGCCCGCTGCGCCTCAGCCAGCGGATACATATGCTCGATCCGCAGCTTGAGTTTTCCGGCAGTGATCATAGCAAACACGGCACTCGACCGCGTCACCAGTTCTTCGCGCGTGCCGATGTAGTTCACTAGCGTAGGGCGGGTCACATAGAGCGATCCCTTTTGCGATAACGCGATCAGGTCAAACGGCGGCACCGCGCCGCTCGACCCGCCGAACAACACCATCATGCCGCGCGGCCGCAGGACGTTCAGGCCCTTCTCGAATGTCGTCTTACCCACTGAGTCGAAGACCACATCCACGCCCTGGCCGCCGGTCAGCCGTTTGGTTTCAGTCTCAAAATCGGCTTGCGTGTACAGGATCACCTCATCCGCGCCCGCTTGGCGTGCGAGTTTAGCCTTTTCTTCGGTAGAGACCGTGCCGATCACACGCGCCCCGATGTTATGAGCCATCTGCACCAGGAGCAATCCCGCGCCGCCCGCCGCGGCATGAACCAGCGCCGTTTCGCCCTTCTTCAGCGGGTAAGTGCTGTGCGACAAATATTGCGCCGTCATCCCCTGCAGCATTGCCGCTGCCGCTTGTTGATCGCTCACGCCCTTAGGAATCGGCACTAACCGGTCCGCTGGCACAGCCTCATACTCCGCGTAAGACCCCAGCAGCCCGCTCCACGCCACCCGATCTCCCACCTTCACCGACTTCACCTCCGCGCCGATCGCGGACACCACTCCCGCTCCCTCCTGCCCAGGAACAAACGGCAGCTGCGCCTTGTAACGCCCCTCGCGGTAGTAGACATCGACAAAGTTGACGCCCGAGGCAGCCAACTTCACCACTGCCTCATTCGCCTTCGCCTGTGGTACAGGCACTTCCACTAACTCCATCGCATCCGGGCCGCCTAGCTGTTTCACTTGAATGGCTTTCATGCTTGCCTTGGATTGCGTCTCTTGGAAAAAGATTCCCGACAGAATCCAGTTTTCAGTTCTAGTTTTCACCCCCAACCCTCTGGGCGCAAACAAACCTTGCGGGACCGAGGGGTGTCGCCTTTACTGAGAACGGGGTACTGAGCACTGGGAACTGCACCGAGAATTGCTTCTGTTAAACTGGCGCGTCCGCCTCAGGAGCCCTTCGTCATGGCTGAAAAGAAACCCCAGACCTTCGCCAACCGCTCGCGCCTTGACCCGCTTTTCCATTTCTTTGTATTGCCGGTCTTCGGGCTCTCCACGCTCGCCGCCATTGTCCTGTTCTTGTGGCACCCCAGTCGGTCCTCAGCGTGGCGTTTCGTTCTCATCGCCGCCGCCACCTTTGCCGTGTCGAAGATCCGGCTTTCCGCACTTCGCGTTCAGGACCGCGTGATTCGTCTGGAAGAGCGTCTCCGGCTGGCTTCGCTCTTGCCCGAGCCCTCGCGCTCACGCATTCCGGAATTGACCGAGCGCCAGCTCATCGCGCTGCGCTTCGCCTCCGATGCGGAACTGCTCAAGCTGGCCGAGAGAGCGCTCTCAGGGAACCTCGCGCGCGCAGATATCAAAAAGTCGATTGAAACCTGGCGGCCCGACTATTGGCGGGTCTGATTCCGTTCCAGTCGTGCGACAAGCGGTCGAGTAATCATTCGTTCCGGTGCCAAAAGTAATCGCGGAATCCCGCTTGGGCGTTGACCCAATCCAGGCCGCAGGGTACGATTTTTGATAGAATTTGGTGGATTTTAACTCCGGGGCAGCAATCCGCATCTCATAGAGAAATATGCAAGTTGCAGAACTCCAAGTGCGGATCGCGATGTTGAGCGTTCTGGCTCTAGCGGCTTCGTCATGCCAGACGGCGCAGAAGCCGGTTTCCGTGGTGCCGGCAAAGACTGCACCGGCGCTGACCGCGGCGACGCCTGCCGCTCCAAAGCCAGTCTCGCAGCCGGTCGCCGCTGCAAAGCCGCCCCAGGTCCAAAGTCTGTCCCAAACTCAGGCACCAACTCAGGCCCCGGCTGAAACCAAGGCTGAACCTGCGTCTCCGCCGCCGACGCCCACGTCCGATCCTGCAGGTGATCTCATCTCCCGCGTCGAAAAGGATTATCAAGCCGGCCTCGACGCCTATAAGGCCGGCCAAACCGACGCCGCCAAGCAGCATTTCGACAACGCCATCAACGCCTTGCTCGAAAGCAATCTTGATATGCGCTCCGACGATCGCCTGGAGCAGGAATTCGACCGCATCGTCGAAGGCGTCAACCACCTGGATCTCACCAGCCTCGGTTATGCCTCCGACTCCGGCGCTCAGAAATCCGAACCCGCACCTATCGATGAGACCAATGGCATCACTCCCTCCGCCGACCCCAACGTGAGGGCCAAGGCCCAGGCCGAGATTAAGTCCACCCACTCCGATCTGCCGCTCATGATGACCGACCAGGTCGCCGGCTACATCAGCTATTTTTCCAATCGTGGACGCGGCACCTTCGAGCGCGCCTTCGCCCGCTCCGGCCGCTATCACGACATGATGGTCTCCATTCTCAAACAGGAAGGTGTCCCGCAGGATTTGATTTACCTCGCTCAAGCCGAATCCGGATTCCATCCTCTCGCTGTTTCCCGCGTCGGCGCCCGCGGCATCTGGCAATTCATGGGCAGCCGTGCCCGGGGTTACGGCCTGCAGCACAGCATGTGGGTTGACGATCGCCAGGATCCCGAGAAATCCACGCGCGCCGCAGCGCGTCATCTGAAAGATCTCTATGCCCAGTTCGGGGACTGGTATCTCGCCATGGCCGCTTACAACTCCGGCCCCGGCACCGTACAGGCCGCCGTCAAACGCACCGGCTACGCCGATTTCTGGGAGCTCTACCGCCGCAACGTTCTCCCCAAAGAAACCCGCAACTACGTTCCCATCATCCTCGCGATGACCATCGTGAGCAAGAATCTGTCGCACTACGGTTTTGATGACGTCTCCATGGACGAACCGGTGGCCTACGACACCGTAACCGTCAGCGATCCCGTGGATTTGCATTTGGTAGCCGAGTGCGTGGACGCGACTCCTGCCCAACTGCAGGAGCTGAATCCCAGCCTGCTCAGGCTGACCACTCCCAGAGAAGGAACGTTCGTGCTCCACTTGCCTGCAGGAACGAAGGATCAGTACCTGACCGCCATCGCCGCCGTCCCGCCCGGCATGCGCCTCTGGTGGCGCTATCACAAGGTTCAGCCTGGTGACACCCTGGCTTCGCTCGCCCGTTCCTATCGCGTCACCGCCAAATCAATTGCCGCCGCGAATCACCTCGACGGCACAGATCTCAACAGCAAAGACCAACAACTCGACGCCGACACCAAGCTGGTCATCCCGCTCGCGGCCGGCAAGCATCCCGTTAGCGATACCGCCACCTACGCGCGCCGGATCACTCGCTACCGGGTTCGCAAGGGAGACACGGTCGAAACCGTGGCCGAGAACTTCGGCGTCTCTGCCCAGATGGTCCGCCGCTGGAACGGCCTGCCCCGCGGCGATAGCCTGCGTGGACGAAAGGTTCTGGCCCTCCACCTGCCGGTGACCCCCAGCACCGAAGCCGCCGCCGGCGAGGCAGCCCCGCACGCCCGGAAAACCACCCAGACAGCCAGCGCGAAAGTTCCGGCTCAAAACTCAGTAAGCGAGTCCACTCCAGACAGTTCTGGTCAAGCCACCGTGCTCCGCCACAAAGTAAAAAGCGGCGAAACTCTCTACTCGATCGCCACCACCTACAAGACCACCGTCGCCGCCCTCAAGCGCAACAACGGCAACGTCGCCGTGCTCCGCCCCGGTATGATCCTGATCGTTGAACCCAGCCGGTAGCGCTCGAGCAGCCGCCGCGCGGCCGCTCCCACTTCCTTTTTTCCGCCTCGGCCCGTTCGAATCTTCTTCCCTTCCGCCGTTCCATGTGGTAACAGGATAGGCAGGGTGGATGTGACCACGGCCCTTGCCGTCTGCCGCAAACGTCGTGCTATAATCGCCCGCCGTTCCAGCACAGTTTCTGGTGGTCTTTTTAATTTCCCGTACCCGGCGCCTTGCGCGGCATTCCTGCGCCAGGGGCCAAACAAGATCAGGAGGAGCAATGACGTTCTACGATCCCACACTCTACGGCCGTGATGAAGAAGAAGAATTCGGCGACAGCGGCGCCTACAGCGAGTCGCTCGAAGAAGATTTCGAAGAGGAAGAAGAGGAGGAGGAAGAAGCTGGCCTGCCCGAACCGTCAATGAGCGAACCGGTAGTGTCCGCTCCACCGCCTCCCGTACCCAAACCCGCCGCTCCCGCCGGAGGAGGTGGCGGCAGCAAGCCCGCCGCCAAGAAGAAGACAGCTAAAAAGAAGGCAGTTAAAAAACCTGCCAAGAAAAAGGCGGCCAAGAAGCCGGCGAAAAAGAAAGCCGCAAAAAAGAAGCCCGCAAAGAAGAAAGCGGCCAGGAAACCAGCGAAAAAAGCAAAAAAGAAAGCAGCGAAGAAACGCCGCCGCTAAGAGCTAAGAGAAACATCCAGATTCAAGAACCGCGGCCCTCGGCCGCGGTTCCTTTGTCTGCGCACCTCAGTTTCTACTCATCTTCTCCCGAAGTTTGCCAGGCGAATTTCACCATGCCCGCGACCGTTCAATCTGTCCATGGTTCGTGCGCTTCTTCTCGACGGACTGTTGAATGACAGTCTTGAGCCGATCCTGGTCATCATCGGCGAGCGCCACAAAGCGAAATGGTTGCAAGCTCCAGGAGATGGGGCTCAGCATTTCCGCCGAGCCCAGCACCATGCCGGCACCGGTCAGAAACATCAATTTTGCGCTGGATCCCGTGTTGACCGGATGAGGCACGGAAAGCAAGCCACCAGTCAGGGAAACAACCTTCAATTTGCCTGAGACCCGGCGGCCGTCACCAAGTCGAAGCACCGCCGGAGTGCGTTCGGTGAAATGCACTCTCGTGGCCCGCGGAGCGGGCTGTGATTGGGGGAGGGACAGCATTAGGATTAAGTATCTTCCCTAACAGACCCATTCGAGCAGATTACGGAAGGCCTTGTCCGCTGCCGGTTACGCCCTCTACTTCTTCCCCTCGACCGCCGCCCGGCATTTCCCATACAGCTCCAGCAAGTGCGCGGCATAGTCCTCGGGCTTCGACGCCGAACCCGTGCCCTGAAAACCCACACCGGACGAAGTGGTCCGCCCATACCCCGTGGTCATTGCCACAAATTTCATCAGATCGAGCGCAATATCCTCATTGCGGCGCGCGCTCCCATGCAATGCTGGACTCTCATCCATAAGTCCTTCTCCTGAACCCGAAATATAAGGAAGTCCCTCGTCGTCTTCCATCTCTTCCATGATAATTTCTTCCGTAACCATGTCTTCCATGGCGTTCACCCAGGCTCCGCCCACGATGATAGCAGGCTCGGTGCCGCATCGTCCGGCGGGTCAGGAATTGATCAATGAGGACCGCGAGGTTTTTTTGAGACTCATGCAACGTAGCTGAGACACGCGTCCACCCGCCTTCCAATAACGCGGGCACCCGCTTTTCGGCGGGACAGCGGCTCCAACTCTGACTGAGGAAGAGGAGGTCACGATTCGCTGCGCCTTGGCTCGCGCTTCCCAGCCCAAGGATAAAGAGCGAGCCTTTTCTAAAGGACAACCGCCGAACCTCGCCGGAAGTTTTCGCCTGGCGTACAACGGGGTGCAAAGAGGCATTGGTCCACCGCAGCCCGGAAATAGCTTTCTCAGCAGCTTGTGGCAGCAGGCGGCCGCAGAGGGCATCACCGTCTTCGTTTCCTCGGGAGACAGCGGCGCTGCGGGCTGCGACTCCGCATCGGCCTCGAAGGCGACGCATGGACGCGCCGTCAATGGCCTCTGCTCCACGCCCTACAGCGTTTGCGTCGGCGGCACCGAGTTCAATGATGTATCGAACCCCACGATCTATTGGTCGCCATCAAACGCTTCGGGAACGCAGGCTTCAGCTCTAAGCTACATTCCAGAAGTGGTGTGGGACGCGAGCGGTCCGGACTACGGGCTGTGGGCGAGCGGCGGCGGCGCAACCATCGCGTATGCCAAGCCCTCCTGGCAAGCCGGCACGGGCGTTCCGGCGGATGGAAAGCGCGACGTCCCGGACGTTGCGCTCAGTTCCGCGGGCCACGACGGCTACCTCATCGATCAGAATGGCGAACTCTACGTGGTTGGCGGCACGTCAGCTGCCTCACCGTCATTCGCCGGCGTCATGGCGTTGGTGGTCGAGAACACCGCGGCACGGCAGGGCAATGCCAACATTGCGTTTTATTCTCTGGCCAGCAAGCAGAGAGCGGGCGGAGCATCCGTTTTTCATAACATCACAGTCGGCAACAGCAGCGTTCCGGGGCAGGCTGGGTTCAACGCTGCCGTGGGATACGATCAGGCTACAGCACTCGGCTCGATCGATGCCTCAGTCCTGGTCAATCATTGAGGCGATGCCACAACGATGCCCGCGTTCCATGCAGCCGTTTCGGCGAATTCGGTTTCGGTCACCGACGGGTCGAATAAGAGCGTGACGCTGAATGTGACGGTCAGCGGAGGCTTCAACGCAGCCGTCGCTTTCGCGATAACCGGATTACCCAGCGGAGTCTCTGCTGTTTTCACTCCTGCCAAGCTACCAGCTCCAGGATCAGGCAGCAGCGTGGTCAAGCTCACAGCAACCGCTATGGCCACGGCTGGCACCTATTCGGCCACGCTGTCGGCCACCAGTGGCGCAACGAAGCAGCAGATGCCGCTTTCGGGTGCGCCGGGTTGTGCGCTAGCTTTCTCAGTACGCGCTAGCTTACCAAACTCTTGTGCTCCTCCTCGGATCCTGAGAACATGTCTTGCATCATGAACTGGCCACGGTCGAAGGGAAGCCAAGCAGCGATCGCATTTGCCGTCGCGCTACTATCAGCAGTCTTCGTCTTTCTCCGGATTGCGATGGAATCCTTTAATTACTTTTACTTCGCCCCACATAAGGCGTATCCATAGCCCTATCCAACGGAGCCGGCTGCCCGTATCGCTATGTGTCGAGACTTCAGCCTGACCTTTCTTGGGGTCTTCGCGATCCTATCTGTGGCACAGCGCAGATTCATCGCGACCCGGTATACGCGAAATTCAAACTGAGACCCTACCAAACCCAACCTGTGGTTGACGCATCTCATTTGGCGCGCTTATCATTTTTGTTTGGCCCAAACCCCAGGCGCGGTTCCGGGGAGCCGGCGCAGGATAATAGAAGTGAACTTATGGATAAGAAGAAATTAGAAGCATTCAAGAAGCGGCTGGAGACGCGGCAGCAGGATCTGCGGCGTACGGTCTCGCGCACGCAGGCCGACGGCCGCTCTGCCGATGAAGACACGGCGCAAGACATTGCCGACCGTGCTGCCAGTTCTTACACCAAAGAATTTCTGTTCAGCCAGAGCAACAACGAACGGCAGCTGCTGCAGATGGTGGAGAAAGCGCTGGCGCGCATCCGCGAAGGCAGCTTTGGTGAGTGCATCCATTGCGGCAAAGAGATCAATGCCAAGCGGCTTGAGGCGGTGCCCTGGACGCGGCACTGCATCGAGTGCCAAGAGAAACTGGAGCAGGGGTTGCTGGAGGAAGCACCGCGGTAGGCCACAGTGGTGACGCGAGCCGAAAAGGAAGCGAGCCAAACGCGCGATTGTTGTATCGCAAAAAACGCGACACTTCGCGCAGCTCGCCCAGATCATTCACCGCGCAAAGAACGCTTGTTCAGGATGACAATCAAGAGCGCGGCTTTGACGGTGTTGTTTTCCGGCTGATAAACTAGTGGTTCGTCCCACCTTAGACAGAGAGTCATTACAGAGACTCGGGAAATCGACTCACGAAACTTAGATTGGAAGGTCGTCTTGCGCGCAGAAACCCGCCATCAACTTAAACAGGATGCGTTCAGCCGAGTGACCATTGGGGCCGCCGAGAAGACGGCGCACTGGAGCGTAGAGCACAGGAACACGCTTGTGGCCGCTGTGGTGGCCGTGGTGGTGATCGCCGGCGCGGTGGCGGGCGGATGGTATTACCTGAGCGCGCAGGATGAGAAGGCGAGCTTCGATTTAGCGCAGGCGGTTCGGAGTCTCGATACGCCGTTGCGTCCCGCCGGAGCACCGGAGCAGCCCGACTTTCCTAGCTTCACTTCGGCGAAAGAGCGCTCCGATACGGCCAGGAAACATTTCCAGACGATCATCGACAAGTATCCGCATACCCGCACCGCGGATATGGCGCGTTACTTGTTGGGTGTGACGGCTGCGAGCGCGGGCGACAATGCCGTTGCTGACAGCAACCTCAAGGCGGTGATTTCGAGCGGCAGCAAAGAGCTGGCCTCGGTGGCGAAGCTGGCGCTGGCTGGGCTCTACGGCAACACCAACCGCACCAAGGATGCCGTGGCCCTGTATCAGGAACTGATCAGCCAGCCCACCATTTCAGTGAGCAAAGTGACGGCCCAGTTGCAACTGGCGGAACTTTACCAGGTCAGCAACCAGCCGCTGGACGCCAAGCGGCTCTTCGAGCAGATCAAGAAAGATAATCCCAGCCCAGAAGCGGTGGAGATCGCGACCCAGAAACTGACAGAGCTGAAGTAGGAAGAGCTACGCGTTTACGGTTTCAGGCTGCGGTTTCATTCCGGCACGCTGTATCGGCCATCCTTGATGGCCCGCCATTGATGGTCTGCATTCCCGTTCCCACGAAAATCAGCAGAGCCGTCGTGAAAGTGCCCTGCGAGGCCTTCGGCGCCGGAGAGCCGCAAGGGATCCTTCGACTTCGGCTGCGCTTCGCTTCGCAAAGCACAGCCTCCGCTCAGGATGACAAATCGCTGCTTGCTTACTTTGGTAAGGCCAATCCGGAGTTTTGCGGTGAGTTGCAGGCCCGGCTCAGGGAGAATTGCGGAAGGTGCATTTTCCTCCCTGAGTGAGGACTCATGAAGACGTTTCGGCTGCGTTATGGATTCTTTGCGGTCTGCTTTCTGACATGGTTTGCGTTCCCCGGCTTGGGGCAGCAGACGGATTCCGGGCAGAGCCTGGGAGACGTGGCGCGAAAGCTCCGCAAAGACACCACTGACGAAGTGAAGATGACGGATGCGGACACGAAGAAATTATTCGAGTCGGTGGACCGGATCTTCGCGTTCGCCGCCGAGGACACCGGCATGCCCCGGCACGCGGCGGTGAAGCGAAGGCTGGTGAGCAAGGCCGACGTGGAGAAGTACGCATCCGGGCAAATGGCAAAAGAAGAGTTCACAAAAAGATTTGCGCAACAAGAACTGAGCATGAAGAAGCTCGGGTTCCTGCCGCGGGATTTCAATCTGAAGGAATTTCTGGTGAAGTCGACCGGGCAGCAAATTGCGGCTTATTACGACGACGAGACGAAGACGATCTCGATGCTGAACTGGGTGCCTCCCGACAGGCAGGAGCCGATTCTGGCGCACGAACTGACGCATGCGCTGCAGGACCAGAACTACGACTTGGGCAAGTGGATGAAGGCCGGGAGCAAAGCGGAGAATGGCAGCGCCATGGGCGATAGTGCGATCGCGCGTAAGGCCGTGGTGGAAGGTCAGGCCATGGTGGTGTACGTGGATTACCTGCTCAAGCCAGTGGGGCGCAGCCTGGAAGACACTCCGCAGTTCGTCTACCAGATGGAAGATCCGGCGGTGAAGGCGGTGATCGATTCCCAGCTCATGCACGATGCGCCGATGATTCTGCGCGAAGCCGGAACGTTTGCTTATGACCAAGGCTTGATCTTTGAAGGCGAACTGCTGCACGCGGGCGGCAAGAAGATGGCGTTTGCCGGGGCGTTCGCGCGTCCACCGCGGAATTCACACGAAGTGTTGCAGCCGGAGACCTACATTCGGGCGGAGAAGCTGGCGCCGGTGCGCATCCCGGACATGCAGGCAGTGCTGGGCAGCCAGTATGACGTGTACGACGCGGGCGGAATTGGCGAACTGGATGTGCGCGCGCTTATGAAGCAGTATGGCGAGCGGAGAATCGCCGACGATCTTTCGGCAGCATGGCAGGGTGGAACGTTTGTGGCCTTCCGGCGGAAGGACAAGACGGCCGATGTGTCGCCGGGCACGGGAGATCTGGCATTGCTCTACGTTTCACGGTGGAAGACGCCGCAGGCGGCCGAGCGGTTTGCGCGCTTCTACGCGGAAGCGGTGTCGCAGCGCTATCGCAGCGCGACGGCGGAGACAGCGCCGGTCTGTTCGGGAGCGAATTGTCCGGTCTCGACCGCGCTGATTGCTACCGAGGAAGGTCCGGTGATTGTGGAACATTGGGACGATAACCGCGTGATCGTGTCGGAAAGCTTCGATACCGCGACGGCAGCCAAGCTGCACCTGGCGCTGCGAGATGAATCAGGCGAGACGCACGCGGAGAATCTTCCGCAGGAAGAAATTGGATTGCGACTGTTCGAGATTCCAGCGTTTCAGGCGTTTGCGAAGGCGATTGGGGAGCGGATGGCGGATGAGATGAATCACGAGGCTGGGCGCTAGGCTCGGAATTCGAAGTTTCACGCCTGGTGCAAGGATGCCTAGCCTGGTGGAACCACTTGATCGCACAAGAGGCTTTGTTCAACCGCAAGCTGGCGGCAGGTTGACCGAATCACTTCTTGCGCGGCGCCTGAACCGATGAACTGAAAACCGTAGCGGAAGCAATCCCTTTGGCGAACCATCGCGGGAATATTCACCCGGCCGATGAAGCCAAACTCCACGATCTCGGACAAGGGAACCTCAATTTTGAGAATAGCTGAGATGCCGGACTCGCTGATATCGACGGTGTAGCCCGCCAGCACCCCGTGGGTTCGGGTGCGGATACTGATCTCCACCCCAAGTTTGAAGCGGGGTTCGTGACGCGCACTGACCAAGGCAGGCGCGGAGCCAGTCGCCGATTGATTCTGAGTTTTCGATTTTAGTTTCTCGGCCGAGGCCGCCGGGTCCAACTGAAGGCTGAGCTAGCGACAGACCCTCCGCGTCCTGCAGGTCGCGCTTTTCAGATCGCCTTTTGCGGGTCTACGAGAGTCTCAATCTCTTACCGGCACGGCGGCGGGAAACTTTAGTCGCTCGCGTGCTCGCGCGAGCACCATTCCACTTTCCTTGCCGGTTGAGTAGGATGATTGGTCCAGGTTGCAATTCCTTCGGGGAGCATATGGCCGACTTCACATTGCGGGTTAACGGTAACGAGAAGAAAGTGAGCGTCTCGCCGGAGACGCCGTTGCTCTGGGTATTGCGAGACACGCTGGAACTTACGGGAACGAAATTTGGTTGTGGCGCCGGGCTCTGCGGTGCCTGCACGGTACACGTGGAGGGGTCGGCGATCCGCTCTTGTTCCACCCCGGTTTCGCAGGTCGCCGGGAAGAGCGTAACGACTATTGAGGGGCTGGGAGCGAACGGACTGCACGTGTTGCAGCAGGCATGGATTGCCGAGGAAGTTCCGCAATGCGGCTACTGCCAGACAGGACAGATCATGACGGCGGCGGCGCTGCTGGCAAAGACGCCGAATCCGAGCGATGAGCAGATCACTCAGGCGATGAACGGCAACCTTTGCCGCTGCGGGACGTATGAACGGATTCGCAAGGCAATTCGTCGTGCCGCCGGGGCCGGGGCAGCAGGAGGTGCACGATGAACCCCTTAAGTCGGCGCGAATTCGTCGCGGCTGGACTGGCTGCCGGAGCAGGGCTGGTGGTGGGCTTCTACCTGCCGCACTTGGGACGGGCCCGCAAGGAAGTGTTCTCCCCAAATGCTTATCTGCGGATTACGCCGGACAACAAGGTCACCATTGTGGTGGCGCGCTCCGAGATGGGGCAGGGTGTGCGCACGGCACTGCCGATGATTCTTGCAGAGGAACTGGAAGCGGATTGGAAGCAGATTGAGATTGAACAGGCAGGAGCGAGCACGTTGTATGGTGATCAAGGGACGGGCGGCAGCGCGAGCGTGAAGTCTACGTGGGATCCGATGCGGAAGGCAGGAGCGGCGGCGCGGGAGGTGCTGATTTCGGCGGCAGCGCTGACATGGGCCGTGCCGCGCTCGAGTTGCGTGGCGGAAAACGGAACGGTTGTGCATAGCGCGTCCCAGCGGCGACTGAGTTACGGAGAACTGGTGGAGAAGGCGGCGACCTTGCCGATCCCGACGGATGTGCCGCTGAAGCAGAACAAGGATTACAAAATTGTTGGGCAGCGGCTGGCGCGCGTGGACACGCCGTCGAAGGTAAGGGGCGATGCCGTGTTTGGGATCGACTTCCGCACGCCAGAAATGAAGTACGCGGTGTTGTCGCGGAGTCCGGCGATTGGCGGAAAGGTGCTGAGCATTGACGATAAGGAATCGAAAAAGATTGCCGGTGTGAGTTATGTGGGCAAGATCAGCGACGCGGCTGTGGCGGTGGTGGCCGATAGCGTCTGGAGCGCGATGGAGGGACGCCGCATGCTGAATGTCAGTTGGGACGATGGTCCGAATAAAGACTTGAACACCGCCGCGGTTATGGAATCGCTGAAGCAGGCTGCGGCCAAGAAGGGCGCGAGTTTGTACTCTGCCGGCGACGTTTCGAAAGTGACCGGGCGGCGGATTTCCGCTGAATATCATTTGCCATTTATGGCGCATGCGCCGATGGAGCCGGGGAACTGCACGGCAGCTTTTAGAGGATCGTCATGCGAGCTGTGGGCTCCGACACAGGTTCCGCAGGACTGCCGCGACCAGGTTGCGAAGGCGCTGGGGCTCGATCCGGACCAGGTGAAGGTGAACGTCACGTTGATGGGCGGAGGCTTTGGCCGGCGGCTGGAGTATGACTACGCGGTGGAAGCGGCGCTGGTGTCGAAAGCGCTGGTTGACTCGAAGGTCGGCGGTCCAGTGAAAGTGATTTGGACTCGGGAAGATGACATGAGGTTCTCGACGTACCGTCCAGCGAGTTTGCATCAGTTAAGCGCGGTGCTGGATGGAGCGGGATGGCCGGTGGCATTTACGCATCGGATCATTGCGCCATCGATCAGCGGGCAAAAGGGGCAGCCGGGACCGAACGGTGTCGATCCTGATCTGCCGGATGAAGCGGCGTTCATATATGCGCTGCCGAATGTTTCACTGGAGTATGTGCCCGCGGAAACGGCGGTGCCGCTGGGCTGGATGCGATCGGTGTATGCGCTGCAAGCGGGGTTCGCGAGCGAAAGCTTTATCGATGAACTGGCTGCAGCGGCGGGGAAAGATCCGCTGGAGTACCGGCTGCATATGCTGGGGAAGGATCAAAGCATCCAGTTCTTCGACACGACATGGCGTACCGCGCGAATGCGTGGGGTGCTGCAACTGGCTGCCGACAAGGCAGGATGGAAGAGCACTTTGCCGCCGGGGCACTTTCGCGGGATCGCCTGCTTCGGATGCTTTTCTTCTTACGCGGGTGAGGTGGTGGAGATCAGCATGGAGAATGACGTGCCGCGCGTGCATCGCGTCGTGGCCGTGGTGGATTGCGGGCAGGTGGTGAATCCGAGCATTCTGGAGCAGCAGATTCAGGGCGGCATCGTTTTCGGTCTGGCGAATGCGCTTCGCGCGAAGATCACGATCGAGAAAGGGCGCGTGGTGCAGGGCAATTTCGATGATTACGCTCCGCTGCGCATGGAGGAGACTCCGGTCGTCGAGGTGTATGCGGTGCCAAGCACTGAGCCGCCTACGGGAATTGGAGAACCTTCCGTGCCGCCGCTGGCGCCGGCTCTGTGCAGTGCAATTTATGGGGCGACGAAGAAACGCATTCGGGCGCTGCCGATTCTGAGCTAGAGACAAAATGCAATGTTTGCGAAACGTGCGGTGCGCTGCGCTGCTTGCCTTTCTGAGCGGCGTGAGTCTCTCGCAAGCGCAGAGCGCTGCGCCCGGCTCTTCGATCCAGGCAGTTTCTTCGGTGCCGGCTTCGCGGCTTGCACATCTGCAACACGGCATCAACACCAGCGGATGGTTCGCGCAGGTTTATGACAAGCGCGGTTACAGCAGAGAACACTTTCAGAACTGGACCACGGTGGAAGACATTGCGCTGATCAAGTCCATGGGATTCGATCATGTGCGGTTGAGCGTTGATCCGCAACCGATGATGCTGAGCCACCGGCCGGAGGAGATTCCGGCGGAGTATCTGGGATATCTGGATACCGCAGTGAAGATGATTCTTGATCATGGGCTGGCTGTGGCGATCGATCTGCACCCCGACAGCGAATTCAAAGCGCGGCTGGCGAAGGACGACAGCTTCGTGCAGGAGTTCGCCGATTTCTGGCGGGTGCTGGCGCGGCATTATTCGAGTTGGGACACGGAACGGGTGTTCTTTGAAATTCTGAACGAGCCGGAGATGTCTGATCGTTACCGTTGGTCCGGGGTACAGGCGAAGCTTGCGGCGGCGATTCGCGAAGGCGCTCCGCAGCACACCATGATCGCAGCTGGAGCGCGCTGGTCGGACGACGACGATCTGGTTTTTATCGAACCCCTGCGCGATCCCAACATTATTTACACGTTCCATTTCTACGAGCCGCACATCTTCACGCATCAGGGTGCGAACTGGAGTGCATATTTCTGGCACTGGGTGAAGGGCCTGCGATATCCGTCATCGCCGGAATGGGCCGCGAAAGTGGCTGCCGGTGTGCCGGATGCGGTCGACCGCATGGCAGTGATCCGCTATGGAGAGGATCACTGGGATGCGGCTCGCATTGATGCCGAGATTGCGCAAGTCGCGGAATGGGCACGGCAACGCGGAGTTCCCGTGGTGTGCAACGAGTTCGGCGTTTACCGCGATTATGTGGATCCGCAAGACCGTGAAGCGTGGATTCACGATGTACGCACCTCGCTGGAGCGGCACAGCATGGGTTGGACCATGTGGGATTATTCGGGCAGCTTTGGAGTGGTAACGAAGAAGGATGGGCGGAGCGTTCCGGATGAGGTTACGCTGCGGGCGCTGGGGCTGAATAGGACAGCGGGGAAATAATTTTGCTCGCGGAACGTGGCGCTGAACGTGAGTTTAAGAAACTTGACTACGGAAACATGACTACGGAGAAACCGCCGGCGTCGGCTGACCTACCGTCATCTTAAAGATTTTGATGTTCTTGCCGAACGATTCGAAACGCAGGTCGCGAAATTCCGCAAAGTGCTTTCGCAAGTCCTCGGGGAGACCTACTCCCCAACCCGCCTGAAAAACCCAGACCGTATCCCCGGGCCTGAGGTTGTAGGCTTCGACGAGTCGCTGCCAGTCCTTGGGGAAATCGTCCGCCCAAAGCATCCATGCAGTTTTATAGTCGGTGGAAGCGATTCGATAGCCATCGCAGTTAAATTCTTCGAAGTTGGTGGGAGCAAGGTCGAAAGAAATGGGCCGCTGGCGGCATAGATAGTGACCAAGAATAAGGTCGCTCTGGTAATCGGTAAAGACGAGATCGGATGGATCAAGATTTTTTCTCACAAAGGCCATTGCCTCGGCCATATTGGCGCGGCTCTGATTGGTGCGCTCCATCCAGGGCTGGCGTGGTTTGCCGAAGGCGAGGCAGGCGACGATGACGAGGGTTGCGATTGTAACTCCGCGATCCCGTCGGCCCGCTGCCAAACGCGCGATTGCCACACTCACGCCCGCCATTGCGGGGATAATCAGGAATGCTACGTGTCGCGTACCGCCGTAGGGATAGATATGAGCCAGGCATGCGCCGCCGATGATCACAAAGGGCAGGAGCAGGAATAATCCCAGCCGGCGGGAGGAGCCGCGATCCTGCGGGAATGCTTTTCCGCGGAACAAGAGCACCACTCCCAGCACGAACAAAACTGCCATCACATCGCCCACTGCGAGTTGCCCGAAGAAATACTGGAAGACTCCAAAGGTATGGCCCAGCAAGAACAGCAGCGGGTTGTCATGGGCGGAATCGAAAAAAGACCGCCGGAGATAAGTTTCGCTTATCAAGCCTTGCAGCTGAGTTGATGAGGCGTCCGCGGTCAGTTTCGAAAGATGGGTCTTGTACAAGAATGCCGCGAGTGCCAGGCCGCCTAATTGGCTGAGTACCCAAGCCGCCATCACGCGGGCGGACGGACGCTCCGTGAAGATCCGGAACAGCGCATAAAAGCCGAGCGCGGCGGCGAACCAAAAGGCCGAGTAATGAAACAGCATGGCGAGGTATAGACAGAGCGCAAAGGCGGCCATCCGGCTCGTAGAGCTTTTCGTGAAAGCCTCGTCCAGGAAATACAGCGCGCTGCCCAGGAATGCCAGCAGCAAAGAGTATTGGCGCACTTCCGCCGAGATGAGAATAGTTGGTAAAAGGAATGCGATGAAAAGAAGTCCGATGAAGCCGGCCAGGCTGCCCCCAGCTTTGCTCAACCACTTGTAAAACATCCAGCAAAAAGCCGCGCCTGCTAGCACCGAAGGCAGACGCAGCCAGAGTTCCGAGGTACCTAGGGCGCGCCAGTAATAGAGCAACAGGATGAGCAGCGGAGGATGGGCAGCAGTGAGGCTTGCTTTGTAGGCAAGAGCCAGCGAGACCTGATTGGCTAACCGAAAATGCAGGGCTTCATCGGGATTGAGGAAAGTTCCGTGGGCAGCCCAAAGACGGGCGAGAAACCCGAGCATGGTTATGAAGGCCGCCGCTAGATCGGCGTGACTTTGAGACGGCTGATCGTTCTTCTCTCCTGAAGTCGCCATAAAACGTGTCCAGCCATAATAAACATACAGAAGAGGTTGGAAAGGAGGAGTCGAGGTAGTGTCTTAAACACTGTGTCATTTAAGACACCACCGGAGTCGACCACGCCTTGACACTGCTTTCTATCAACCTTTATTCTTAGCTCTTGCTCCCAGCGGTACTTGCGCGTTCTTGGCGTGCTTCCGCGGGCCTGGGGCGGTAGTTGAACGGTGCGCGGAGGTTTCCCGATGTTTTTCGAGATCAAAGATTTGGAACTTCGTCCCGTTGAGTTTGCGGAGAAGTTCGAACCGGGCGTCATCGACCTGGGAGCGGAATATCGCCAGTGCAAGGCGATTGAGACCAGCGGCCGCGCGGATCTGGTCGAAGAGCATCACGGCAAGCACAAGATAATACAGGACATACGGATCAAAGGTCGGTTAGTAACCAGCCTGGAATTGAGCTGTGCGCGGTGCCTGGAACCGGTTACGCAGGATGTAAAGCGCGAATTTGATCTGCTGTATCGTCCCCTGGGCGCCGACGCCGGGCGCGACGAGATGTCGGTGACCGATGCGGAAGCTGAGATCAGCTATTATGAGGGTGAAGGAATTCTGCTCGATGATGTAGTGCGCGAGCAGGTGCTGTTGGCCGCTCCCTTAAAGATCACATGCCGCGAAGATTGCAAGGGGTTGTGCCCGCATTGCGGCACGAATCTGAACCAGGAACAATGCTCTTGCGCAGCGGTGCCCGAAGAACCGCGGTGGGCGGCGTTGAAGGAAATCCGCAGCAAGCTGGCGCACTGAAAAACGGCGATTTGCGACATTCGATCGATTGATTTATGCGAGGCCGAAGGCCTCGGCGAGAGGGATTTATAAACCATGCCGAATCCGAAACGAAGACATTCTCAGAAGCGCACCTCAACCCGGCGGGCGCATGATGCGCTGAAGAGCCACTCGCTCTCGGAGTGCCCGAACTGCCACGAAAAGAAGATGCCGCATCGCGCTTGCGTCAAATGCGGCTACTACAAAGGCCGCGAAGTTCTGGACGTGGAAGAAGCCAGCTAATTCCCTGCCACAATGCCTAGCGTGATCGCGCTGGATGCGATGGGTTCGGACCGGGCGCCCAAGCCTGAGATCGAAGGCGCAATTCACGCTGCCCGCAGTTACGGTGTGCGCGTGCTGCTGGTCGGCCCGGAAGCCACGATCAAAGCGGAACTGGAGCGTCACCCGGCGGCATCGCGTTTGCCGGTTGAAGTCGTCCCCGCCAGCCAGATCATTAGCATGGAAGATAAGGCCGTGCAGGCGGTGCGCGCCAAGCGCGACTCCTCCATGCGCGTGGGGCTGCGGCTGGTGCGCGAGGGACGTGCAGCAGGCTTCGTCACCGCGGGCAACACCGGGGCGGCCATGGCTACGGCCAAGATGGTGCTCGGCGCGTTGCACGGTGTCGACCGTCCGGCGTTGGCGGCAGTTTTTCCGACGGCGCCCGGAACGGCGGCGATCTTGCTCGATGTTGGCGCGAACGTGGATTGCAAGCCGCACAATCTCGAACAGTTCGCGGTGATGGGCGAGATTTATTTCCGGTCCATGTTCGGGCACACCATGCCCCGCTCCAATTTTTCGGCCGGGAAAAGGCCCCGTGTGGGATTGCTCTCGATTGGCGAGGAAGAAACCAAGGGCAACGTGCTCACGCGCGAGTCGTTCCAGTTACTGAAGCGGCTGCCTTTGAACTTTGTAGGTAATGTGGAGGGCCGCGACCTGTTTAATGGCCACGCCGATGTGATCGTTGCGGACGGGTTTGTGGGCAACGTCGCGCTCAAGATTTCAGAAGGTGTGGCGAACCTGGTGCGTACCGTCCTGAAAGAGTCGCTGAAGGCGACCATTACCAGTCAGGTCGGTTACATGCTCTCGCGCAGCGCATTTACTGACTTCAAGAAGCGCATCGATCACACGGAATACGGCGGCGCGCCCCTGCTGGGGTTGAAGGGCGTCTGCATTATCACGCACGGTTCTTCCAATGCGAACGCGATCAAGAATGCGGTGCGGGTGGCGGCGGAGTTCGCCGAGCGGCGCATCAATGCGTCGATTGAGCAGGGCCTGGCCGCGCTTCGTCCCGCACCGGTAGAAGTGGAAGTCGCTCCGGCTCACTAGTTCCCGCAGGATCACAAACATGACCGAATCACGACCGAGCGGCGCCACGTCCGAGATCAGCGCATCAAAGATTACATTCCTCTTCCCCGGCCAGGGATCGCAAGCCGTGGGCATGGGCAAGGATCTCGCCGAGAAGTATGCCATCGCGCGACAAACGTTTGAAGAAGCTGATGAAGCCCTGGGCTACAAGTTGTCGCAACTGTGCTTTGACGGACCAGAGGAACAGTTGCGCTTGACCGAGATTACGCAGCCGGCAATCCTTACCGCGTCGATTGCAGCGTTAAGAGTTCTCGAGGGCCAGATATCCCGACCGAGCTTTGTGGCCGGACACAGCCTGGGTGAATATTCGGCGCACGTGGCCTCTGGAACGATGAACTTTGCCGATGCTGTGCGGACCGTGCGCAATCGCGGAAAGTATATGCAGGAGGCGGTCCCGGTCGGAGTGGGTGCCATGGCGGCAATCCTGGGGATGGAATTGGAAAAAGTTGCCGCGGTCTGCAAAGACGCTGCGCAGGGTGAGGTTTGTTCTCCCGCGAATATTAATTCGCCAGAACAGATTGTGATCTCGGGAAACACCGCTGCGGTTGAGCGCGGAGCCAAGCTGGCCGACGAGCGCGGAGCCAAGCGCGCGAAATTGCTTCAGGTAAGCGCGCCGTTCCACTGTTCGCTGATGAAGCCTGCCCAAGACCGGCTGGAAGCGGACTTGAATTTGCTAAAGATGCAGAAGCCGGTATATCCCGTCGCCTGCAATGTGGAAGCTTCTTTGGTGCGCGATGATCTGCGGGCTCGCGATACGCTGGTTGCCCAGGTAACCGGTTCGGTGAAGTGGGACCAGAGCATGCGCCTGCTGATCAGGGAGGGTGTGCAGACTTTCGTGGAGATCGGGCCAGGAAAGGTTCTGTGCGGGCTGATCCGGCAGATTGACCGGTCGAAGACGTGTTTGAATGTCGGCGACGAGGCATCTTTGGCTAAGGCGCTCGAGCACTTCGGAGCTAAGTCCTAGCGAAATTCCAGATCGCAGGGCGGAGTGCTGATGGTCTTATCTGTTTTGTCGACATACAGCTGGGCATGTTTCGCGCGATCGTTCACGATCAGGTCGACGACCACTCCGCTTCCGCCGCCCGGGCAGTTGCTGGCGCCATAGATCTGATAGCTCTTAACGTCGCCCCACTCGCCGCCCGGTCCCCAATCTTGCCAGAACTCGTTGAACGGATACTGCGCATGATTTTGCGGATGCTGCTTCCAGGCGGGATCGGCAAAGTAGAGGCCGTAGGCTGTTTCGAAATCCTTCTCTTGCAGCGAGGAAAAGAATTTGCCGCCGACGCGCTTCTCGGGCCAGAAGCGATTGAACCAGCCCACCACGGCCAAAATCAGAACCAGAACGATTGCCGAAATAATCCGGGTTCTTTTCTTCCGCTCTTTTTCGGGATGGTACTCTTTCGCGTCCAGTAGGGTCATCGCTCTCTAGAATACCGGACACCTGTGACAAGTCAAAGGTTCCCGGTGGAGAACTGAATCATTGGGCGATTGAGAGAGTGGGCGATTGAAAGTCAAAGTCGTCGCGCAAGGCGGGCCGCGGGCGGGCTTTCAACAACCGCTCAATCACAAAATCGCCCAATGACTCAATTTTTCTACAGCGTGCGCTTGAACAGCGGAATCGCGATCCCCAGGGTAACGGCCGCGAAGATTGTCAGGTACAGCATGTCGCCCCAAACCGCCCCCAGCGTCGTCTCTTTGAGCAGCAGACACTTGAAGCCGTCGACCGCGTAGGTGAAGGGATCCACCTTGGCAATCGCCCGCAACCACGGCGGAAATGCCTGAATGGGATAAATTGCGCCGCTGGGGAAAAACAGCAGCGTATTCAAAATGCCGAACATCGCCCGCGGCACCAGCGGGTCTTCGATGCGCACCATCAGCAGAAACATCATGGTGTTGAACCCGAGTGAAGTGAGGACGATCATCACCAGCAGCCCCAGCATAGTGACTGGATTGAAAATGGTACTCACGCCTGCCATCAGCGAGCCGATCACGCAAATGATCACGCCCGTCATCACCGCCTTGATGGCACCCGCCAGGTTGAGCCCCAGCACGAGTTCAAGCTTGGTGATGGGCGTGACCAGATAGCCTTCATGTACGCCGCGCGCCTTGTCGTCGATGTACAGCATGCCTCCGCCGATCATCACCGAGACGAACATCGCCAGTGCGAGTGAACCGGGCAGCAGATATTTCATGTATTCGATATAGGGATAGAGTTCGACAATCTGAAGTGCCGTCTGTTGCAGGATGCGCGGCTCAACCGTTGGTTGATTCAGTGCACTGACCAGGTCGGTGAGTTCCGACTCCAGCGCGGAACTCATGAAGTTGTCGCTGTTGTCCACCACCACAGCCACTTGAGGATGGTTATCCTCGTAAACGCGCCGCGAGAACTGCGGTGGAATGATGACCGCGCCGTCCAGTTTACCGTTGCGCACGTCTTCCATCGCCTTTTTCTCGTTGTCATAGTAGACGGGTACGAAAGTGCGAATGTTCGCGCGGACGGAGTCGAACGCTTCACGAATCCTCAGCGCTTGCGGGCCGCCGTCCTCATCGACAACGGCCAGCCGGGCGTCGCGAATCTTTCCGCCAAACGCATTGCCCAGAATGACGAGCTGCACCAGAGGAAAAATCATGGACGCCAGCATCAGCGCCGGGGAGCGGAAAAACTTGCGCATTTCGCGCTCGACAATGGCCATCATTCGATTCATAGAATTCAACCCGAGCGATTCATAAATTCAACCCCTGGCGGCTCACGGCTGCAACCCCGGCCGCGGCGGCATCACGAAGGCATACGCTTTCTGCAATTCGTCGCGCAACTGCCTGCCGGTGTAATGCACGAATACATCGTCCAGCGTGGTGTTCTGTACCGAAAGCGACTTCACCGCGACCCCGGCTTCGACGGCCATCTCGACCAGCTCCGTGGTGGTTCGTGATCCGTTGCCGGTGAGGATTCGATACATGCCGGCGCCTTCATGCTGCACCGACGTGACGTCGTCCATGGTGCGCAGGCGCTGCTCCCAATCTTCTGGAGGATTTTCGAACTGCGCTTCGATCACGTTCGACCCGGGCACACTCGCTTTCAGCGCCATCGGCGCGTCGAGTGCGACGAGCTTGCCGTGATCGACGATGGCGATGCGATCGCAGAGGCGGTCGGCTTCATCCATGTAGTGGGTAGTGATCAGGATGGTGAGCTGCCGCTGGTTCTTGATGTTACCCAGCATCTCCCATACGGCCACGCGCGAGACGGGGTCCAAGCCCGTGGTGGGTTCATCGAGGAAAAAGATTTTGGGATGATGCACCAGCCCGCGCGCAATCTCTAACCGCCGCCGCATTCCGCCGGAAAGCGTCTTGGTCTGCGCGTCGCGCCACTTGGTCAGGTCCACTAACCCAAGCAATTCGTCGATTGAGCGCTTACGTTCCTTCGCGGGCACATCGTAGAGCTTGGCGTAAATATTCAGATTCTCTTCCACCGTGAGATCGAGGTCGCTGGTCAACGCCTGGGGAATCACGCCGATGGTTCGCCGCACCGCATCCGGATCTTTGGAGACATCGTGGCCGGCAATCAGAGCTCGCCCGGCTGTGATTGGAATCAGCGTAGTCATCATCCGGATCAGCGTCGACTTCCCGGCGCCGTTCGGCCCCAGTAGGCCGAAGATTTCACCGTCGCTTACGTTGAACGAAATATCGTCCACGGCCGTGAAGTCGCCATACTTCTTGACGATGTGCTCCACCGCGATGGCGTAGGTTTCAGCCATTACTGCTGCTCCGCTGCCGCCGCGCTCTGCGGATTGCCGCCGCCCTTCACCTGATCGGGCGAAACCAGCACCTCAGCCGTCATTCCCGGCACATATGCGCCTTTGGGATTGTCCAGTCGGACTTTCAAAACAATGGTCCGGATATCTCGCTTACGCCGGCTCACGTCTCGCTGGGTGGCGAAATCGCCTTCCGGGCCTTTGAAAAACACTTTGCCGCTGGTAATCGTTCCGCCGGGCAGACGGATGCGCAGCACGTCGCCGTAGCCAATGTGGTCGGCATAAGTTTCCGGAATCGCCACACGCGCCCAGGTATCAGTCAGATCGACGATGGTCACGATCGGGGCGCCGATGTTGACCACTTCCCCCTGCCGCGCCGCGCGCACCGAAACCATGCCCGTGACCGGCGCGTAGACGTTGGTGTAGCCGAGCCGCACCGCCGCTTGATTTTTCTGTGCGATGGCGTTCTTGAGATCAGCCTCGGTCGATTGCACCGTGCTCTTCGCCGCGTTGGCTTGCTGGGTGCGTGCGACGGCGGAAGTCAAATCGGCTTCGGCAGCTTTGACCAGTTCTTGTTGAGCCTGCACGGTTGCCTGCGCCGCCTGCAGGTTGGTTTCGGCCTGGACGCGCTCCTGATCCGACTGCACCCCGGCCTTGGCCAGTTCGATCATGCGCCGGCTGTCGCTCTCGGTGCGATCGAGCGTAGCCTTCGCCTGCAACAGCTGCGCTTTGGCGGAAGACAGCTTGGCCTGGGCATTCGCCACATCGCTCGACGTAGAACCCGAAGTGGATTCTTCCGTATGCTGCATCTCGGAAACCTTGTGTCGCACGCTGGTGATGTTCGCCGAGGCCGCGGCTTCCTGCGTTTGCAACTCGGAGGGATCAAGCACGGCAATCAGATCCCCTGCCTTCACCAGCGTGCCTTCGTCCACGAGCAGTTTCTGGATGCGGCCTTCCACTTGTGCGCTGACGATGACCTGGTTCGAGTCGACGGTGCCAATCAGCACAAGATCTTTGGAATGGTCGGCGGAAAAGCCATAGTAGATCGCGGCGATCACGAAGATGATGCCAAGAAGAATGAAGAATCGGTTACGAGCGCTCATCGGCTGGCTCCTGAATTGCGAACAGCTGAACCCGCGTTCGGGCGGGGTTGAAACAGCGCGGCAGAAATAAAATCGAGAACGGCAGCCCGCCGCTCGGCAATGCGCCGAGGCGTCAGCGGATTAAAGTGCACGATCCGCTGCATCACCGGGGCACTGCTGAAATAGAAAATGATCATCGCCACCATGGAAGGAATGAAGTGTATTGGGTCAACCTTGCGGAACTCGCCTTCCGCGATTCCCTTGTTCAATAGCTCTCCTACCCGTTGGTAGATGGGCTGGAAGTAAGCCTTGACGAGTCTGTCGATATGTTCCGAATGTCCTTCGCGAGCCCGCATCATTTCGCGCTGCATCAGTTTGGGATAGATCTGGCTCGACGCGATGAAGTCGAAATAAACGCCCACGTAGGCCATAATCTTTTCGCGCGGCGGCAGATCGCTATCGAGCGCCTGAAAAACTCTTGACCTCATCCCGGAGAAGGCCTCGTCGAGCACCGCGCCGTAGAGTGTTTCCTTGTCCTTGAAGTAGTAATAGAGCAGGGCCTTGTTGACCTGCGCCTCGCGCGCGATTGCGTCAGTGCGGGCTCCCGCAATGCCGAGCTCGGCAAACTCCTTTGCGGCCGCCTGCAGAATCGAGGCGCGACTCTCCTCAGGCTGTCCGCGGGAACCCAGAGGACGGGAGCCACGCCTGCGCTCGCGCAACTGTTTGCGGAGGTCGCGGACTTCCTGGCGGTGCCGACGAAGCTCTTCTCGATGGGCTTGAATCATGATTAATTAACCAGTTAGTTAGATTATACGCGCTCTCAGCTCTGACGCAAGTAGACATTTCTGTGACGAACTATTACCAAAGGACTACAAATCTATGAATGTGCTCGTGATTTCCGTGCTATGGTCCGCATGCTGATGTTGCGCAATCAATCTGGCCTGCGCAGCACGGGCAGTTGGAATGTAGACTCTGCCCTCGAAGTGCCAGCCGGAGGGTTCTATGCGCTTGGCCGCTTCGTCTCCCCGCCCGTTATTCGCTATCTCTTCCACATTGATCATCGCGGCCGCTCTCTTGACCACTGGCTGCGGCTCTAGCGGAAGTGCGTCCACCCCTCAGTTCAGTGGTAACACGGCGGTCACAGTCGTTTTGTCCAGCACGGCAAACGATCAGGTGTCGGCGCTCGAACTGCAGTTCCAGAGTCTCACCCTAACTAGCCAATCCGGCAAGACGGCTGCGTTGCTCTCGGCGCCAACGTCGGGGCCGGCGGTGGGCGCTGAGTTCATGCATTTAAATAGCGCCGCGGAGCCACTGTTGACCGCCACCATTCCCCAGGATCTTTACACAAGCGCCACCGTGAGCCTGACCGGGGGGCAATTCACGTGCATCGCCTCTGGTCTCGTCGATGGGGAGCAGACACTGAGCATGGCTTTCTTCGGCAGCGGCACGCCCGCCTCCGCCGTTACGGTGAACTTGCCCTCGCCCGTTACCGTGACCGGCTCCAGTATGGCGCTCTCGCTCGACTTGCTGGTCTCGCAATCGGCAACAATCGGGAGTTGCCTCAATGTCGACGGCTTCACTGGCTATTCGTTAACACCCACCTTTAATCTCACGCCGCTCAGCTTGTCTTCCTCGCCGACGAATGCCGCAAACGGCGAAGTGACCGGCACGGAAGGGATGATCGTTTCCATTAATTCCGGCGGCAACGGATTCACACTCTCGGTTCCTGAGGGAGATTTCGTAACGAGAACACTTTCCGTCACCTCAGACAGCGCAACGCTGTTCCAGCAGGGTGTTAGCAGCTTTTCGGCGCTGTCCGCCGGAATGTTCGTGAATATGGACGGAGGCCTGCAGCCCGACGGTTCGCTATTGGCCACGCGCATTGCCGTCGAGGATCCCTCGGCGATCAACGTCATGACCGGCCCGCTGATCCAAGTGGCCGCGGAGGTGCCAGACCTCGCAGTGTTTGGCCGCCAGCAACAAGGCCCTCTTACTGGGTTTGAAGCTCCAGACGGAGCATACTGGGAGGGCGGTGCGTATTTTGGTTTCAGCGCTGCGGTTTTCCAGGTTTCCGGCCAGCTTACGAACCTGCAGAGTCTTCCGTTCGCGCCGAGCTTCAGTGCCTCCAACATGGTTGCCGGGCAGAACGTAGACGTTTCTACTGCGTCCGAGATCACCTTAAGTGGACCAGACTACACGCCCGCGAACACCATCACCCTGATACCACAGGCTATCGACGCTACCGTCACCGGGTCCTCAACCAGCGGCAACTTTACTGACTACACGGTAACCCTCGCGCCATACGATCTGTTTCCGACGCTTGCAATACAGCAGGGGCAGACCACGTTGTTGAATAATCCGAGTCAGGTTGAAGTCTACGTAGACAGCAACACTCAAATGCTCAACGCGCAGCCTCTCGCTGCTGGCAGCACATTGCGTTTTTATGGATTGGTGTTCAACGATACCGGCACGCTGCGCATGGACTGCGCTCAGGTAAATGATGGCGTAGACTTTACGGCGCCAAATGCGAACGAACGCAGGAACGTCGCGCAGGCTCAGACCACTCGGCGGGCGGGTCCAGGCGGGATGGAGCAGATCAACACGGTCACAACGGGTAGCCATTAGCCGAACTTCGGCCGGGGCTTGAACTTTAGCTGGCTCCGCCAGCGATCGACGGCACCAGCAGCACTTCATCCCCGTCGGTGAAGATGTAACCCGGCCCGCCCAGAAAGCGGATGTCTTCCTCGTTCACGTAAATGTTGAGAAAGCGGCGCACCTGGCCGGCCTCATCGCGCAGGTGCGGCTTCAGTTCCGGAAACTTCTCATCGAGCACGGAGAACAGCTCTCCCAGGTTCGTGGCGGCGCACGCAATCGAGCCTACGCCCGCCGTGTGCCGCCGAAGAGCGGTCGGAATCTGTACGGTGATCGCCATCTTATGCCTCCGTTCCTAAACGCCCACCGTGGCCGCCTCTTTGCCGACCTCGACGGTGTCGAGCGTTTGGTTCAGATACTTCTCAAATTCGGCCAGCTTGGGCGCGATCGGCCGCTCGATCTCATAGACGCCAGCCAGAACATCGGTCGTCTTCAATCCGTTGCCCGTGATGCACAGCACGGTCGCTTCCTCGGGCAGGATGCGGTCCTGGCGATAGAGCTTGCCCGCCGTGCCCACCGTCACGCCGCCGGCGGTTTCGGTGAAGATTCCTTCGGTTTCCGCCAGCAGCCGGATCGAATCAATCACTTCGGGATCGCTCACATCCTCGCTCCATCCCCCGCTCTGCTTGATGGTCTTGATCGCATAGTGGCCGTCGGCGGGATTGCCGATGGCGAGCGAACGCGCAATGGTCGCCGGTTTCTGCGGATCGATCTCCGCGCTGCCGGTCTTTATTGCGGTTGAAATCGGCGAACACCCGGTGGCTTGTGCGCCAAAGAACTTCACCGGCTTTTCCTCGACCAACTCGAGTTTGATCAGCTCGTCGAACGCTTTCTTGATTTTCGTGATCAACGACCCTCCGGCCATGGGAACAACCACGTTATCCGGCAAACGCCAGCCCAGTTGCTCGGCGATTTCGAAGCCGACGGTCTTCGACCCTTCAGCATAGTAAGGCCGCAGGTTCACGTTGACGAAGCCCCAGCGGCGCTCTTCGGCAATTTGCGAACACAGGCGGTTTACCTGGTCGTAGTTGCCCGCGATGCGCACCACGTTTGCGCCGAAGACTTGTGTGCCGAGAATCTTTGCCGGCTCGAGGTCAGATGGGATAAAGATCCAGGCCTTCAGGCCCAGGCGCGCCGCGTGCGCCGCCACCGCATTGGCCAGGTTTCCCGTGGAAGAGCACGCTACAGTATCGAAGCCGAATGCCTGTGCCTGAGCGAGCGCGACGGCCACCACGCGGTCCTTGAAACTCAGCGTGGGCAGGCAGACGGCGTCGTTCTTCAGGTAAAGATTCTGCGCGGCAGTCTTTGCTCCGTGACTGCTGGCGTCGCGACTGCCGGCAAGCCGCGCAGCCAGATGCGGCGCCTGGAGGAGAGGCGTGAACCCGACTGGCAGCCGGGGTTCAAAGCCCGCCGGCAGCGGCAGCAGTTCGGCATAGCGCCACATATCCGGCGGCCGTTGCGCGATGCGCTCGCGGCTGAAAGCTCCCTGAGCAATTGAAGCCCGGATGGTGTCGTAGCCGTAGGTGATTTCCAGAGGAGAAAAACAGTCGTCGCAGACGGAACGGGGCTGGTTTCCCCAGCTTCGGCCGCATTCCCGGCAGCGCAGTTCGTAATTAGCGTCGTGGTTCGACATCGGGCTACTCGCTTTCTTAATAACCGCGAATAGCTGGGGACGAGCCGGGAAAAGATGCCCAAAATACAAAGCCTCTTTTCCAGGAAATAGGGAAAAGAGGTATCGGAATGCAATAAGAATCAAGCTCGCATCCGAATCTCATGTTCCCCGTTTCCGGGCGGGAGTTGGCACCTGGCGGTCGGGATATATGATCCCGATCCGGTTGCCGTGGCGTCACAGGGCTC
>Ga0209420_1000209_pt1 | contig 36706 bp, 30 predicted proteins | sample BlaSpr_A8_OM1_O1_FD_187972 | JGI IMG/M metagenome (GOLD analysis project Ga0209420, IMG submission 187972) | Forest soil microbial communities from Thunder Bay, Ontario, Canada - Black Spruce, Ontario site 2_A8_OM1_O1 (SPAdes) (version 2) | ecosystem: Environmental > Terrestrial > Soil > Boreal...
GAGTTCGCCCGTGGGCTGGACGCTGACCGTGACCTTGTAGGCCGAACCGGCGACCAGAGCCGTAGTAAACGTGAACGTGCCGTTGGCGGTCAGCTTCAGAGCATTAGCGCCGTTGTCGAGCAGGGTCACGGAAGCGCCGGTGCTCAACCCCGTGACGGTGCCACCGATGGTGTGGGTCACTTTGCAGCCGACTGCAACGTTGATCACATTCGCTGACGCCACTTTGCCCGAGCCGTCTGCCACCGTGCAGAGTTCGCCCGTGGGCTGGACGCTCACAGTCACGTTGTAGGAGGCTCCGGTGGCCAGCACCGTAGTGAAAGTAAACGTGCCGTTGGCGGCCACCTTCAGCGCATTTCCCCCGTTGTCGAGCAGCGTCACGGAAGCGCCGGTGCTCAACCCAGAGACAGTGCCGCCGATCGTAAAGTCGGTTGCGGCCGCTGGAGCGTATATCGTAGATGCGAGAGCCACCAGGCAGGCTGATACGGCTTTAAATACTCTCGAACGGTCGATGCGCATAAGATCCTCCGGTGGCGTCACATCACAGACGCGCAGCCTGTGGCGTTCAGGCCACGGCAAATGGCGTTTGCATCTGGGGTCGTCTCATCTCCGTAGCTTCCGCGGAAACGATTATTGAGCAGCAATTTCTGCGGGCCTTGCAAACCGGGGGGAACGGCCCGCGAATTATACCATCAAAAGAGAACAGTCAAGGTCCGCATCGAGCCAGTGGCGGGGGTTTTGAGGGTAATCGGGCGGTGGAACGTTGACGACCGCCGCCCTCGAAAGTTGGAATGAACTGAGCGTTAGTGCGGCGCGGTCTGGGTCGTGTCGGGCGGCTTGGGTGGCGGCGTTGACGACTTATCGTCTTTGAAGATTCCGGCGATCTTGCCGAAGAATCCCTTCTTCTTTTGCGTGTCGGCATTTTGCTGGTCTTGTCCGTTTGCCGAGGTCGGTGGCGGCAACGGCTTCTGGGCGCCGCTGAAGAAGCGGGAGAAGAATCCCGCCACTGCACTCTGCTGGTCACAGGTTTCGTGGGGCTCGGTCCCTGCTATGAAGGCTGCCACGTAATCGTCAGGACATGTGGGCGTGGCCAGGCGGTTCGTGGCCTTGTCCAGTTGCACGTCGACCACGCCGGTCGGCTGCGAGAATTCTTTCATCTCGGCATACTGCGGCAACGCCGACGCCTTCTTCATGAACTCGGTCCAGATGGGCGCGGCCGTCATCGCCCCGGTGATTCGAAGATCGCTGTAATCGTCGTAGCCCACCCAGACAATGCATAACAAATTCGAGGTGTAGCCCGCGAACCAGCCGTCGTGCGAACTGCCTGTCTTACCCGCCGCCGGCAGCGTGAAGCCACGCAGGCGAACCGCGGTGTAGCCCAGGCCGTTGTTGATCACGCCTTCCATCATGTTGGTCATGACGTAAGCAATGCGGGGATCGAGCACCTGCCGCTGGTCCGTCTTGAAGTTTGCCACGACGTCGCCTTTGGCGTTGCGCACCGAGTTCACGAGAATTGGAGAAAGGCGCGCGCCATTGTTGGCGAACGACGTGTAGGCTCCGGCCATGTCAAGCGGGGCGGCCTCGTACGATCCCAGAGCCATGGCTGGCGTCGCCTTCACCGAAGTGATTCCCGCCGACTTCGCCAGGTCCGCCACTTTGTCGTAGCCGACCTCTTCCGCGAGTTTGACCGTCGCGTTATTCAGCGACATGGCCAGCGCATAGCGCAACGTCACGTCGCCGTGGTACTCCTCTTTATAGTTGCGCGGCTCATAGATCTGGTCTCCGTAAGCGAAGCTCGACGGCGCATCGGTGACCGTAGAAGCCGGCGTGATCACCGTCGTCGAGCCGTCGAGCGCAGTATTCATCGCGGCCGCGTAAACGAACGGCTTGAAGATGGAACCGGTGGGCCGCTTCGACAAGGCGTGATTTAGCTGGCTGAAACCGTAATCCCTGCCGCCCACCAAAGCCAGCACTGCGCCGGTGTGCGGATCGAGCACAATCATCGCGACCTGAGCCTGCGGGCCTGGCGCCACCGTCGTTTCAATTTTCTTGCCTACCTTCACCTTCTTGGTGCGCATCTTGGTGACCTGCTCGTCGACCAGCTTCATTCCCGTCTCGACCGCCTGCGCCGCCACCTTCTGCAGATCAGGATCGAGCGTGGTGTAGATGCGGTAGGACTGGTCGTTCAGGTCATGTTCGTTGAAGCGGTTGATCAGCGTGTCGCGCACCATGTCGACGAAATACGGGGCGTCGCTGGCTTCGACGTTGGGCGGCGCCAGCTTCAGGGGAGCCGCCTTAGCCTTCTCGGCCTGCTCCCTGGTAATGGCATGGGTTTCAACCATGGAATCCAGCACCAGGTTGCGTCGCTCCAAAGCGCGCTCGGGATGCCGGTAGGGCGACAACCGGCTCGGCCCCTGGATGATGCCGGCCAGCAGCGCCGCTTCCGGCAGAGTGATGTCTTTCAAGTCTTTATTGAAATAGGCTTGCGACGCCTCAGCAAAGCCACTGATGGCGAACGATCCACGTTGCCCCAGGTTCACCCAGTTGCCGTAGAACTCTAGAATCTGCTGCTTGCTGAACTTCTGCTCCATCTCCTCGGCAATCAGCATCTCGGTCAGCTTGCGGCGCACGGTTTTTTCCGGCGTGAGGAAGAAACCGCGCGAGAGTTGCATGGTGATGGTCGAACCACCCTGCTCGTGCCGTTGCCGCGTGAGGTCGATCCATCCCGCTTCGAACATGCGGATGAAGTTCACCCCGCTGTGCTCGAAGAATCGCCGGTCTTCGATCGCGAGCACCGCATCCACCATCACCTTGGGAATGTCTGAGTACTTCACCACCTCGCGCTTGGAGCGCTGTCCGGAGTCGAACAACGCCGTCACCAGCTGCGGCTCCAGTTCATAAGCGGAAAGCTCATTGCCCCGGCTGACGATCTTATCCACCTGCCCGCCCTGAATCGCGATATGAGCCGCTTCCGGACTGTGGTAGCTCTCCGCTCCCGGCGTGATCTCAATCCCATCGCTTACCAGGTGAAAGGTGCCCAGAGGCGATTGGCCGTCTTTGTCGGAATACCCAGCCCGGCGCAGGAGCGCGGCGATTTCCTTGGCGTCTATCTTGTCGCCGTCGTGCACCGTCCGCGGCAGGGCGTAGATCTTCGCGGAATTGCTGAATACCGGGCTGCGGAAGCGTTGCGCAATGATGCGGTCGTATTTGATGTAGAAGTAGCAAAAGACTCCGCCCAGGCCGATCGCAACGACCAGGAAGATGATGACCGCGGCTCGAACCACCGGGTCGCGAGTGGTCAGCCCGGAGCGTGCCAGGCCGCCGTTGCCGGCTCCGTTAGTTCCCTTCCTCGGGATCTTGATCTTAATGGCCACAGTTTGACTCAACGCCCGCTGAAAGAACCGCCTGCCGATCAGATGCCTAGTGATCAGACGATGGAATGCGCCAAAAGGTTTGACCGCCAGCCCGCCCTTTGCCGCTTCCCTGCCGCCATTTTATGCCACGGGCAATGTCAGGATGCGTGCTTCCATTGTACCGCCGCGCGCGCCAACAAAAAGAGACCCGCAGTTCATGCGGGTCTCTAAGCTGTTAACAGCCAGAACGCTGATTTCGCCCCTTCCGACCAACCAGGAGCGTTTATTGTGGATCCGTCACTGCCCAATACCCGGGAGTCACGATCGAAATTGGCGGGATCGGCTCCGTGAGCGCGCCTGTGCCTGCGGCTGCATTCAGCACACCGAGTTGGGGAACGGCGCTGTTGCCATAGAAAAATAAGTAGTCGCCGCTCTGATCGAATTGCCCAAACAGCGACGAAGTTTCGCCGCTGAAGGGCGAGAGACCCGTAAGAACAGTCAACCCGCCAGTGGTCGTGTCTAACAAATAGCCCTCCACTGGATTGTATGCAGCGCCGCTGTCGTTGACGCTGAACGAGTAGACAAACTCCCCGTTGGCCTCGACGGGCTGAACTGCGATATTGAACGGCGTATACGTCGTGGCAAACGGCGAGTTGGCTACCGGTGTTATCGCGCCCGGAGCCGAACCGCTGGGCTGAATCTTGAAAACGTAGAGATTCTTGTCGTCGGCCGCCGCGCCGGCGGCTACACTCTCGCCGCTGATCCCGATCAGGAAGTTTCCGCTCGGCTCGCCCTGCACGGCCCACATGTTATAGGCGGCAGTCTGGGTAGAAAAGAATGGGCTGCCCGGCACCGGCGCGAGAGTTCCCTCACTGCTTCCGGTTCCGATGCTGTACCCTGCCACGCTCGTGCCTTGGTGGTCGGCAGTCAGGGACGTCACGTACAAGTATTTTCCCAGACCATCGGTTGTCATGTTCCCAGGCTGGAACGTTCCGGTCGAGAACGGAGAATTCGGAGCCAGTGTAAGCACCCCCGGCGTTGAACCGCTGGCGAGCCCGATCTCATAAACCCATATCTCGTTGTTACCCGCGTCGGCGACGAACAAGAGCGTACCTGCGGGATTGGTGATCATGCTGAGTTGATTGAATCCAGTCACGTCCACAAACCCAAGATAGGACGCACTGAAGGGGCTTCCGACCACCGGATTCAGCGCCCCGGATGTCTTATCGACGGTCCATCCAAAAATCGAGTTCGTCGAGGAGAACGCTGCGTAGAGAAACTGCTGCTGTGCGACCACTACGCCGAGGCTCGGATCAGTTTGTGGAATCGCCGGCGCATCGTAGCCCGAGATCGGCGCAAATGTCCCGGCCGTCGCATTCAACTCATAGCCGTCCATGGTGCCACCCTGGTCCACGGCATAAGCAAAAGCCGTCGCCGCGCCGCCCCCGCCACCGCCGCCACCTGTGCCACCGGTACCACTTCCGCCCAGCCCCGACCCAGAGGGCGTGCAGCTCGAACTGCCGAACGTGGCGGCGCAAGTGTAGCCGCCTTTGCAACCGGCCAGGAACATCAAAGCCAGCGCCACCAGCACACTGAGTAGCACTCGAACTTGCATCTTCATGAACTGCCTCCACCTGAGCTTCACTGGTTGCGGACATCGCAGCTGCGGACATCCCGGCTGCGAACATCTTGGTTGCGAATGCGGAAGCGATGGCGAATCTGCATCCCCGCTCGCTCCCAACGCTGTTCCACTGGCGCCTCAGCCTTTGCCGCAAGGGCCTGATCAGCGGCAAGCGCGTGATAAAGCTCTTAACCTGATTGTGATAGTAGGTGGAAGGTAACTTAGTGGCAACGTTACGAATGTCACTGGCCCTTGAGCGAGAATTAATCAACCGCGAGGACCCTTGCACTTAAGTCGCAGTGCTGTACCGCCCGGTAAATCGCTCCTGCCCCCGCCTGACTTTCTGCCGACCATGCGATCGCGCTGCAGACTTAGAATCGCGGCTGTCATCGACTCCTGTCAGCGAAACCCCAAAACCTTCGCGAAGGCTCGTGAAACGCCGTCTTTCCCCGCTGAGCATCTTTATAGATGATGACGTGCGAAATGATCCAAGCCGCACTTACTCGGCACCTAGCGCGAAGACAGAATCCTCCGCGCTGAATCGAAAAACATTCTCCGTGTGACTATCGGACGTGACCAATGGTTTGCATGGTAACAACACATTTCTCTTGCCTCCATTATTAGAAGCTGACAACATTCGAATTGGAATCAGCGCGGATTTTTTCAGGAGGATTCTCTCACGTGAAACGCACAAACATTCTGGCCGCATTGCTCGTCGCCCTGTCGCTCATCTCAACTGGATGCGGCACTTCCGATTACGTTCAGTCAATCGAGATCACGTCGACTGGTTCGAACAGCGGAGGCTTCTTCAATCTTTCGGGAATCGATGGGACTCTTCAGCTAGTGACAAACACGGTCTACCACAGCGGCAAAACCGTCCCCGTCACGAACTCTGTCACCTACACGGTTATGCCGGTGGGCTGCCAGTCCAGCGGGGATCCAACTAGCCCTTGCGGAGCGGCGATGCCGGCTTACAGCCCGACTACTGTGCCCATTAATTCAACCGGTCTGATGACGGCTGTATCAGCTATATGTACCTGGATTGATCTTCCTTCCGGTACTCCTCCCGAGCTGCCGACGCCGCCGCAGTATAACTGGCTTTACACCGGATACTATCAAGTGACGGCGACCTATAACGGCATGGTATCGCAGCCGGTCGCGATCGGCGTGGGCTCGGCAGCGGGCAACGCTCCCGACGGCTCCTGCGGTCCGTCGTAGTCCTTGTCGTAGTTCTTGAGGTTCGCGTCTGCTCACCCTGCAGACTCCAACCCGATCCGAAACTGTTTCCGGTAACTTACTTTGCGCCACCCTCCGACGCTGCGCGGCCACCGGCCGCGCAGCGTCCGTCTTCACCCCTGGCAGGCTACGGAAAAACTCTGATTGGAGCACGTTCGGGAAGGGCACGACGTTCTAGCCTGCCCTGGAGCGAAGCCGAAGGGTGCCGTTAAGTCGTCTAGATAACGTGTCCAGGCCTCAGCGCCTGAGGTCAGCGTTCACCCGCGACGCGAGTTTTTCTGCAGCCTGCTCGAGAGCGGTCGATGACAGTTTGAATTGCGAAACCACGCTTCCGCGGTGCAAACGCGCCAACGGCTTGGGGACGGCGTAGTAGATGGACCGCGGCGCCTGACAGCAACGCAAGGCGAGAGGATGAGCCTGGGCCTTAGGCTATGCGTGAGATTTGGTGGCTTGAAGAGAGGTTGAGACAGAACATGGTCAGGAGAGGCCGGCGATTCTACCCGCACTTATGCCGCCACTAACTACTGACCACTAAGTCTTGCTTGTTTTTTGGTCTTGATTTATTTGTTTCCGCTCCTACTTGTTTTCGCTCGAGGGATTGAAGTGGAGTTCGAACGAATAGCCGGGTAAGTTGACTGGCACGGTATAATCCGCGGCAACGTAAACCGCCATCAAGCCAGGGGTAAGTACCCGCTGCACCGTCACCTGCTTCTCATTGATGGGCAGGTCATGCTCCTTAGCCTTGCGGAGCACATCGTTGCGGACATCGTCGTCCGTTTTTTGCGGATTCGCCCCCGCCATCATTGCGACCTGCCGGAGGTCGTCCGTGAAACTGAAATTCGCCATGATGGGCGGAAGCACCTGAAATAGGGCTACCACTACCAAAATGATTGCAAGAAATCCAACCAGAGCTTTGAAGGTTCCCATAGTCTGAAAACTACGCCGCCGGCCAGCGGCGCAACTTTCAGGCCCTGGCTGGCAGCACTCCTTGAAAATATTCCACTACCGCCGCGATCGTAACATCGCGCACTTCCCGAGTCGAGCGTAGAACGACTTCCACGGTACCTTCGGTAACCTTCTTTCCAACCGTGATTCTAAAGGGAATTCCAACCAGATCGGCGTCCTTGAACTTCACTCCCGGCCGTTCGTCGCGGTCGTCGAGGATCACGTCAAAGCCGGCGGATTCCAGCCGGCTTCCAATGTCGACCGCAGCCTTCAGCAGGCTCTCGTCTTTCACATTAACGGGAGTAACCACAATCTCGAATGGCGCGATCGACGCGGGCAGCCAGAATCCATTTTCGTCGTTACTCTGCTCCACCGCCGCCGTCAGGATGCGCTCAATCCCAATGCCATAACTGCCCATGATCGGAGTAACTTCCTTGCCGTTCTTGTCGAGCACCCGGGCGCCCATCGATTCCGAATAGCGGTAACCCAGTTTGAAGATGTGCCCAATCTCGACCGCCGTATCGATGCGCAGTGCCTTCCCGCAGTTCGGACAACCTTCTCCCGCCGCCGCCGCGCGCAGATCCGCATACGCCGTAGGATGAAAGTCCTTCCCCGGCGTCAGATTCTTTAGGTGATAGTCCTGTTTGTTAGCGCCGCCGATCAGGTTGCCGCGGCCTTCGAGAGCCTTGTCGACCAGCAGCACAGGAAGGCCGCCGTCTTTTTTCAAATCCTTAGCCCACTCAATCCCGACGGGCCCCAAATATCCCGCGGGAGACTTGAACAGCGCCTTGATCTCGCCTTCCTCCATCGGTCTGGTCGCGACCGCGACTGCAGCGTTGAACTTCGCTTCGTTCAGCTGATGATCGCCGCGCATCAGCACGACAATCGCCCGCGATTTAACCTTGCCAGTCTTCCCATCTTTCTCGTCCGCCATGTAAGCCAGCGTCTTGATTTTGTTCTTCGGCGAAACTCCCAGATAGCGGGCCACATCTTCAATCGTCTTCTGCCCCGGGGTGTGCACCTCGAGCGGCTTCCCGTCGCCTTCGGCGGCAAGGTCCGCGACCGGATCGAGCTTCGACCCAGCTTTCTCCATGTTCGCCGCATAGTTGCAGCCGTCGCAGCTCACAATCTGATCTTCTCCCGCAGGCGTGCGCACCATGAACTCGTGCGATTCCTTCCCGCCCATCGCTCCCGAATCCGCCTCCACCACCATGTATTTCAATCCGCAGCGGTCGAAAATGCGGCAGTAAGTGTCGTAATGCTTCTTGTAGGAAACATCCAGCCCGGCGGCATCAATGTCGAAGGAGTATGAGTCCTTCATCAAGAACTGCCGCACTCGCAGCAACCCGGATTTCGGTCGCGGCTCGTCGCGAAACTTCGAGGCAATCTGGTACCAGATCTGCGGCAACTGCTTGTAGCTGCGCAGCTCTTTCGAGGCGATAGAAGTCATCACTTCTTCTTCGGTAAAGCCCAGCGCGAGATCTGCGCCCTTGCGATCCTTCAGCCGAAACATGTTCTCGCCCATCAAAGCCCAGCGCCCGCTGGCCTCCCAGATCTCGCGCGGATGCAGCGACGGCAGAAAAAACTCCTGCCCGATCCGGTCCATCTCCTGGCGCACGATGCCCATGATCTTGTTGAACGACCGGTTGCCGAGAAAAAGATACGAGTAAATCCCCGCCGCCAGTTGCCGAATGTACCCAGCCCGCACCAGAAACTTGTGGCTGGCTACTTCAGCGTCCGCGGGAGCCTCGCGCAGTGTAGGAATAAACAGCTCTGACCATCGATGCATAGAGTTGAGTACCGTTTAGCGCATTGCGAGTGCCAAGTTAAGGAGACTCGCTGACTCCTGAGTGGAATTGATTATTGTAGCAGCGGACTTCCTTGACCGGCTTCCAGTCCCTGCTAGAACGATTGCAGTCTCATGGCCAAAGCCCGTTACCGGTACAACATCATGCTCCGCCCCGAACCGGAGGGCGGCTATACCGCGCTTGTTCCGGCTCTGCCGGGCTGCGTCACTTACGGCCGCACGGTAGACGAGGCTCGAGAAATGGCTAGGGACGCCATCTCCGGCTACATCGCCAGCCTGCGCAAGCACAACGATCCCGTTCCAACCGACGACAACACGTTGGTTGCTTCCCTGGATTTGGAATATTCGCGCTAAGAAATTACGCGACTCGTGCCATCAAAATAATGTATGGCGAAGCTGCCTGCCGTCAAACCACGCCAAGTCGTCCGTTTTCTGGAGCGAAACGGTTTTGTTCTGGATCACACTTCGGGCAGCCATCCATCGTCTCGCCGACGTGCGGTGGTCCCCAGCCACACCCGCGACTTGCCGAAAGGCACTCTGATGTCATTGTTGAGGGAGGCGGGATTCTCCCGCGAGGAGCTTATCGATTTTCTGGCTGGCAGATGACGGCCCAGCACTGCCGTCGCAGGTTGCGCCAGTTCGGTACAGGAATTCGCAACCCTTTCTAGGACGTCAGCCGCCGCAGAATCTCTTTCCCCAGCTTCTGCGTCTCCCCGAAGAACTTCTGATACTCGACAAACAGCCGATTCAGTTCCAGTGCCTTGTCGGTCGAAGGATGTTTGCGCAAAATCATGTCGCGCACGTGCACCGGGTTCGGCAGCGTTGCGTCTTCGGTCAATTCTTCCAGCGCGATATTGGGATCGTAGTGATACATAGAAGTATTGTAGCGCCGCCGTCCCGGCGGCTGCCGGCGGGACGCCGTCTCTACACCAACTCGGTGCTCCACAGATCATGCAGGTGCACAATTCCTTGAATCCGCCGATCGCTGTCGACCACCATCAGCGAAGTAATCTTCTTCTCCTCCATCAAAGCCAACGCGGTCGCAGCGAACTCCCCAGCCGCAATCGTCCGCGGATTCTTCGTCATGCACTCGCCGGCCGTCAGATCGAGCACATCTTTTCCGCGCTTCTCCAGAAGTCGCCGCAGATCGCCATCGCTGATGATGCCGACCAGCTTCTCGCCTTCCACAACTGCGGTCACGCCCAGCTTCTGGCGCGACATTTCATAGATCACATCCGGCATCTTAGTCTGCGGAGCAACCCGCGGCAGCGCCTCACCCGAGTGCATCAGGGATTCCACTCGCGCCAGCCGCTTGCCCAGCTTTCCTCCCGGATGCAGGTTCGCAAAATCTTCTTCTCTGAAACCGCGCTTCTCGCTGAGCGTAACCGCGAGCGCATCGCCCAGCGCCAGCATTGTGGTGGTGGAAGCCGTAGGAGCCAGCCCCAGCGAGCAAGCCTCCTCCGCAATCGAACAATCAAGCGCCACATCCGCAGCGGAAGCCAAAGTAGACGCGGATGTGGAACTTTGTCGTGGGGAGCGGACACTCCTGACCGCTGCTTTTGACTTTGACTTTGACTTTTCCTTCCCAGCAGGTGCAGTCGTCGCAGAAATCTCATCCCCCGTCATCGCAATCAGCGGTATCTGCAGCCGCTTGATCGTCGCCAGCAGCGCCAGAATCTCTTCCGTCTCCCCGGAAGCCGAGAGCGCCAGCACCACGTCTCCGCGCACCACCATCCCCAAATCGCCGTGCAGCGCCTCCACCGGATGCAGATACAACGCCGGTGTCCCCGTCGAACTAAGCGTAGCCGCAATCTTGCGCGCGATCAGCCCACTCTTCCCCATTCCCGTGACCACCACGCGTCCCGCGCAGGAAAACATCAACTCCACGGCTCGCTGAAATGCCACGGCCATCGGCCCGCTGATGCGGTCAGCCAGCGCGCCCAGCGCTTCCGCTTCAATGCGCACCACGTTCTCGCCAATGTTTTTCATGCAAACGCGATCCTACCAGATGACGGCGTCGGCTCGATTCGCCAGACTCGATTCGCTAGACTCGATTCGCTAGAAATGATCGTCGCTGATCTGCGGTTGCACTGGCTTCTGCCCAAGCACGGCCAGCCCCTTCGCTTGGATTATCCGGTCCCACGGCCCGGCCTGCCAGTTATCCCGCAGCTTCGCTGGATGCTGCCACGGCGGCAGCGACACCATAAGATTTCGCCCCATCGAGTGCAGATAAGGCTCGTACATCGACCGCAATTTGTTCAGCTTCTGCCGTGCTTGGTCCGTACTTCGCAACTTCAATCCCGCAGCCGCCAGCGTGTCTCGCAGTGTGTCGAAACCGGCATCGGTCAGCCGTTCCGGCGCCAGCGGATCGTAACGTGCATTCACCGTCTGCGCCAGATCGACGGATGCATGCCGCGCCATCGCAAAAGTCACCCGCGCCTGCCCGGGATGAATGCCTTCAATGCCCGTGATCAGCAGTGAGGTCACATCCAGCATGGTCATCAGCGTTCCCAGCCACGACGTGTTGCTGTGCTGCGAACGGAAAAAACTCAACACCGGATAAGAAATCTGGCTTTCCAGCAACTCTCCCGCCCAGCGCTCCCAGTCGCGCAGACACCCGTCGAGCACCATCTGGTCAATTGCCGCCGGATTCTCCGACGATCCCGCCATCCTCACCAGCAACTCGATCGCAGTCGGCGGAGATCCCGCCCGGGCATCGAGCATTGAGATCTGAATTTCTCTCCGCGAAAACGAAGCGTACACCACCGGCAGGTAGCCGATCACCACCCCCAGAAACGCGAAACCCATCCCGGCTTCCAGCACCGAAAGGGCGCGCGCCAGGCTCGATGTCGGCACAATGTCGCCATAACCCAACGTGAAGAACGTCTCGCCGCTGTGATAAATGATCCGGCCAAACGTGATCGGTTCTTTGCCCAGCTGTTCGTGCCCGCCAATACCATATTGCAGCAACGCGAAACCCATGATCAGGCTGGCAGCCCAGAAAATCAGCAGCGTGATCAGCGACAGCGGCCCGAAGTATCCCAGAAAACTCTGCTGCCGCGAAAGCGTCCGGATGCGCCCCGCAATCTTTTTCCACGGAGTCCACGTTCGCCGCAAAAACCACGCCGTCAGCTTGAACTGCCGCGTCACCCGCCGCGGCAGCACCACTGTTTCAAACGCATCCTGCAGCACCACACAGACAATGACCACGCCGAAAATAATTGCAGGAATGCTGCCGTGAGGGCTCATGCCGGATTCTCAGATCAAATCTTGATGCGGAAGGAAGGTTAACAGATTAGGGCCCGGACCAGACAACGACCACGCAACAAGTATCCGGCCACCGCACCGCGTCGTACAGAACGTAGCTTGCTACGTCTCTACTGCCTCGGCGCCGGAGGATTCTGCGCCGGCGGCGTAGTCGCGGGCGCTGTTCCCGGCGGCGGCGTCGCAGGCTTCTTCGCTACCGGCTTTTTCTTCACTGCCGGCTTCTTCACCGGCTCGGTATCGTCGACAACAACTTTCTTTGGAGGTTCGGCCGGAATCGCCGCCTGCGCCGTCTTCAAGTCCGTACGCAGGTGTACAATCTCCTGCTCCTTCGATGTCGCCAGGTTTTCTAAACGTTCTGCAATCTGCTTCCGTGTGCCCTCGAAGCTGGTCAGATCATTCGCCAGCACCTGGAAGTCGTCCTTCGATCCAAAAGCTCCCGCCGACTCCACAATGCTTCCCAGCACGTCGTACAGCGCGTCCAGATTCCGGTAAAGCTTGAACGTGGCCGACAGGTCTTCCGGCGCATTACGCAATTGCCCGATCATCGCTGGCAACGCATTCTGCAGATTGCGCTGGATGGAATCCACGTTCCCCAGCGCTTGCTTCTTCGAGGCGTTGTCGGTTTTCCAGCGCTCGATGCGCAGCTTCGTAAGGTCGTCCTGCGTGCTCTTTGACGTTGCCTCCAACTGGGCCAGCAATCCGTTCACCTGGGTCACTGACGTATAAGAAACCGGCTCTCCCTGCGGCGCCGCCGCCGAAGCAACCGTTCCCTGCACCGAATATTGCGGGCTGGCTTGCGTCGCCGGCGCGGCCGCCGTCTGTCCGAGGGCGATTGCGCTCCCAGGCAGCGTAAAAAGAACGTAACAACTAAGGATAGCTTTAGGGTTCATCGAGTCTGGTTCATTGAGTCTGGGACGGTGGCGCCCGCGTGCAACAGAATATCGAGAACGCGAGAATACCACAAGCCGCCGCCATCTTTCTGTGGAGCCCGTGAGATCCCCCAGGAGAAACCGGTCAATGAAAGCGATTCTGAGCTATTGCTTCAAGTGTGTCGAAAACCAGAGCAGCAGTTTGGTCTCGAATTGCGAGTGCACTCTGCTGGAATGACTGCCCTCGTAAACATCGAGCACATGCGGAATGCCCGCTATCGATAATTCGGCCGATAAGGCCTGTGCTCCAAGTGGGATGTGGGTGTACTCGTCCTGGGCACCGTAATCAATGTAGATACCCTTAAGCTTATATATTTTTGGCAGGAGCCCGGGTAAGGCGTTCACCACGATGTGGGATTGGAATTCCGGGAAAACCTCGGGGTCAGGGACCCAATGATTGCCTTCCATACGAACTGGCGAGTCAACGAAAGGGAACGGTTTATGGGGGTCTGGGGTAAAAGCTGCTTCCGCCGCGAGCATGGCCGCGCTTAACAGTTCACCGTGTTCGATCAGGCCAGGCAGCTCCGACACCGACTTCACTTTTTGGGCCTGTTCCCAAACCTTGCTACCCAGCGCCAGGTCTCCTGCCAAAATCGTGCAGCATGGACTCATTGCATACACGTACCCGAAAACATCTGGATGCTTGAATGCCAGCATGAGGGAGCCGTAACCGCCCATGGAATGTCCGCCGATTCCGCGAGAGTCAGGGGAGGCGAGGGTGCGGTAGTGAGAATCGATATACGCGACGAGGTCCCGAACCACGTAGTCTTCCCAATCTCCAGTGGCCGGCGAATTCGTGTAGAAACTTCCAAGCAACTTGTTCAGCCCATTGGGCGCAACAATGATCATCGGTTCAACCGTGTGCGCCGCAATTTGCTTATCCATCATCTGCTGGACGATTTCAGCAACCTTCATTGCCCGCGTATCGTTATAGCCATGCAGAAAGTAAATGACAGCAAAGCGCCGTTGCGGTTCCGCAGCGTAGGCAGCCGGAAGATAGATTCCGACAGTTTGATCGGAGGAATCCCCGAAGAGGTTGTGCTCCAAGCCAGCTGAGTGAACTTGCGCTCGAACAATCCGGGACTGGGCAAACGAGTGGAGGCCGACACAGACGGGGAAGAGTAAGGCAGCCGTTCTTGCTATGCGTAGCGTCTTTATCACGGTCGTGCGCATCATGGTCATCCACGATTGTAATCGCGGATTACGGTGTTGATGTTGCTGCACTCCGCTCGTGGCCCAGTCGACTAGCCTTGCCTCAGTTGGCGAATAAATGTCCCGGCGGGCGATAATGGCTAACACAGATTCAAACCCGGCGCATCCAAATAAACGCATGATCTGCACAACCACAACCTTGCTGAATCCCCGCCGCAAGCCGCTGTTCACAGTCATCAGCCTCGCCGTGCTCGGTCTCGCTCTCATTCTCCACGCCCCCGCCCAGGATCTCTCCCGCCGCCTCATCCTCAAAGACGGCTCCTACCAACTGGTCACCAAGTATGAGATCAAAGGCGACCGGGTGCGCTACAAAAGCACCGAACGCGACGAGTGGGAAGAACTTCCCTCCGCGCTGGTGGACTGGCCGGCCACCGAAAAGTACGAGAAAGACCGCGCCACCTCCGCCATCCCCGAAGCCGCTGCTGTCGACAAAGAAATCGACGCCGACCGCGAAGCCGAACTCTCTCACCTCCCGCAAGTCGCCCCCGGATTGCGCCTCCCGGATTATTCCGGCGTCTTCCTGCTCGATAACTTTCAAGGCCAGCCGCAATTGGTCGAGCTGCAGCAAAGCGAGGGAGATGTCGACCACAACACCAAGGCAAATCTTCTGCGCGGAGTCATTCCCATGGCCGGCGCAAAGCAAACCGTCGAACTCGAGGGCGAACATGCCGGCGTGCACGCTCACGTCGCCGTGCCCTCGCTCTATATCAATGTCGAGGACGACTCTGCTGCACCGCCCCGCGGCCAAACCCCTTCCGCCCAACAGTCCCAGCCCAGCCTCGATGCTCCCCGCCCCGAACAGCGCCCCGAACAACAAGGCCCCGATCGACAGGGCCCCCAGCAACCGCAGCAGCCCGAGCAGGCCCTCGTCCCCTTTGATCGCTTCCGCATCGTCCACACCAAAGTAAAAGGCGGCAAGCGCATCGTCGGCGACGTGAAGCGTGCGCCCAACGGCAAGATCAGTCAGGACCAGAATTTCGTGAAGACCACCATCGACCGCGTAAGCGGCGGCTGGCTCAAGCTAACCCCCACCGAAGACCTGGCCCCCGGCGAGTACGTTCTGATTGAGATGAAGGGCAACGAAAGCATGAACCTCTACGTCTGGGATTTCGGCGTAAACCCCACCGCCCCTGCCAACGCGAATCCCTGGAAGCCAGACGCGAAACCAGCCGAACCGGATAAGGCGAAGGAAAATTTGTAATTGCGTAAGCGGGTAAATTTGGTGAGGTTGGCGTACCTGCGAGAATTAATTCCGCCGAACGATGCGGCGCGTCCTCATAGAAAACCTAAGGCAGTGATCAGGGCATCAAAACTTAGAACTTAGAACTTAGAACTTAGAACTTAGAACTGAGAACTGAGAACCGCCTTCCTACTTCATCACTCCCCGCTGCGCAATCCCAATATTGTCCCGGGTCGTGTTCTTCACCAGATACATCATCTCGTCCGCCTGACGGATAATGTCATGCGCGTCGCGCGCGTCGTGCGGATAAGTAGCCAGTCCAATCGAAGCCCGCACATTCAGATTCAATCCTTCGTCGCGGCAAAAGCTGCTGGCCCGCAGCGCGTCGCGCAACCGTTTCGCTACCACCAGCGCCTGATCTTTCCCGGTCTGCGGCAACAGCACCACAAACTCGTCGCCCCCGTAGCGGTAGGCAAAGTCAATCAAGCGCAGCTGCGCCTTCACCAGATAACCAATCTCCGCCAGCAGTTTGCTGCCAATCAGATGTCCGTGAGTGTCGTTGACCGACTTGAAGTGGTCAAGATCGATAAACAAAACGCTGAACTCATAGCCGAAGCGCGACGACCGGTAAACCTCAGTCTCCAGCGTCTTGTACAAATGCCGCGCGTTGTAAAGCCCGGTGCAGTCGTCGGTAATCGTCAGCTCCTGGATCTTCTCCACCCAGCGCGCATTCTCAATCGCGATGGCGGCATAATCGCAAAGCGCCTGCAGGAAGAAAACTTCCGGCTCGTTGAACCGCGACATATCCACATTCACCAACTGGATCACGCCCAGCACCCGCAGCCGCGACCGCAGCGGCACGCAGATCACCGAATGAGTTTCCCACTGCGTGCTCTCATCGACCCGCTTGGCAAACCGCGGATCGCTTTCCACGTCCGCCGATATCACCTGTTCGCCGTGCTTCGCTACCCAGCCGGCAATGCCTTCGCCCACTTTCAACCGAACATTTTTCAGCGCTTCGGCCGCATCGCCCACCGCAATCGCGAAGTAAAGTTCATTGTGCTGCTCGTCCACCATCAGCAGCGACCAGGTATCCGGGCGGAAGTATTCCGCCATCTTCTCCATGATGGTCTGCAGAATCGAGTCCAGATCCAGCGACGACGTGAGCGCCTTCGCCACGTCGTGGAAGATGGTCATCTCCTGACTATGGCGCGTTAATTGTGTGCCGGTGGCCTCGGGCATGCCTGATTCCCTGATCCTGATGTCCTGATGCTGGTTGCCTAGTCTTAAGTTCTCTGATCGTTAGCTGGACGGAGTGACAGTTCCGAAAATTATAGGAGCGCACCGCCGCCGGGGCAATGAACGTTGGTAACCGGAACCCTTAAAGCCAATCCCATCCTGAATTTAACCCGTTACCGCCCATCCGCGGACGGCCGCCTTGGCCCCATCTGGGGACGACCGCCTCGGCCGCATGTGGGAACGGCCGCCTCGAGAGCCTGCCCTGAGCGAAGCCGAAGGGTCCAGCCGAGCGCAGCGAGGCTTCCGGAAGCCCGCACGTTTGGCTCAGCCAACTCTAACTCTTTCGGCGAGATGGCGTATTCTTATAAGTACGATGCGAATGATTACACCCCTCAAAATCACTCTTTGCGCGTTCCTGCTGACAGTTCTTTCCTTCTCCACCGCACAAGCCCAGAACGCCGCTCCCGCCGACCCCAAAACCGTTCCCGCGATCGATGGCGCCATCGGCCCCTGTTCTGCCGAATTCACAATCACCGATAATGCCGGCGCGCCAGTCTATGCCGCTACCATCAGCGTCCACATCGCCTACGGCTTCATGTACCTCCGCAAGCTGGACCTCCAAATCGGCACCAGCGCGAGCGGCCAAGCCCGCTTCACCGGACTCCCCGACCGAACCAAGCAAGGACTCTTCTTTCGTGCCTCTGAAGGCAGCCGCGAAGGCACAGCCTTCGTCGACCCCGCCAAAACCTGCAAGGCCAACCTTACCATCGCGCTGGAAAAGAAGCCTCAGTAACAGTTCGAACCATGCTGGCCCCTTATCCTTCCTCGCTCTGAAAGAGTGCGGAGCCACCAAGCGGTCCCGGTGATCGGAGGCTTGCGCCACCGTGGAAGAGCGGCGCTTCAGCGCCGCGGAAAGCGGTCATAATCAACTCCGAGCTTTAGCCCCGAGGTACCGTTACAATCCTCCGTAACTTCAATCCCGCAACCCGTCTAGCGTCCGCCCCCGCCTTCGCCTATGATTATTCCATCTCGATGCGGACGGAAATCTGCCCCGTCCGCCGGAGCCGGCCTTGGGTGCGTTCGGAGAAAAACTTCGTAAGCAGCGCGAGCAGTCCGGTATCGGGCTCGATGCCATCTCCAACACCACGAAAATCAGCACCCGCATGCTGCGCGCCCTCGAAGACGAGCACTTCGACCAGCTCCCCGGTGGCGTCTTCAACAAAGGTTTTGTGCGGGCCTACGCCCGCCAGGTCGGCCTCAACGAAGAAGAAGCCATCGCCGACTACTTGGCCGCGGTGCGCGAAAATCAAGTCCGCGAGAATCAAATTGAGGCGCACTCGGATGCCCGCGATCGTCTAAACCACGATATTCCCCGCGACGATCATCCCGGCACCCCCCCCGGCCATGACCCAGGCCGCCAGCTTCTCACCCAGGATCGACGCAAACAATTTCGTCGTGACGAAGATCGCCGTAACGAAAATCGACGCAACGAAAATCAGCGCCATCCGGATTCTTCCTCATCGCCCGATTCCGCAACCCATCCTCCCGCAACGCGTTTCCGCCAAAAATATCCTGCTGGAAACCCGGAATTGCCCGTTACCGGCACCAACCATAACAACGACGGTGGGGCCCACATTCCCTGGGGAAAACTGGCCGCGACGCTGTTGCTCGTGACCCTCGCCCTCGCGCTCTGGAATTCTCGCCGTCACCGCGAGCCCACATCCCCGCCGCGGCCCGCACTCAATCAAGCTCCGGCAGCGGCACCGGTCCCAACATCAACACCTCCTTCAAAACAGCTGCCCAACGCCGCAGCCCCGCTGAAGGCCGGAAAAACATCCCCCGCGGGATCCTCGTCATCAGGAAAACTTTCCCCCGGAACAATCACGGCAGAGTCCTCTACGACCAGTGCCACCGCGCCTTCCGCAAACTCCTCCCACGCCAATCCCGCACCCGAGCAGAGTACCGCCTCCGCCGCTCCGGCCAATCCGCGCACCACCTTCAGCGTGCTGATCCGCGCCGACGAAACCAGCTGGGTCTCGATCACAGCCGATGGCAAACCCGTGGCCCATGAAACCCTGATCGCGCCCGCGCACACTTCGGTTCGCGCCACCGGAGAAGTCGTGGTCAAGGCCGGAAACGCCGCAGGCATCAGCTTCGAGTTAAACGGCAAGGAAATCCCCGCTCAAGGCAATGAAGGCGAAGTAAAAACTTACGTCTTCGATGCCTCCGGCTTTCGCGTCCTGCCGCAGCCGCAATCCCCCGCCGCAGTTCACTAGATGTTTTCGCTAGATATTTCAGGCCAGCAATCGGAACTCGCGCAGTAAGGTGGCACTCGTGCAGTAACCCGGGACTCGTGCAGCAACGCGGAAGAGCGGCGCTTCAGCGCCGCGTAAAGAGTCCTAAATTAACAGGGCTTCAGCCCCCTGAGTCAGCCGCAGGCTCCCCGCCGCGGGCGCTCTCACTCTACAGGTTCGAACTTCGCCGATTGCGCGCCTAACGCCGCCAGCGCCTCGTCCAGCGTGCGCATCACTTCCAGCAAGGGCCGCGTAGATTCGCCCAGCGTCTGGAACATGCGCGCCAAACCGAATCCCACCGTGGCCGGGGTCACGATAATCAGGCGCCGCCGGGCCGCATCTGCCATGGCAGGTTCCTTCTTCGCCAGCTCGCGCAAAAATGCGGAGGACAGATCCCAATCACTCACCGATGAGAAGTCAATGATACCCGCCCGAACATCATTCGCTCTCGAATAAGTTCGAACTGCCTGGTAAGCCTCTGCCAGCAACTCATCCGTGAGCCGCCCCGCAACCCGCACCAGCAGGACCTTATTCCCCGGGTCGAACTCAAACCGGTACTCCATTGAACCCAGACTTCCCCCGTGGCATGGAAAACGTCCAGGATTGTACACCCGGAGAAATCGCGTGGGCTGCTCCTCAACCACCCGCCTGCGGAATAACGGCTCCTGAGAAGCAACCAACCTCTGGCCAGAGCCAACCAAATGACAAATGACGCGCCAGCCCACACTCCAGGAAGCGAGGAAAACGCAAGAGGAACATCTGGAGCGGTTACGGAAGCTCCAGCGGGACAAACCGTTGGCTCCTCCAGAACAGCGAGAGCGCATTCAAAGGGAAATCGACCTCGTTACTCAGGACATTCGCAACCTGGACACTGTCATCCAGGCCTTGCTCAAGCCGTCTTCGAAGTGAGTGCATCAAACGGCCCGGCCGGTGGCCCATTCAAGCCGTTCGTTGGCTTGAGTGGGACATTCAACTGCCTGCGTGAGGATTCAGGGATGAAAGCCTGACCGAGAATCCGACTCACTAAAGCAAAATTCGCTACAATTTCCCATCCATCAACAAACGGGATGTGCACATGTCGACCGCACCGGATCAAAACCTGCTCGAGGCCCTGCTCGACTCCTGGGACCGCAACAACAAAATCCTGGTCAACCTCCTCCACGCGATCCCCGAAGGCGCATTCGACGTCAGGGCAATGGAGGGCAGCCCATCCGTCGCGCAACTGTTCGCACACATCCACTACGTCCGGCTAGTCTTCATCTCCGAGGACGCCCCCGAGTTCGCAGCAAGCTTGCCCGAGGAAGAGTGGGCGGTCGAGCGCGACCCCGCCCGCATGACGCAAATGCTGAACGATAGCTCCAAGGCAGTGCGCGACGCGGTCAAGGGCAGGCTGGAGGCACGCCGGGAAATGAATCTTCACTACGACCACCCCATCCTCCTGCTCCAGCACATGATCTGGCACGAGGGCTACCATCACGGCCAGATCAAACTCGCCCTCAAGCTGGCGGGCCGCCCCATCACCAATAAAGAAGCGGGGCCGTTAACCTGGGGCATCTGGATGCGCAAAAAGTAAGCGGCCTTAGCGCGTCAACAACATCCGAGAGAGCTGCGCGGGTGCCCCGTCCTTGTCTCTCCGTCCTTTGGAGAGACAGGGCTGGGATTTTGATCCCAGATGGACGGGTGACCCACTCAAGCCATCCTTTGGCTTGAGTGGGGCAGTTCTTGAAATTCGCGGACTGACGGAACGTTCCCGCTAACTAGTTTGAATCGCACGCCAGAGAGAAGCACAGGGCAGCACACACTTCATTCATTCGTGCGGAGCTAAGCTGGGCCACACGTTTTCCCAGGCGCTGTTGCGACACCGTAACTGCATTGTGCAGGTTCACCGCGCACGGGTACTTCATGCCGTCCTCCTCATTCAGAACGACTTCCGACGGCACGCCGCGAATCGTGGATGTGACGGGCGCAACCGTGACTGTGGACAAATAGCCGATCGCGCTGTCGCGGGTGAGCACGAGGGCCGGCCGTTTCTTATCCGGCGCGGCAAACTGGTAAAGCCGAACCTCGCCCCGGACTATCTGGCCTCGGGCTATTCTTCCGGCCACGTGGCCTCCGCTTCCCAACCCCGAGTTTCCGCGTCAGCTTTAGAAAGCCGCGAGTAGCCCTGGCGGTCGCGCTCTTCACTGGCTCGCAGTTCCAACCGACGGAGATGTTCCCGCAGGGCGTCCCGCACTAGAGCCGACCGGTTTCGCTTCGTACGCTTCGCGGCTTGGTCGGCGGCGTGTAACAGCTTCTTGTCCAGCACGATTTGAACAATTTCCATATGTGGAACTCACTCCACAGTATACTCCACACAGGAGACATTTCCCAGCAAGCTGTTAGACTGGTGGCCCATTCAAGCGGTTGAGCGGGGCACCTCAACTGGGTGAACGTATCCGCTCCCCGCCCCAAACCCTTCCATCCACCCCGCCAATTCCGCTATTCAATTCATCCTGCAGCATTTAGCGCTAAACGCATTGCCTGACTCGGCACCCTCTGCTAGCTTTATTTGAGGACTTCTTACGACGGATCTTGTTCTTGATCGATCTCAATAGTATGATGGTTGCTGAATCTTTCGTGTGATCATTGTGACCGCGAGCAATACCCCCCACCGTCGCCGGAAATAAGGTCCAACGCAGTTTCTAAGGAGAACAAATCTTGGCAGCAACAGGAACGAAGAACCGCATTCTTTTCACTTCCGAATCCGTCACCGAAGGCCATCCCGATAAGATCGCAGACCAGATTTCCGATGCCATCCTCGACGCCTGCCTGGCCGAAGACACCGCCAGCCGCGTAGCCTGCGAAACCCTCACCGCCACCGGCCTCGTCGTCATCGCCGGAGAAATCACCACCAAAGCCTACGTCGATTTCCAAAGCGTAGTCCGCGGCACCGTCGGCGCCATCGGCTACGACAATGCCGTCTACGGCTTCGACTGCAACACCTGCGCCGTAATCTCCAGCATCAACAAACAGTCCGGCGACATAGCCATGGGCGTAGACACCGGCGGCGCCGGCGACCAGGGCATGATGTTCGGCTATGCTTGCAACGAGAATGAGGATCTGATGCCGACTCCCATCTCGCTGGCGCACAAGCTGACCATGCGGCTCTCTCAGGTTCGCAAGAACGGAACGCTTCCCTTCCTTCGTCCCGATGGAAAATCCCAAGTCACAGTTGAATATGATTCCAAAGGCAAAGTCCTTCGCGTCGATGCCGTCGTAATCTCCACGCAGCACGCCGAGACCGTGAGCAACGAAGAGCTGCGTGCCGGCATTCTGAAACACGTGATCCAGGCCGTGATTCCCGCCCACCTGCTCGATGAAGACACCAAATACCACATCAATCCCACGGGACGCTTCGTCATCGGCGGCCCGATGGGCGACACCGGCCTCACCGGCCGCAAGATCATCGTCGACACCTACGGCGGCATGGGACGTCACGGCGGCGGCGCTTTCAGCGGCAAGGATCCGACGAAGGTCGATCGCTCCGCAGCTTACATGGCGCGCCACATTGCCAAAAACATTGTCGCCGCCAAGCTGGCCGACCGTTGCGAAGTGCAACTCGCCTACGCCATCGGCGTCGCCGAGCCGGTAAGCGTCCGCGTCGATACTTTCGGCACAGAGAAAGTCGATCCCGCAATCCTCCCCGACCTGATTCGCGCCCACTTCAAGCTCACGCCGCGAGGCATCATCGAGTCGCTCGATCTGCGCCGTCCCATCTATAAGAAGACGGCGGCCTACGGCCACTTCGGACGCAACGATCCCGACTTCACCTGGGAAGCAACCGATAAGGCGGCGAAGTTGGCTAGCGATGCAGGAGTGCGGGAGCCGGTGGCGCACGCCGTGCGGAAGTAACGGGCAGACTCCAGCGGATTGCCATCCCCAGCGGGGATTGTCATCCCGAGCGAAGCGAGGGAGCTTGGGGTTTGTCGGCGCGCGAGGCGGCTGACCAAAGTTCAGCCGCCGAAATAGGCCGAAGGTGCCACTCCCGGAAGAGTATTTAGGCATGATGATCTTTCCTCCGGTTCGTGTATTCTGAAAAAGCAACAAGCAATCAAACTAGTCTGATCAAACACAAAGTAACCAGGTAACCAACCAAAATCTTCAGCAGGAAAGCGCCACAGGAGGCGTATGTCAACAGCAGCACAAGTCAACAGCGATATCAAGAGCCTGGAACTGGCCGAACTGGGCAAGAAGCGCATCGAGTGGGCGAACCAGTCCATGAAGGTGCTGCAGATTATCCGCAAGGAGTTCATCAAGAACCAGCCCCTCAAAGGCATCCGCATGTCGGCCTGCCTGCACGTCACGGCGGAAACCGCGAACCTGGCCATCTGCCTGCGCGACGGCGGCGCCGACGTAGTTCTCTGCGCCTCGAATCCGCTCTCGACGCAGGACGACGTCTCCGCCAGCCTGGTGCGCGATCAGGGCATTCCGGTCTTCGCCATCAAGGGAGAGGATAACGACACTTATTACAATCACATCCTCGCCGCCATCGATCACAAGCCGCACATCACCATGGACGATGGCGCCGACCTCGTCACCATCCTCCACACCAAGCGCACCGACGCGCTCGAAGGCGTCATCGGAGGCACCGAAGAAACCACCACCGGAGTGATCCGCCTGCGCGCGATGGCCAAGGAAGGCGTGCTGAAGTTCCCCATCGTCGCCGTGAACGACGCCGACACCAAACATTTATTCGACAATCGCTACGGCACCGGACAGTCGACCATCGACGGCATCATCCGCGCCACTAACTTCCTGCTCGCAGGTTCGAAGTTCGTAGTAGCCGGCTACGGCTGGTGCGGCCGCGGACTAGCCAGCCGCGCCCGCGGCAACGGCGCCGAAGTCATCATCACCGAAGTCGATCCCACCAAGGCGCTCGAAGCCGTGATGGATGGCTTCCGCGTGATGTCGATGACCGAAGCCGCAAAATTAGGCGACGTGTTCTGCACCGTTACGGGCAACAAGAGCGTGCTCACCAAAGAACATTTCGACCTGATGAAAGACGGAGCCATCATTTCAAACTCCGGCCACTTCAACGTCGAGATCGATATTCCCGCGCTCGAAAAAATGTCGTCCTCGAAGCGCACCACCCGCACCTTCGTCGACGAATACTCGTTGAAGGACGGCCGCAAGATCAACCTCCTCGGCGAAGGCCGCCTCATCAACCTGGCCGCAGCCGAAGGCCATCCCGCCTCGGTAATGGATATGAGCTTCGCCGACCAGGCTCTCTCGGTGGAGTACATGGTCAAGAATTTCAAGACCCTCGAGAAACGGGTCTACAAAGTTCCCGACGAACTCGACAAGCGCGTAGCTAAACTGAAACTCGAGTCCATGGGAATCAAAATCGACCGCCTCACTCCGGACCAGGAAGAGTATCTGGCAGGCTGGAGCGAGGGAACGTAGGAACCGACGGGTCTATCCGGTCTGCGGGTGCCCCATCCTTGCCGCGGTTTTGCGGCAAGGATGGGGCATTTGACTTTGGTGGAAGAGCGGCGCTTCAGCGGCGCGCAGGCGTTCAATTATGACCGGAATGGGGGATACGGCGAGATCGCGGCCGGGCCCGAGCGCGGGAAGGTGCGCCTAGGGCTTCGGGACGTGGGCCTCGGCGGCTGAAGCCATGTTCCCGGTTGGGCGGCACGAGTGAACTCGTGCCCCTCCCGAGCTTCTGCTTTTCGCGGCGCTGAGGCGAAATCAAAGTCAAGATCGAGGTCAAAGGCAGCGAGCGAGGGCGCCCGCTCTACACGGGCATACCTACTAAAGTAGTGGCCTGCCCGAACGCATCTCCTTCACCCATCTATTCAGGTTTCTCCTAGATTGTGATAATCTTTCCGGCTATGGATACATTCAACCTGATAGAGGAAGTTAAGAAAGAGATAGCTAGACTACAGAAAGTGGTCGATTACCTAGAAGGAAGTGAGTCTAGACCTGGACGGAAGAAGAAACGTACGATGAGTGCTGCAGGTAGAGCAAGGATCTCTGCCGCCCAGAAGGCGAGATGGGCTAAAAAGAAGAAAGCTGCCGCTTAGCCGATTGCACCGAGACAGAAACACACCCATATGGTGGGCATGGTCCTGCTATTTACCTACGAATTAGCTTCATGACGAGATGAGCTAGCTCTAGAACTTCGTGGCAAAACCGCCCTGCTCCTGCTAGTACGGCCTCAATGATGCAAAGACGCGTTCCATCTCAGTAGCTCCTCTCTAGATGAACACGTCCATTACGCTGCGGCCTTGGTCTTGACTGGCACCGGCGCTGCCGCTGGCTCAGACTTCACGGCTGCTACAGGTGTGGCAGCAGTAGCCTTCTTTGTTTCCCGTTCACGCTGCTTCGCTAGCAGCGTGTCGCCGTGCAGTGCCGCCTCGAACGCCGAACAGTAAGACCGGAGTTCCATCACAGTGACGCCGCCGCTGTTGCCGGCCCTGATCGTTGGCCAGTCCTTGCCAATGATTAGGTTGATGTACTTCCCGTCCTGCTGAAGCATCTCAGGAGTAACTTCGATCTGGCGTTGCTCCTTGAAAGCAGCAGTTAACTTCTCGATCGTTGCTGCTTGCTTGTTGGGCGTAGCAGGTTGAGTTGCTGCGGGTACAGCCTTCGGCTCAACAGTTGGCTTAGCTTCTGCCTTCGGCTCCGCTGGTACTTCTTGAGTAGCTTTCTTAGCTGCTCCCTCTTCTGCTTGCTTCTGAACTTTGTTCTTCATGTTAGTTACCTTCCCTTCTGACTACTAGCATCAGTTGCTGTCCTGCTCGTGCTAATGTATAACTTATAAACATTCTAATGTATTGCCCTTCAACTGACCTATAACTATCTATTACAACTTACACCTATATGAATAGAGTTCTCACTGGGTTACCTCGCTAGTATAAGTCAGTTACAACGATTCACAGTTTATACACAAACAGGCTACTCAATACTTCAAAAATAGGATCTACGGGCATTAGGCCCGGGCTAGACTCTACTTTCGTGGGCTTACGTCCTCCGAAGAGCATATGAAAGTGGACGATGTTCCAAGAATAGCGCGGCCATTACTGGCCGCTTTTTCTGTTTTTGGCTTAGGCTAGACAGCGGGTTCCTCGCTCGCTCTCTCCGCGCTTTGCGCGGCTGCGAGCGGTTCGGAATGACAACGTTTATGGGTGGTGATTGGACGTTATGGAGGAGCGGTATGCGGAAAAATCGATTTGCTGGGACGAAGATCATCAAGAATTGCAAGAAGCGCGGGGAATGGGTGGACCTGGTGTGTGCGGTGCGGGCTGTGGAGTTGGGGCTGCATCTGGCTCGGCCCTGGGGAGAGTCTTCGGGGTATGACTTTACGGTGGATCAGGGGGCGCGGATTGTGCGGGTGCAGGTTAAGTCCACGATATTCAAGGAGGGGGAATCGGGATATTCGTGCACGCTGAAGGACAGCAAAGGTCCTTATAAGAAGAACACGTTTGATTTTGTGGCGGCTTATGTGATTCCGGAGGATGTTTGGTTCATCCTGCCGGAGAAGGTTGTGCGAGGGATGTGGAGCGTGGGGCTTTATCCGAAGCTGGAGACGGCTAAGTATCGCGAGTATCAGGAAGCCTGGCACCTGTTGCGCGGAGAAACGCCGGGGTTCGTTGCGCGAATCGAGGCTTGTGCAGAGGAAGATTTTCCCGAGGTCAATTTTCAACCAGCGCCTTCAGCCGGGCCAGCGCCTGATCCCATTGCTGGGAAACGGAATCGAGGTATTGCTTCATTCCTTCAATGGGCTCGGGATCGAATTCGAAGCGAGTCTCGCGGCCCCGATGATTGCTGCGCACGATTCCCACCCTCTCGAGCACCCGAAGATGTTTGGTGACCGCCTGCCGGGTCAGCCTCGAACCCTCGGTCAACTGAGAGATCGAACGAGGCTGCCCGGCACAGAGCTTGGCCACCAGCGCCAGCCGCACCTCGTCGCCGAGTGCGGCAAATACGCGAGCGCGCGGTTGCCGTTTGAAGGCCGCGCTGCTACGTCCTTTGCGTGACATATTTTTCGATGTTCTTCATTTGTGCGGTCCAGCCGCCATCGTTTCTGCGGAACGATTCCACACGGCGATCGGCGGGAAGCTTGTCGAAGCCGGACTCGGTCACCACCAGCAGCGTACCGCCGGCAGTTTTCTCCAGCCGGAATTCGACGAGCGTGGTCGGCTCGTTGGAGCAGTCCGCGGGATAGTCCGCTTTTTCGATCGATTTGGGATGGGGCCAGGTGAAGGAAAAGAGCCGCTCCGGCTCCATTTTCTGCACGGTGGCTTCCCACCTGATGTATTCATAGCCGGGATGGGTAATCTGGCCACGCGAGATCTGGCCGGGAACGAATGGACCATCCAACTTCACACGAAACCACTGGCCAAACTCGCGGTAATCGGTCAAGGCGCGCCAGACCCGCGAAACCGGGGCTTTCAGTTCAATGCGCTTCTCAATGCGGTCGTTCATGTTAGGCAACCTCCAGGTTGCATATTAACTCAATGCTCCGCGATATGCAACTTTTTGGTTGCGCGTTATATTACAGCGCTTCTGCGCGCGACACAAATCAGCAGGCGGCGGCCATCGGGTAAACAAAACGGAGACGGCTTGCGCCGTCCCCGTGCAGCGTTGGGGGACAAACAAACTGGATAGGTCCCCGGGACAGCTTGCGCCGTCCCGGAGACCGCGACGGGGGAGGCCCGCGCATCCGAAGAGAACTACTTCTCCGGAATGTTTCGGAAGACAATCCAGCTAGTATCGGCCCTGGTCGATCCAGAGCCGGACTTCGTCTTCGACGGAAAACCGGTTGGTGGGCGTGCCCGCAAACTTCGACTCGAGAGCGAAGGCGTGAGCTTCGAGCGGCACCGAGAAATGAAGCTTGGTCCGCACAAAGCTGCGCACGAAAATGTCGCTGTAGCGCTCGAGCCCCAGGCTTTCAAACTGGACTGAATGCACCAGTCCGTGAAACAGCGCGCGCTCCGTCATCTTCTCGTTGAATACCACCACATCGAGAAAGGTGATCGAGTGCATGTGCGTAACCTCGGGCAGGTTCACGAATCCCAGCGCCTTGTACTCGTCGTAAAAAGGCGGATTCGGGATGCGGGCTCCGCGGAGTTCGACAATCCTCACCCGGTCGAGCAGAGCCGCCGAAAAAAACGGCCACATCAGTGCTTTTTCGTGGTTGCTGAGCGGCACAGCGGAGGCAAGATAGTGTTCGCGTTGCTGCTTGAAATAAACGGAAACCCGCTTCACGGCTTCGGCGATCTGCTGCTCGGTGACCTGGGGCGCAGCCTCAGGGCTGGCCTCGATGGCGGGGATTTTCTTTTCAATGGACGAATAAAATTCGCTGAGCGCCGCCGCCGACTGCACCGACTTGCGCAAAATGTCGCGCAGCCCAAAGCGCGCCAAGTCCTCCGCCGAAAACCGCAGCCGCAGCTGGTGTGTGGCGCAATGGGCGCTTAAGAGCTCCAGCTGGGCGTACTGGAGTTCTGAATTCATCTGAGCGATAGACACTCTATCGTCAGGATTTTCCCACGAATACATCTTCCTCGACTCCTGAAAGGCGATTGGCTACCGCAGGGGGCCCGGCTGTTCATAACTTGTACAGCGTTATGTTTACGATGTCAACATAATTATTAAAATGTTACACCACGAATAATGCGGCGGAGGGCGGGCACGGTGTAGTTCCTTTACATTGTTATATTTACGATGTATACATAACCTGCCAGACTTGGTTTCCCGGGGAGGAGAGCACGTGCCGAGGCGAGCAGACCCTGAACTGGAACGCAAAATTCTGGATGCAGCGCAGAAGTTGTGGAAGAAGGGCGGGGAGAAGGCGCTGACGATGCGGACGGTGGCGCGGGCGGCGGGAACGAACACGCCGGCGGTGTACCGGAGGTTTCGCGACCGGGACGATATTTTGCGGGGGCTGCTCCAGCGCATCCGGTGGGAGATTGCGGCGCAGATGGAAGGGATTTCGTCTCCAGAGCAAGGGTGCGAGCGGTATCTGGACTATGCGCTGCGGCATCCGCGGGAGTACGAACTGTTTTTCCAGAAGGAATATGAACTTTTTTATTCGGCTCGCTCCCTGCGGGCGGGGTTCAAGCCTACGGTGCTGCCGGTGCGGGATGTAATGCGACAGAAGGTGGCGGAGAAGCTGGGTGGATCGCCGGGCGATCACGAGCGCTTGCTGACGGCTCTGCGAATGATGGTGCATGGGGCGGCGATGCTGCTGATCGAAAAGGCGATTCTGCCGGAGGATGCGGCGGAGGCGCGGGCGGTGCTTACGGCGTCGGTGGCGGCGCTGCTGAACGCGGGTGATGGGCTGTGAAGCCCCAGCCGGCCTGAGGGGAAGAAGCTTCTGCCGCCAGTTATCGTTTCTATCTTTTGGACGAAGCTGGGCAGGTGCGTGTGAACGAAGGATGGACGAAGATTTCGTTCCGCAATCGAGTGCCGAGTCGAAGGGACAGGGCAAAGTTCAAGTCGCTGGTGATAGTGTTCGAATAGAAGTACGATGCTGCGGGTAGTATGGGGTTTGCCATGCCCAGCGGTTTGCATCGGACCTACGGCGCTCGCCCGACTCCCCCATCCTTCAGACGTTTATTCAGGGTTGGCTTTCTGATACGCTAAATTCCGTATTTGAGAAGGCACATCAGGGTCTATCCCGGTTCTTAGAGATGCTTTGCCTGGTCGCGGTGCATCCGCCTGGAATCCATAATGCGTTTATATAGCGCTATTAGGGTGTGGAGATTCCGGCAGCATTTCTTATCGCCGCGTGAGGGCATGTTTTCGGTCAGTCTTTTGGCAGTTCTGCTTTGCCTGCTTTACCCATGCGTGCTGATTGCGCAATCCGCGCCGCCGGGTGACCAGCCGGTGCCCACCCTGCGTGTGACCACACATCTCGTGCAGGTTCACTTCATTGTGCAAGGCAAGAACGGCGAACCCGTCACCGGCCTGACGAAAGAGGATTTCACATTACTAGACGAGGGACGGCCGCAAAGGATTGCGGTTCTTTCATACGAAGACGGCGGGCAAGCGGCGCCGGCGCAACCTTTGCCACCGAATACATTTTCCAACCGTCATGAGCGAACCGGCCAACGGCCGGGGAGCGTCACCGTCATTCTTCTTGACGCGTTGAACACACCTTTTACGGCTCAGGCTTATGCCAGGGACTCCGTCGTGAAAGTTCTTCGCCGGCTCGGCCCCGACGATCAGGTTGCTCTTTATATCCTCGGCACCAAACTGAACGTCCTCCAGGACTTCACGCGGGATCATGCAGCACTGCTGCGCGCGCTCGATGGTTACTCGGGCCACTCTTCCGTGGCCCAGGCCAGCTCATCGCGGGAACCCGTCCGTACCGGGAATTCTCTTATCGATAACGACAAAGGCAACGGGGGCGTGGCCAATTACTATCGGGGCCGGCGTATAGAACTCACCACCCAAGCCGTCATCGCGATCGCCAATCACCTGGCCTCGGTTTCGGGACCGAAGAACCTGATTTGGTTGTCTGACAGCTTCCCGGTCTCATCTAGCCTGACGCGTATTCTCAATCAGATCGACATGGCTGTTTATCCGGTGGACCCTTGCGGGCTGGAAGCACCCTTCGGCATGGTCTCAGACTGCCCTTTTGAGCCGGAGATTAAAATCATGCGCGGGCTGGCTAATCTGACCGGCGGCCGAGCGTTCTACAATACCAACGACGTTGAGGGATCGGTGCGCACCGCGTTAGATGACCGGCGCAGCTCCTATACCCTGGGCTACTACCCCGACCATGGAAAATGGGACGGCGAGTTCCGCGAAATTAAGCTGAGGGTGAAGCGCCCGGATCTGCAGGTGCGTTTGAGGAATGGCTATTTTGCCATGCCCGATGGGCCTCCCGGACGGAAGGACCTGCAGGCGGTGATCGAGGAAGCATTCATGTGTCCTCTTGAGTCCTCCGGTCTGAGCCTTACTGCCAGTGTCCGGCCAGCGCCGCAGAAGGGCGAGGAAATCTTCAGCGTGAACCTTGATGCCCACGAAATGCGTTTGGATGATAAAGCTGGACTCTGGAGAGGCAGCTTGAAAGTAATATTCCGTCAACTTGATGCCAACGTTCGTGCGGTAAGCTCCACCGGAGTCGATTTAGGCCTGAATCTCGAAAAGAGCACCTACGATCGCACCCTGCGCGACGGATTGAAGATAACGAAGCAAGTGTTGATTGCGCCCCGGACCGAGACTCTGCGAGTGCTGGTGCTTGATATGGCTTCTGGTGCGATCGGCACAGTGAGCGTGCCAGTAAAGAATTAGCGGTCAGGAGTGCGCGCGCGGGCCCCACTCAAGCCAAAGAACGGCTTGCATGGGACATCCTCTTGCGGTCGGCGAGGATCGGGGTCCGTGGTACCCAGCTTTGCAAAACTCGCAAAGCTGGGGCAGCCTGTTTCGTGGTGGTGTTGCAAGAAGCATCAAAGATGTCCGCGCTCCCCCGCTCAAGCCAAAGGATGGATTGAATGGGCGCGGCATGGGGAGAACCTGCGGTGGTAAACTACGGCGACTTCGATGATTTTGAAGCAGTACTATCTGGGTTGCCTGGCCCATGCCTCCTATCTGGTTGGAGACGAGGCCAGTGCGACCGCGATCATTGTCGACCCCCAGCGCGACGTACAGCAATACCTGGTTGACGCCGAAAAATTCGGGCTGCAGATCCGGCACGTCTTTCTCAGTCACTTCCACGCCGACTTTGTCGCGGGTCACCTGGAGTTGCGCGCCCGGTGCGGCGCGGCCATCCATCTCGGCTCCCGCGCCAAAGCGGAGTACGCTTTCGCCGCGATGAAAGACGGCGATACCATCGAGTTCCCCGGACTACGTCTGCAGGTGCTGGAGACTCCTGGCCACACTATCGAGTCGATCTCGATCCTGGTGTTCGATCTCGGCAAGGACCAGGCACATCCTTACGCCGTTCTCACGGGCGATACGCTGTTCATTGGGGACGTGGGCCGCCCGGACCTGCGCGCGTCGCTGGGGTGGAGTGCGAACCTCCTGGGCTCCCACCTTTACGAGTCGCTCCACAACAAACTTCTGAAGCTTCCCGACGAAACCCTGGTTTACCCGGCCCACGGCTCCGGCTCGCTGTGCGGGAAGAATCTATCCTCCGACACGGTTTCCCCTCTGGGAGTTCAGCGGCGGATGAACTACGCGCTGCAGCCAATGACGAAGGAGGAATTCATTCGGCTGGTCACGGCGGATCAGCCGGATGCTCCTCCATACTTCACTTACGATGCCATCCTTAACACACGCGAGCACACTTCGCTCGACGAGAATCTCGAACAAGTTCTCCGCCCTCTCGAACTCGACGAAGTCCTGCGGATGGGAGATGCGGGGGCTCAGATTCTCGACGTCCGCGATGCCGCAGAATATGCGCAGGGCCACCTCGCAGGCAGCATCAACATTGGACTCGGCGGCCAATATGCTACATGGGCGGGTACGGTGCTTGACCGCACAAAACCCATCGTGATCATTGCCGAGCCCAGACGCGAGAAAGAAGCGGCCCTGCGCCTGGGCCGCATCGGTTTCGATCACGTTACGGGCTACATGCGGGGAGGTATGGAAGCGCTTGCCGGCCGGTCCGACCTGGTGTGGACGACGGAGCGTATCAGCGCCCCTGCGGTGGCGCAAGAATTGGCGAACGCCGGTCCACCGCTGCTGTTGGATATCAGAAACCCGCGCGAGTGGGCGGCCAAACACGTTGACGGCAGCGTGAACATCCCGCTCAACCACCTGCAAGAGCGCATCGCCGAACTTCCGCGCGACCGCCGCATTGCGATTCATTGCGCGGGCGGCTACCGCTCGTCGATCGCCGCCAGCATTCTGCAGCAGTACGGAATCACGAATCTGGCCGAGATGGCCGGAGGTCTTGCCGCGTGGGAGGCAGCTAAACTGCCGTTGGTTTCATGAGGCCGGGAGCTGGCCCGGCTTTGCCAAGCAGGAAACATCAAAGACTGGTGGAATTACACTGCGGCTGGCAGTGGTTCACGCTCTGGTGAGCGGGCTTCCCTGGGCGTCGGGATGCTAACGATCACGGAGGTACCTGCACCATTCGATTCGATTTTCATTTCTCCGTGGAATTGGCGTATACGCTCCTGGATACCCCTGATGCCAACGCCGGAGCGGAGGGACAGGCGCTCTGGCGACATGCCCTTTCCGTGATCCTGCACCTTGATTCGGACGCTTTCCCCGTCGCGAGCTACTCGGATGAGAGCGGTCTCGCTGCCGGAGTGCCGGTAGATATTTGTCAAGCATTCCTGCACCAGCCGGAAGATGGCAAGCTCGATATCGCCGGGCAGTCTAGCAACATTGGCGGCAACATCGAGCGTGATGGCGACGTGACTGCGTTCCGCGAGCCCTTCAACGTAGCAGGTAAGAGCGGACGCTAGACCGCATTCATCCAGTAAGGGCGGATGCAAAAGGTAAGAGGTGGTTCGAATTTCGCGCTGTAGCTGTTGAACTACTTCTTCGATCTCTTTTCCTTCTTTAGCCAACTCGGGAGCAACGGCCTCGGCGCGTTCAACCAATTGTGCAAGACTCAATCCAAGCACGGTTAGCGTCTGACCGGCGCTGTCGTGCAATTCGCGGGCAATACGCCGTCGTTCTTCATCCTGCGCCTTCATCAGGCGCGTCATGTCGTCGGCAATCCGAACCTTTTCCGCCGCCTCTTTCTGGTCATGGATGTCGAGGCAGCCGCCTACATATCCTTCAAACGTTCCATCGGGCGCGTAGCGCGGCACTGCTCGATCGAGTATCCAGCGGTATTGGCCGGTGTGATGGCGCATCCGGTACTCCATTTCAAAGGGACGGCGCGCATCGAAGTTGCTAACGTAGATTTGCAGGCAGTGGTCGAAATCCTCTGGATGCACGTTCTCCGCCCAGCCATTGCCGGACTCTTGCTCGAGAGTGCGGCCGACGAAATCCAACCATCCTTTATTGAAGTAGTAGCAAAGCTTGTCCGTTCCCGACATCCAGACCATGATGGGCGAAGCATCCGTGATCACGCGAAAGCGTTGTTCGCTCTCCCGCAATGCCCGCTCCGCCTGCTTTTGCGCCGATATATCCCGCGCCACCTTCGAGGCTCCAATAACGCGCCCCGATGAATCTCTCACGGGAGAGATGGTCAGCGAGACATCGAAGAGGCTGCCGTCCTTACGCCTGCGGACGGTGGAGAAATGGTCAACGCGCTCCCCGCGCCGGAGACGGGCGAGAATGTCTGACTCTTCAGCGTGGCGTTCTGCTGGAATGACGAGGGTGATATGCTGCCCGATGGCTTCTTCAGGGGTGTATCCAAATATCCGTTCCGCACTCTTATTCCAACTCGTGATGGTGCCATCAAGGCTCTTGCTGACAATGGCATCGTCAGAGGAGGCTACAATGGCAGCCAACAGACCTGTGATTTCTTCTGCTTGCTTGGGCTCGCGCATAATCGTGTAGCGACGACCTAACTACCTTACTCTGCTGTGGAATGCGTACTGGGGTGGTGCCCGGTCAAACCGCCATCTATGCTAGCTATTTCGCGCGGGGATGCCAAATACAGTAAATGCTGTAGGCGACAGTCGTGCTGCCGTCGATGAAGGTGCGAAACGCCAACCTGGCATCCCTGAAGGCAGTCGAGCTTCGGCTACTCGCGGAGAAGATCGGCGAGAATCCAGGCTGCTCCGGCAATGGCGAAGGTCTCGGCGGTTTCGCTCAAATTGCCATGATTGCGGGGATCCGCAAGAACCAACGGTACCCATACGATGAGCCCGAAGCTCACGAGCATCAGTGTCAGCAGGCGAGCGGCGAGAAGCGTTATTCGATTCGCAAGAAGAGCTAACGCCGCGAGTGCGAAAAAAACTGTTGTCGTTACCGCCCAAAACATCGGGCTGGGAGGAATCCACTTTGGAACAAGACTGGCGGTAGGGCCGAGATAAATCGCCTGTTCGAGGGTAAAGGAGGCAGTGCAGATGCCCAACAGAATGCGGCCGATGCGATGAAGCGTTTGCGGTGACCATGCGGATGACAAGCGGGCATAGACGATGGCAGCTCCGGTCAGGAGGGAGAACTGCTCGAAGAAGTTGCCCCAGCTATTGTAGACCTGCGGTGCCGTGACGATTTGCGGCACGCAGAGTAAGGCGAGGACGAGATAGGCCGCAGCAAGGACGAATGCGCCCGATTTGGCGATCCGAGGGAACTGAATCGCGGCGCCGCCGAAGATCTGAGCAGCGGCAGCGGCGTAGATAATGTAACGCAGTGGATGCGAGCCGCGATGGCCGTGCCCGGCCAGCGTGATGAGGCCAGAGGCCAGAGATGCCAATCCAAGCACATGACGGCCCAGGTTCGAACTAGGGGTTGATGCGGTCATTTGTTTTGAGCGCTGTTCGACTAAGGTCCGCCGGCGGAGGGTTGGTCTGACCGAGTGCTCCGGAAGAGCAAACAGTACGAAGACGTAGAGATCCGAGAAGCCGAGCAGTCGCTACAACGAGGGCCTCCTTGCATCGAGATACGAGCCCTGGGGATTGGCTGAAATTCTACTCAAGAATTGCGCCGCGGGCAATTTTGCAGGCAACCGCCACACGTCAGACGTTCATCTCAGAGGCGGTAAATCGCCGATTTCAGCCATTGGCGCCGGAATCCGCGGATTTTCAATGACAGTTAGTGGGCAGTCGCATACAATATCCCCCAGACCGGTTAGTCTGCCTGTAAGGAACCGTGGCATGAATCAGCGATTCTCCCTCGATGTCCAGTCCTTGCAAAAACTGTTGGAAGCGGCATGGGTTCTCCAATGCGAGCGCGATCGTGAGCTGAGTGAATGTCACGATGGAGTGGCCGTCCTCAGAGTCTCCTCTGAAAAAGACGGATTGAACAGAGCACCGGCTCTGACTTTGCCGGGGAATGTTTTTGAACCAGTCCTGGCGGAAGCAAGCCTGATAGAAGCAGGCCTAACAGAAGCAGGCGTAGCAGAAGATGGCCTAGCGACCGCCGAAGCGCACACCCCATCGATCTGCGAAATCGTAGATCCGAATATCGTTGATCGGAATATCGTTGATCCCAATATCGTTCCAAGCCGGGTGATGGTTGCGCCGATTTACCAGCGAACTGAAATTGCAGGAGCGCTGGCTCTGGCGGTGGACCGCGATTGCTCACCGGTAGTCCCGTTACCTGCGCCAGAGGTTTTGGATGAGGCTGATCGAGGGAGGAATCGGGCGACAAGCCTCCAGATGAACCGGCGAGTAACTCTCCGTCTCGTGCGGTCGGGAGATAAGTATCGAGTCGCTCTCCGTCTCGTGCCGGCGAGAGATGAATATAAGGATAAGGAACGCGCGCTATCCACGCGGACCGCACCCGTTTTCAAACGCGCGTCGCGAGCTACGACTGAGTATGCCGGCCCCGTTGCCGTGCTGATGATCATCCTCGCGTTCGTATTTTCGCTGCTAGGAATTCACCGACCAGCCGTGACCGCAGTGCAGGCCGCTCCTCTGACGCATAAGCTTGCAGTTGCTGACTCGCCCGCGCGTGACTACGCTGGCAAAGCCGGAGCCGCGATAGCTGGCGGGAGCCGGGACGCACGGAGCGGCGCATCGGTGCTTGAATTGCCTGCGCCTGCACCAACTGGATCAGCACC